>Ga0208299_1000443_pt1 | contig 38651 bp, 20 predicted proteins | sample 15_taG_FD_184089 | JGI IMG/M metagenome (GOLD analysis project Ga0208299, IMG submission 184089) | Marine viral communities from the Subarctic Pacific Ocean - 15_ETSP_OMZ_AT15312 metaG (SPAdes) (version 2) | ecosystem: Environmental > Aquatic > Marine > Oceanic | place: Pacific Ocean | collected... | reverse complement strand
CGATTGGGATCAGTAGGACTACACCAGTTGCTACGATCAAAGACACTAAGTACATTAAGAGTAAATTCTTGATCAATCTGCGTTTCTCCTGCATGCTTTAGTAGGAACAAATTTGGCAAGTTTAGTGCGTCGACAATGGGTGAGATCGCATCTTCACGACTACTATTCTTCAGATTACCATCATGGTTCCCTAATATTATATAGGTAGGAGCAACGTCCGAAAGCCCAATTAAAAACTCAGAACACAATTTTACGAACTCTGGAGAGATCTGTGTCTTGGAGTGTGCTATGTCTCCGCAATGAATAATGTAATCCACATTTTCTTCTTTTAGACGCTCAAAAAGAGCGGCGAATACTGCGCGGTATTCCTTATGATATCGCAAGTTGCGTATATGTGTATCACTAATGTGAGCGAACCTAGTCATTAATTACTCCAATAAATATTAAAAATATTTTCTGTGTTCATTGGCTGAGAATTTTCTTTTAGCTTTTCAGCTTCAAATTTCGTTATCGAGCCAATATCGTCTATTTTTGTGGTATCCAAAAAATAAACATCTATGCCATACTCTAACATAGAAAAAATCATTTGTAAAGACTTTGTTAATGCATCTTTATCCAACCCAAGATATACTTTCGGCTGCTTGATTGCTATCTTCTTGAAAAGTTTAGTGTTTTCATTGAGCGTAGAACCCAATATTGGGATAGAATTTTTTATTTTTATTGCGTCAAATGCGCCTTCGACTAGGGTTATGGGGCTGTCCCAATCTACCAAAAGATCATTAAAAATGATATTTTTAGTCGAGGGAGGGTTCTTATATTTCAGCCAGTCGGTTCCATATGTTCTTGCTGAGAAGTAATTGCAATCTCCGTTTTCATCGAAGGAAGGAATTATAATTCTCTTTCTATATTTGCCTGTATCACAATAGCCCATCTTATAATAGAGCATGTCTGACTTTGGAATACCACGGCTCATTAGATATGATAATGCTTCTTTTGCTGAATGTGGTAGATCTCTTCTCGCTAGACAAAGATATTGTTTTGGGAGATCTACAACTTCTTTTACTTCATCGTTGTTCTCCGCAAACATTGTTTCTACGGAAGACATATCTATTTCTTGGTTTAAAAGTTCCCAATCGTGACGATTGTTGATGGTGCCGAAGCGACGAACAAGATAGGAGATGCCACCTTTTGTATCGCAAACCCAACATTTGAAAACTGATTTGTCTAGATTGACAGAGAGCTTTCTCTTGTGATGCTTACAGAAAGGACAATGGAACAGAAGCTCATCTCTTGTTTTGTATGAGTTTCCGAGGACGTCTTGTAATATATTTTCTTTTTTGATCATTTAGTATGTTTGTCTGCTACTGATGTCGCCGCAAATGCTTCTGGTTTTGTTTTGCATTTGAAGCCTGACCCAGTGGCATAGCCCATTAGCATCTTTGCCATTCTGGATGTCTTTTCGCTTTTGTCTTCTGGCGAAACATCCATATGGATTTCCAAATTTGCGTTTGGGCATACTTCAGTTATACTCATAGCGATATTGATTGATTTTTCTACTTCTCTCAATATCCTAGTATAAAATCTTGTAGGTTCATTATATTTTTCTTTTTTATAAAAGTAAAGCCCTCCTTTTTGTCCGTCTGCTCCTAACAACACAATACTTGTGGTGAAGGTGCAACGTCCGGATTTTATGAGGGAATCGGTACCAACGAATACTTGTCCGTTGTTTTGATTGTGTGATTTAATCTTCTGGATGATTTCGTAAAAGGTAATTTCTGTCTCTGATCCAGTAATCCAGTTCATTTCATTCCTGCGTTGGCAATAACAATGGCATCGGCAATATCAAAATACTTTGGTTTTGGATTACCTTTATGAGTATATTCTATATTTAATTCTGGATATTTGTCAAGCACCCATTCTAAAACTAGCTTTTTTGTGTTGGAGCCACGAGGGATTTTAATATCATTCATCTTTCTTGCTTGTTGGGCTGTAAAGTATTCTGGTGGTTTTCCGAATGTATCGAAGCATATCCACGACAGAATGCCATTAAAACGTTGCAACGTTGCCATAGTTTTTGCTGTAGAACCGCCTGAACCGAAGAAGGTGAAGGGTTTCTCGATGAACACCTTTTCTATCGGATATTGTACTCTTATGTCGCAAAGAGCGTCTTTAATATATTCTGCTTTCCGAAACTGACAGGTAAACTTATTTTTATTTCTCATATCCCAAGCTCCGCTGCGTATAATTTCGAAATTACTGTCAAGTACGCAGAACCCAGTTATACTGGTGCTTACGTCTAATCCTAATATCATTTTGATTTTCCTTTGTTTTTAGATGTCTAGTTTGAGTTTGAAAGTAAAATCTCTATCATCTGGCTTCTTTACTGGTTTTGCAAGATTGGCTACGGCGATAAGATTTTTATTTTCATCGTATATACCTATTTTACTTATAAATATTTGTCTTTTAAACGCTTCATTATAATCGTAATAAGAAGAGCTATTTGTATTTTTCAATGGTCTGTTGTTGTTCCCAAAATAACCGTCTGGACCGGTAGATGCGGTTTGAGGGGTTGCTGAGTATTTCACAAAAGTTGGATTAGGAGAATAATTCAATTCTCCAAGCGGCGCATCAGCCAGCATAGTTATAGTTTCGATATAATTAGTACCTGCAAAATCCATGGAGAAGCTGGCTGATGTTGTTATAGGGGATTTGCCATCATTTGCTCCAATTGCAAAATCAAGCCAAGTACCTTCTGTCGGTGTTGGATCACCAAATTGAAACGTTTTTTCTGTCAGTCCCCAGCTACCGGTAAGAAGAACAAAACCTTCTTTATATAATACCACGCCAGCAACAGAACCAGAACCATTTGCTTGAGCATATGCTGAGCCGCTAGTTTGAATTAGTTCCCCGTTTCTGCGAATGTCTTCGCATGTAGCTACTAAGGTTCCGGAAATATAAAAATTCAACTTGACTGAGTTTGTTTTTATTGAAGAACCATAAAAGATGCTTGGAACACTGATAAGATTACAAGCTTGTGTGCTTTTATTTCCATAAGAAGAAGAATATGCGTATCTAGGGCTTACCGGTGTATAAAAGTTTAGAGTGTTTTTGAGAGCGTTTATTTCTTTTCTTGTGTCGTTCTCTATCGAAGCTGATCTTATAATCGAAGAAGAAAGAGGATAACTGCCGGTGATAACGTCTCCATATTGAAACTGATTGAAGGCGGTTGTAGAAGTTGTTCCAAAAGAGTTCAAAGAAGAACCTTTTGTAATAAATGGAAATATTCTTGCTTTGACGCCAACATTGGTATCTGGATCCCAAGTATGCTCGGAAAAATCCCTATCAACGTTCATCTCATAAAGACTAATATGACCTGTGGGGATATTGCCTGCGTTATCAGTAAACGAACCCGTAATATTACCAACGTTGTTATAATATATATTGCCAGCGTGGATAAAGAAAGAGTTGTCCGGATAAGCTTTTATCCTGTTACGCAGAATATCTTTTTGACCGAACTTATAAAAAGGCATTTTTTAATAATCTAATCTAACCCTCAAGGTTAATTCATTTGAGGGAGACTTCTTCAAAGGCTCAGAAAGCTTTGCTACAGCCAATAACTCATTATCAGCAGAATAAAGACCTACTGTGGTTATATATGAAACAGGCTCTGCCTTTGGATTATCGTTCTTGACTCTAATCTTACTAGCTGAGAGGTACGTAGGATTAGAACTATAGTTATAGTCTTGTGTGTTAGCGCGACAGAAGTAGATTGTTGAGTTTAGTTCTGTCGTATTGTTGAACTCAATGTTATCGATACAATATCTAAAGCCGTTGGCTAATTCAGTAATAGTGGAGCCTGTGAGACGATTTTCTACTGTATTCAAGCCTCCAGTATCATCCGAATCCGGATCTCCAAAGGAGCCGCTGAAGAATGAAGCAGTGATCACGGCAATACCGGCTTGATAATAAATATGACCCATAACTTCACCTTGTGGATCAGCCGACGCAGTATATAGAAGAGCATATTCACCGGCTGGTGAGTTAACTTTGTATTCGTTATTGGCGCCATAATCACCAAAAGTTTTTATGCCGCTTCTGGCATCTGCATCCTGATAATCACTGCCCGATGTACATAAATCAAACCTAAAAGATCCTTTTTTGACCTCATCTTTTGTCAATAAGCGAGAGAAATTGACAAAGAAACATTCTTTCATCTTGGTGCCGCCAGCGTTGATATTACCGTCAGTATCAAATTGTTGAATAGACCCAGTAGAATCATAACCATATAACACCTGCGCGTGTTGGTTATAAATGTTAATCTTTTTTGAATTTTGTGTGTTGGCTGAATCAGACAAGGAACTTTTAGCAGAATAACCAGCAGTGACATCAAAAATGTGGTTTGCTGAAGAACTTAGATAAGGATAATCGTAAACCGCTTCAAACATTCCATGAGAAAAAGTTTTGATATTTGCATCGCTAGTATATGTACCAGATACAATTGTTCCTGTTATCGGAATTGCTTCATGAAGCAACGTCCTTGTGGTAGCGATATCGCTATTTAAAAATGTTTTGAATGTGTTAGCCATTTGTTATTCCTTATTCTTTACGTTTATTTATTAACCTTTAGAAATCTTATTGGGATATCTAATCTATATCCAGTTGTTACTCCGGTAACTCTGATTGTTGAATCAATAAAATACCATGTCACGTCCTCACGCACTAGTGTTGTGCCGAGAGTGGTAAACAAGTAATTGCTTGACACCAAATCAGTAGAAGCTAAAAGACCAAAAGTCAGACGAGTTCCACGTGGACCTAAGATGGTTTCCTTCCCTGGATTATTCGCGGGATTGTCAGTTTTTGGACCTCGTTCAGACTCGCCAACAAAACCGCCTTGTCCTTGTGTGAAATAATATGTTGCAATCGAATCATCATCAATAAAAGATGGATTCGCTGACACGTTAGCACTTCCTAGCTTATCATATATCTTAGCAAAGCGTGAATCAATCTCTACAATATATTGGGTTTCTTTTAATTCTGGATCTAGCACTAAAGAGGGTGAAACCTCACTAGTGTCCAAACCTTGGTCGACTCTAATTCGATTACCGATGTCTGTCATAGCGGATCCGTCTATGTAACCTTCGGCATTTGCATCAATATTCCATGTCCCGGTCGTGGTAGCGCCGTCAATTTCGTCACCATACAGCCATTTTCCTGTTGTCTCGTTGACAAAACAAACATGAGAGCCGGAAGCCATAAAACCGGCGGCGGCGCCGGGACTGGAGAGAACGGACCTGTCATTTATTTTCATTATCGGCAAATAAAGAAGATTATTATTTGATAAGCTTACCAGTTTTGTTTTCATGGTGGCTGTGTTGTTCGTAAATGCTTCGAAGATGGGAGTTTGTAGGATCTCTAAATCGTAATATGCTGAGCCGCTAAGGTGTCCTGCATTGTAAGATTCATAATCGATCTCATCGTCACCTAACGCATATTTGGCGATTTTGAAAGAACCATCACCTCGCGCTAAGCGCATTCTTCCCGTATCTGTCAATACGGCATCTAAAATAATGTCACCAGAGTTATCTAAAAAAGCCATCCGTTATTCTCCTTTGTATATAAATAGTATATTTATTCATTTATAATGATTTCAGGGTCTTTGACTGTCAAATTAATATCTATTTTCTTTCCAGTTTGCTTTGAGCTAATTCTTATTTTGAATTTTTTACCAAAAACCGAACCACACTCTGGGTCGCCTAATGAGACAGTGGTGTCTTTGAAAAACTTTTTTTCAATATCAGGCTCAGCTGTGACAACGCTTTGGTCAAAGCTAGGTTGTACATATAAGTACTTTTGCATATTCTTAACAGTTCGAAATTTTAAATCATGGTTCTTTTTTTGTACGTCCCTTATATCTACCACTTCGACTGTTAGATATGAAGAACCAAGTATCGGCTGTTCCATTCTCACTTTATATATGTTTGTTGGATTGGATATTTTATTATGAATGTCTGTAAATCTAAAAACATAATAATAAGTTTGATTCGGCGTTATAAAATCTATATAAGAATCATTCTTTTCAATTGAATTTGATTCTAATTCTCTAAGTTTTATCGATGTATCTTTCGGAAGTTTTTCATATGAATCGAATAAGTTGTCAACTCTAAAACATGAAAAAGTGCCTTGAGCATCATCAGATTTATAAATTAGTTTATCTCCAGGTATGCGGTCCTGTGCCAATGCTAAATCAGAAACTGATTTCTTTTCGTATTCAAAGAGAACTTTAGGATACTGCTCGATTTGTCCAATTGAATTATTCAACATAATCAGTATTTTATTGTTAACTCCCTTAAACGGTACAATATTGATTTGAGGAGCCAATGGTGGATAGTCCTCAATTCTAGAGTAATTTATTTTATCAACAGCTAAATTGACAGCGCTGACATTATAATATGGCACTCTAACTACCTCAACATATGGCTCAATTTCATAATTGATTCCTACAAAAAACTCAGCGTAGTTGGTTTTAGGAGTATCGCTAGCTTTGGGATTGTTGTTGTTATAGTCTGGCGGTGGTAAGAATGGCTTAACGTTATAACAGAGTGATGGTATATCAGCTGTATTGTTGGTTGCATGGTTGTATGGGACTGCCTTATACTTTGTGCCCACAATTGCTTTATGTGCAAATATTTTATAAAAATAGTTTTTGAAGGGTAATACTTGAGTGTCATAATAAGAAAGTTGAGATTTTTCAGTTATCGGCAAGAAAATACTTTGTATATATTTTTCTGTGTTATCGTCAGATATACTATATTTTGCAATTTCATACATCAAAGTTTCTTGATGCGCTAATTTCCCACTATGAATATCGTTTGGAGTTCGCATAAGCTTCCCATCAACAAACAATCTAGATAATTTCTTTTTAAGAGATATGGTTTTAAGCTTCTCTAATAACATTTGGATTGAATCGTTGCTAGTAACGTTCTTGTTTACGCCATATACCAAAACTTCCGGAGCAATGCCAGCAGTAAGACTATCAATATACAAATCACTTATTCCTGTTTTTTCAGAAAAGATGGAAAATGGTGTTTTATCTGCATCGGACAAATCATATATATCACTAGGTTCTGCTCCAAATTTATTCAACTTGTTAATAATTTCTAGGAAAGGGCTACTGGTTACGTTGGTATTTGCGTCTGCTAAGTTTCTCTTTATTTCTTTTTTCCATTCAAGGTGTTCAGCGCTTGTATATCTGACATGTCGTACTCCAAAATTGGTCGTATTATTTGCAGAAGCTGGGGAACGGAAACCACGAAAACATCCAGGCTGTGTTGCCGTTTTAGTGGGTCCAGAATCACACCATGTCCACATTTGGACGATGGCAGGATAAGGCAATACGGAGTGTTCGCTTTCACTAGAATCCGGATCATTTTGCGGCAGTGGTATTATTTTGAAAAACGTCTTAGGCGGTTGAGGAAGTTTATAATCCGTTTCGTCTTTAAATGTCTGTTCTAATAAAATATTAAGTTGTTCGCTTATCCACGAATAAAATATTGCTCTGTCAGCCAATGGCTCATCAACATCATTTGGTCCGAACGGCACCAACGTATTGAATCTTGTACTAAGCTGTGTTCCATCACTGATTACGTTTTCGAGAGTATAATGATTGTCTTTATTGAAATGAATTTTGAAACTTGGAAGCTTTAAATCTTTTAGATTGTTGAAGTTGGAGCCGTCGAGTCCGTTGATAACACAACCCGCAAATCTTTGGTATGTGCTTATATTATTTTCATTAGGAATAATAGTTGAAGCTGCATAGGTGTTCAAACTGTCTAATAAATTATATTGGCTTAATAATTTAGCTATGGGTCCAACAGTCTCAATTGGAATGTTTACTTTCAATGCATGAGGGAATACAGTGTCTTTGTCCAAAGCTTCAGTAAAGGTATCCAATTGCTTTTCTGAAAAGTAAATTCCTGTTTTTAGTTCACTTAGCCAAGTTGGAATTGCGCTGTCTTTTATCTCATATAAGTAATCAGGCTGAACGGTGGCAATATATGGAACAGCCAATAACCCAACTTTTTTGAGGGTAGGTTGATATTTTAAAGAATTTCTCGGATCTGACTGTACTTCGGATGGTACAATAAAATATTTGTCAAAAGTATCGCCGTCTAAGGTTGTTTCCTTGTCAATTTTGGTTGCAACTTCGACTAAACTGTATTTTGGATATTTATCAGTTTGCATGTAACGACTACATTGTTTTGCAAAATTATCTAGCCACTGATTAATACTGGCAAGATTGGTTTCTTCTAGAGACATGTCTGGGATTTTTACATACGGTGCTAGTCCCGGCTGTTGATCTAAATAAAGAAAATCATAGATACTTGGCAAGCCCTTTTCATCCATTATGCCGTTTTCGATGGCGCTGATCACAATAGGTTCATACTGACCATCATAATAATTATATAATTTGTCATAGCTGGGTTGTTTAGAATCTACACCATTCGCGCTATCATTTATGCCTTCTAACAGGAGGGTTTGAAAGTCGTATGGAGTTCCTATCTTTGTATTGATATCATATATTGAATTAGAAACAAAATATCCATCTGTTCCTGGTAACGGTTGAGAAGTGCTGAGATAAAAATCATAAAAAACATCATCCACTTTTTTTGCAAACTCAGAGGGAGTGCCTTGAAAGTATTTCCAATTAAAGACTCTTCGAATAGTATCTTGATGGAACAAAAACTGGGCGTTCTTTTTGTTCGGTATAAGCGCGCGCTTATCATTATCCTCGCCAATTTGAGCCTTCTGATGATCAGATACCCCCATGCTACTAACCTTGGGATAATTTCGAAATACTAGCCATTTCTTCTGTTGTTTGAGATATGGAAATCCAAATGAATACCAATCTGAATAATTCGGAGAAGGGTAATTATTAGGCGACGGCACAGTTTTCCCAAATTTATATTCCTTTGTTGGCATGCGGATCTCATTAGTGGGGAGATTTATTTTAAATACATGAGTATCAAAAATATTATGACCTGGATCATCGATAATAGTCGCGACCGTATTTTCTATAATGTCGCCGGGTGCATTTACTGCGACACCTTGAACCGGCGTTGACGGGAGCAAAGGAGGAAGTGCTGTGTTTGCTGTTGGAAAATCTTCTAATGCTATCTCTGTTGTAGGAGCAGTCTTATAAGCTGCATCATATGTCAACTGCCCAGCTTCAACAGCCTGATTTTTAGAAACAACAAAATATTCATTATCCTTCGCAGTACCGAGTGACCAATCGATTAGTGGTTTGGTGGTCCAGTTTTGTGCAAGAGTTCCCTCTTGCTTAAGCATCTCTTCATTGTTGAAAAGATAAATATAATTTTGGTAATTATCAGGCATGCTAATATTTCGTTCCCAACGCTGCTGTCGCGCCCGCCTGCTGTGTCTGCTGTTTCTTCTGCTTCAACTCTAATAAAAAAATATTATATTTTGTTGTAACAAAATCTTCTGATGCTTTCATACTTTTAGTTTCCTTTCTCAATAATAAAATATTGGTCAATCAATGGCAAATCTAAGGCTTTGACAAGGCTTTCATCGATATAATAAGAATAATCATAGCGAGTCACTCTACAAAATAATTGTTGAGCGTTATCATTGTCCATTGAGTCTAGTATCGCTTTATTCATCATTTTCCATCTTGGTTTTTTGATATTTCTTCTTATAATTTCTTTGCTACTCGCCCGCAGAGCGGAGGCATATCCAGGTTGTTCCAAGTCTTTCAAAAAAACTGTTTCTTTGGTTTCTTCATAGCCATCGAGATATTCTACTTTTACTATGTTCTGGTGTATAAACCAATAATACCACAGTTTTTCCGGATTTATAATGTTTTTTTCAATATATTGTTCTTTTTCTCCTGTTAAAGACACTTTAGAGAAATTATCGTTTTGTAGAGGCGTGTCGGGCGAATTACCGCCGAAGACGCTGGTGGTAGTGTTGACGGAAAGCGCCAATACAGAAAGGGGAAGTCTAAATGCATTGCTGCCTGGATCAACATGTCCTGCTTTAGCTAAAGCCGATAGACCAATCTCATACAATTCAGCAGACGTTGTTGGTGCAGAAGAATTAGGTATCGAATATGGTAAAAAATTATCCTTAGTCATCTCAGGAACTAAAGAATAATTTCGTGAGATCAATAATCTGCCCAACAAACTGTTTAGAAAGAAATTTTTGTGCTGTTGTATTTGCGCAACTTCTTCTACGTCGATCTGTTCCGCAGCTGAAGGTGGGCTTGGGGGTGGGGGATTCGGATCAATTTCTGAATAGAGGGCTGTAATGAGTGGCGATTCTTCTGTCATTGCAGAAGGAAGCATGTTTGGTAAATATGTTGCAAACTTTTGTTTCATTATAGTATCTAAATCTTTTCTAGAGTGCTTGAGGGCAGCGCCACGTGTGCCAAGAACGCCATTCTCACGGTACGAAGAGTTGCCATTAGTCAACAAATAATTATATTTCAAAATAGCATAAAATATATCGCTAACCTTTTTCTCATTGCCAACAACATTTTTAGGCAACAATACGGATTGCCTAATGGTCTCGTCAGAAGGTGGTATCGTCAAATAAGTAAACGCGCTGGCGTTCACTACTTTAGGAGGCATGCCTTTGGGATATATATTTGAAGCTAATGCTTCATTGACTGTTCCAGTTCGTAATAACTGTTTAAGTAAGTTTCTGCATGTTGTTCTGTATCTTGTGTGTGACAATCTTGTGATGCCAAGACCATTCACGTTAGGTGACATAGTGCCAATAAAATCATAACCTCGGTCGACAATTGTAATATCAATATTACGAGAAGAAGCTTTGATGGTTCTATCGGTTGTTGAGGAATTGACGTTTCCTGCTCTTATAAGATTTCCATATTGACCGGGGTTGTCATCTTTAGATGAATTAGAGCTAGAGCTAGCTAAAATATTTTCAAATTGCGTTCTTAGATTTTGCAAAAAGCTAGCTAGAATCAACAAGGAGTCAATTGTGGCAGTATCCAATTGTACCAAACTAGTAATATATGATCTCAAATTTCCCAAATCTTCTGCATTGAAGAAGAGTTCGATGTTAGACTGGGGTTGGAAAAATAACGCTGCAATACCTACTAATATACCATCTCCGGAAACAAGAGGTCGTGTGCCTGCTGGGGGATTCTTTATTTTCTTTATTAGCTCTGGATTTATTCTTTGAGTTATGTGATTATATCCGGCTTCGTTTATGTCGCCATGAGCGCTTGTTTTTCTTATTTGTATTCTTTTTATTAGTGTATCCACGCTTTCTTGTGCGGGAGGTATCATGTTTACAAACTGTTTTATATAATCAATCGTTGGATCTTTATACTCTACTTCAACTCTGTATTTGTAAGTTGCGAGACTTTCATTTTTCCGTTGAAAAACAAAATGTTCAACTCCAAGAGCATTCCATGCGCCACCAGAGTGTACGCTCACAGGACTAGATGTAAAGCTTCCGCGAGGGCGCGTAGCATTATTAACTAACTTGTCATTTTCATAAAATTTTATGTTCAGCTGCACAGCTTTAGAGAGTACTGCTCTCCACGAAGGAAGGCTCACAATATTATCAAATATGAAAGGAAAAGCACATTTTTTCTTAATCAAATTTAGCTTATCTATTGAAACCATACCGTTGATGTTCAAACCTCTATCCTGCGAAAGATATATATCGCTTATAAAAGTGGTTTTTTTATAATTTTCATAGTCTAGCAAATTTTTTGTACTACCTTTATAGCGTGTCAGTAGCGAATTCACCTGTTCAAATGACTTTGTAACATTTAGTATTTTTCTTTCTATCTTTTCTCTAACACGATTGTCGACGTATTTAGTAACTGGTATAATTTGATAATCCAATGCTGGATGTGGTATTGCTCCGTGTGCAGGACCAGCCATAAAATTGCCATTAATGGGGTGTCGATGTACGCTGCCAGCCCAAATTTCTCCAGGCTTTCCAAACTTTGCTAACTCGGTTTTGTTAGAACCTGCGGGGGGCGTGGCTATAGTGAACACCAAGCCTTCGTTCTGAAATGATTTATTCAATAAAATTATATCTGCGGAGACTTTTCCAGTTGGGATATTATTTGCACCGGAACTTTTGGTTAGATCTGGATGAATGATTGCAGGTATAATTATATAAGCTAAAAAAGAGGTATCGTTATCAAAACTAAAGCTAGTTTCTAAAAGCGATTCATAAAGCATCGTACCATCATCCAATGTTTGTGTCGGCATGTTTATTTTATTACCATCGACACGCTCAGTTGAACCAATGTTGGTTGTCATGGATTTAAAGGATAGCTCTTTCGAGTCAATGGGATACTCAGTATTGAGGATTCCAGCGAGGTTGTCGCTATCCCATTTTCCGACGCCATTATATAATATATTTTCATACAATGCTTGATCTGTTATCTGATGCACAAAAATCTTAATATATTCTGATAACTCGTCGCCTAATAAATGCATCATGCTGGACTGGACACTTTTGCTTTTGGCAAATTTCATTGATATCACAAGCTTAGACACAGCTTGATCTCCAACCCCTAATGTTTTGTAGGTAGTGTCGTTGGGATCAGAATAGCCATCAGTCTTAGTATTAGTTATTTCACCCGAATAGGTGCTATCCAGCGTCAAGCTTTTTATATATACATTTGGTAAAAAATTATCTGACAGGCTTTGAACTGATATCATTAGCAAATATCCTTTAGACTTTCTCTATCATCATAAATATCTTCCGGTTCTCTATCTGGAATTATGTCTTCGCAGTCAAACAGCTTTGAATGATAAAATTGTTTAGTAGAATCTTCTTTGATTAGAGGGCATATTTCTTCAGGCGGTATTTCAGCATCAGTAAAAACATCAAAGTATTTTTGAACGGTATCATTTTCATGACAGGAGTTCTCTGGCGTGTCTCTCATAAATTGATTTGTATTGGCATAAAATTTTAGAGGGTTCAAAAAATCTACACCATCAACAGTCTCCACTTCAAAAAATTCCACTTCAAAATTGTCTTTTTGGAAAAACACATTGCTTTCTTCCAGCCTTATTATTAATACGTCGCGTTTAAACTCTATCATGCCGCCATCATCTAAAAGAATAGTTTCTTCTTTAATAATATCTGATACGTTTTCTCCATCTTCGGGCGCTACGGACGTGACCCATCCGTCTCCACTTTTCTCAATATAATATTGAATATTAGCATTTAGCTGTGGTATATCTCTATAATATGTGCCTCTAGTACCGCTGACTTCCAAATAATTGACTGAGGACGATAAGGGCGCCTTGAGAAATCTTGCATTCCATGAAGGAGCATTGTCAAAAACAGGATTAGACTTTCCTAAAGGCAATTGTAATATTTCGTTTTGCTCTGGACCTTCCTGAATTCTGGTTTTCGTTAGCAATATCTGTTTGTTTTTCTCTTTTCGATTTTCTATATCTTGACCGATAATCAAATCATTAATAACGTTGGGAGTAGCCTCAAAAACGGCAGTTTCTCTTGAAGAAAAGATTCCTTGTGCTGCCATTCTTGGTGTGTTTTCTTGAATTCTTGGTTCTATGTTGTCTTGTCCTTCGTTAACCGAAGCGTAGCCGCCATCGTAGATGACATCATCATCAAAAAAAGCATAATATGTTGGTTTTAGTTTACCAATTGCCAGAAGATGTCTACCATAAGACGTCAATTCTAAATCAATAACTCTTTCTTTTGGGTCTAAATAACTCATTAGTAAATAATATCCGGATTAAGTGCGGTTTCGGCGTCCTCTAATGGCGGCTCGTCTGTTGTCTCCGTTTCGCCAGCGAAGATATTAGTAAGTGTTAGCTGCGGTGTTGATACTGCGCTGCCATCATTAGGTTGCATAACTATTTCTGCGTCCAATTTTACCAATTCAACCATGCTAAAGTAGTCATATGGCCAGTTATAAGTCATGTTAGGGCGGTCAGTCGCTTCATTCACGAACACTTTCTTATATTCGCCGCCGTCATTAAGATCAGTTGTTTTATCATAATAATTAGTTGCTGCTCTTTTCTTTACCTTAAAAACCATCCAATGAATGTCTTCTGCTATTTCACGTGAGCGGTCGATTCTATTTGCATCAAAAAGGTTTTTTTCTGAAAAAGAGAGAGCGCCATTAAGAATATTTAGTTTTGATGAATTGAAGACCTCATGAGAAATGGTGACTTCATCGCTCTCGTGATAATAAGGGGCAGCGCCCATAGAAGCAGGGGGTAAATTTTGCCAAATATTGGCTAAATCTTGTTGTGTAAGCTTGTGTTTGAACTCAAAGATATACATAGCAAAGGGACCGTCTGTCAACTCTTCGCCGCCTGTATTTTGTCCATAAGTTACAAAGTCTAGATGAGGAGGGATGACATATTTTTTCATCTTCTTTACCATTTGTACAATACTATTATCTGGTAGTGGATTATCTGATTGTCTTGCGCCTTTTAGAATTTGTTCAGCTTGCTGTATAACTTTTCTAGATATTGGAAAGGGTACTTTACCGGATGATGGAACTCCCTGTGCATCCTTTCGTTTATAGGGAATAGCAACAACTGCTTCGCTGATTTCTTTTGTCTCTGCTATGTTTCCTAAACGAGTGTTAGTGCCTTTGCCAACAGTTTTGTCAAATCCTAATAAATCAGCTAGTGAGCCACAGGTAGTGTTGTTAACATTTGCAGTGTCTTGGACCGTTATGAATATGCCGTTATTGTCATCGATACTGCCGGTTTGATGCCACAGACCGATTCGACCAGTATCACCAGTGCCAGCAGAATGGCGACTGTTTGCATTGATAAAATTAAGCATTGGCGTTTCCCACTTTGGTTCTATTATTAGAACTTTTAATTCATCAGATCCTTGTGTGCTCACTGTTATAGGCTCTTTAGTAACTGCATCAAAGTCAGTTGATAAAATCTTTCCTGGTGTAATATTGAAAGAGGCAGTAAAGTGCATTGCATATTTTTGACAGGCGACGTCGCCAGTAGACGGTCCAAAGAAGCTAGCTGATAGCTGCTTAGTAATAGTATCGAAAGTGTAATCATCAGGTAGTTCTGGATTTTCTGGTGTCCAGATCAATTTTAAATAACCAGCAACTAGTTGCTCATCGGTCGTTTCCCCGTCAATAGCAGCACTGCCATGAACGGGTCCACCGTTCATGCAGTCTTTCCAAGAAGGTACGAACCCGCCATAGTCAAGACCGGCTGATGCGCCGATTGGGACTCCAAACGAGGTTCTATCAGAATAATTAGTATATGAGGCATCCTTGCCCGTTGCCGGGAACTTATCGTTGCAGATTCTAATATACATTTCATAACTAGTTGGACCCGCGAAGGCGCCAGCGGATCTGGCTCTGACAATATTGGTGGTTGGGTTGGCGAACGATGGGTGGCTAGCAGGCAAAGAAACTAAACTTGTCATTCTTCCTTGAGGTAAAAAGAAATTGATAGTCTCAGCAAAGAAATTATGTGAAGCTAAGACGTATGAAAGAGGATTGTGATCGTATGTTGCTTGTAAATCATATTCTTCACCGGTGAAAGAATTAAAACTACCATATTGGTTCGTATCCCCGCCAGCATGTGTGCCGCCGCCGCCTTTGCCCACTGTTGGGCGCTGATTGAATAAATCATACCACGAGGTATCACTGCGCATTGACATCGGGTCGAGTATAGCTTCAAACGGAATTCGTTTCCATATTTGGGTGTCGAGGTAAACCGGTGGACCTTCAGAGCTACCGAAGCCGGAACTTGTAAGATAAAGACTATTTGCAGGCATTGGAAAGTCTACAGCCAGTCCCGCTTTGATCGAATTATACATAATGCCGGGAGCGAAAAAAGGTGTTAGACCCGCTCTTTTTTCTTCTATGGTGGCGGCGAGTTCGCCTTGCGAACCTAAATAAGAAGCGTTGAACATCTCAGCCAATTGTAAAGTACGCTGCGCTGGATAAAATCCGTCATATGGCAAGAATTTCATCATAGCTTTACACTTAAGAGTTACACCTGATATTACCGTGCCGTCGCCTGCGTTGATATCGTTTTCCATATTTCTGACTGCAAAATATTTTAGGAAATCGCTATTACTGTATGTTCTATAGAATGCAGGATCTGTATTGTCTAAAGAACTGCCAGTCAAAGATAAGAAAGGTTTGTTTGAATTACCAGCTTGACTTGGATTTTTAGTATTAATATTAAAGTTAGTCTTGATGTAGTCTTCAACATATTCTGATATTCTGAACTCCGGAATAATACCAAAATCTTTTCCTAGTTTTTGCATTTCTAGAGCATATGCAGCATAAGAAGAAGCAAATGGGTCTAGACCACTTTGTACTCCAGCGCTCCAAAATACATCATTATACACGCCAAATGAAGTGCTAACGGGTAATGCATAAAGAGGACCGATTCTTGTTATGTCATCAGATTCATCGCGATATATTCCAGCATTAGACAATAATTCTCCAGCGCCATCGTAGCCACCAGTTGCTGGGAGGGCTGTGGCTATATTAGATCTGCCGTCTAACGCCCACATGCTTTGTACCGGGATCGTATATCCCATGCTATTTTCTGCACCGGTTTCTAATCTTTCCGCGTGAGTCTCTCTCCAAAAGGGGCATACAAAGTTTTCTCTGCCTCTGATCTTAGAAAGATAAGTATATTGTTCTTTGGGGAATACTGTTTCGCTAACTGAATATGAGATTAGCTTTGCAATAGGGTTATATTGGGGAGCTTCGGCAAAGTCTTCAGTATATAGATAATAATTTATAGCATCTAGGGTTTGCTCTTCATGATGCACATTTATGCTGGGGTCTAATATTTTGTTATCCAAGCTGAAGCCATCTACAGAGTGATCAGTAAAATAATTAATATTATTCATATACGTATGCTCTATAGTTGTAGCTTTATATGATAACGGCTTCTCCGGAGACAGCTTAACAGCTAGTTTGTGTACCAAAGGTTTGTATTTGCTTGTAATCATTGGTTCTATAGAAGAAGTTAAAACAATAGTATCGTTTGTTTTGTGTATAACTGTTTCGGTATCTGAGAGCGCTTCTACTGTGGCGGTTCCAATCTTTATATCTAAATAACTTATTCTGTTTTCTTCTCTGTGTGCTCTTACTATGGGATGAGCTTCTTTTCTATAGAGTTTCCAATTGGCGGCGCCATATGGACCTTGGCGATTAAGAAGGATACCATTAAGTGTAGATTGTTCGCCTGTGCCAACTGGATAGAGCACTACAAACCCATTCAAGCCAGTCCCATCGGTCTTATTGACATAAGATGAAACTGTGGTAGTGGAATTATCATACCCTAGAGTATTGCTTGAAGCTGTAATTGGATCATATATGGCAGTATTAAGACCTACAAAATCTACTGGTGCAACTTCTTGTTCTCCTGCGGCAAATGCGTCCTTGTCTTTGCCCCAGCGTGTGCGACTGTCACTGGTCTTGTTATACACAACAAAATCACTAGCACTGCAAAACGTCAAATCAGTAGAAGCCAAGCTAGCATTGCTGAAGTCTGGTTTTTCGTAGCCATATTTGGCTGCTCCATTATAATCGCTTACAATGCTTGCTGTAATCCAAGCATACTGAAGGTCAGTTTGTGGGATTTGATGTTGGACAAACCAGTTGTCATTTTTTTTGTTAGTTTGTTCTGCGTAAGTTATAACTGGCTGAAGTATTGAAACATCGGATCCATCGTTATCAACCACCATTGCATAGTTACGTAGCGTAGCATCATTGGAGCCATAGTCGTCCTCTAGCGCAACCGTCCCCCCCGGCCAATTATCCACTCTCCACCAAGAAATTAAGCTACCTTCTTCGCCTGCTGCTGAATGTTTGTTCAACCTGCCCGGTCCACTTCGATAAACATAATTTGCAGATCCAAGATATATTTCCTCTATTTGGGAAGGTGTTAAAACTGCATCCCATATGCTAGGTTCATCTATATAACCTTCCCAGTTATTATCGGCAGAACCGCCGTCCAGGTTTGTCCCTATCGCGCAGGGATCAGTAACGATTCCGTAATTTGCTCCTTGCGGGGTAGTTTCTTCAGTTATGTCAACCTCGTAGCCATCAACATATATTTTTGGAATGTTATCGGCGTTGGATGCATCATAAGTTACAGCTACATGGTACCATTGATTTATACTAATTGCGTCATCTGTTGTATGCCATTTACCTTCACTAGTTTCAAATCTATTAGTAAAATATAATTTTCCGCTGGCGTTCGCGTAAAAGGTAATATCGCTTTCTCCAAAATCAAAAATTCGCGGCAGACCACCGCCAAAAGTGGGATCAAGATCATCTGCATTCACCCAAGCAGAAAGAGTATATGTTTGATCTGTTTCTCCAGTCAAATCATTTCCTATAATTGCATCCCAGACGGCTGCGGTACCAATAATCATGTAGGAATCTTGTCCGTCAAAATAAAGTACTTTAGTGTTTGTATACGTATCTAAACTATTCTCTGAAAGATAAGGTTGTAACCTTCCGTTTCTATTGACTTTGTGGAAAGAAGCAGAACCATCATAATTTGCTGCACTTACGGAGCCGCTTGTGCCAGGATAAGTTTCTCCTGCTAATACATAACTTGCTGAATCAAATGCATCACTAAAATATCCAAATTGCTTGCAATGGTCTGCTTGTAATTCGTTGAGCGGTTGTCTTACGCTTAGATTGCGCCATGGCAATGCATTGTAAACGCTGTATTCTCCAGCTTCAACATCCAGCATGCCTTCAGCCATTGTTGCAGGGTCGCCAGGAGCGCTAAAGCGGTTGGCAATAATGTATTTGTTGCTGCCTGTTAGGTCTCTTCTTGGAAGAGCGAAGTCGACAGCACCTGAAACATAGTAGTTGTCTGCACTGGCTGTGAGTATTTGTCCGGTGGATTCGGCAAGAAATCTATTATTGACCGATCTGCCATTGGTCATGACGATTTCATAGCCTTTGGAATAGTTGCCTAGCATCCTAGAGCCGGTGTTATAGTTGATATTGGCAATGTTAACGGGTCGTTTTGCTATTCCATCGCGATAATATTCTGCTCTTGGCATATTGGTACCAAGTCCACCCCCTGGAGCTTGATCAGAACTAAACACCCATAAATAATCTAAACCGTCAATCGTATGTATTCTAAATAATTCTGGTCTGGTTACGCAAGAATCGCTGCCTGTACTAAAAGGAACATGTCTTCGTTGGTGACCTCCAACTTGAGCGTCAGTAAAGGGACTTTGCATTGGAGTTTCGGCTGCATATCCATATGTATCATAATGAAGATTTACAATTTCAAATTGGTTTGTAGCTCCATAAACACCTGCTGACGAGTTTGTGGAAGCGCTTACAAGATTGAAAGGAGATGTTATATTACTATTGATACCATCTTTCAGAAAAGAGAAAAACCTAGATTCTTTTTGATTTGGCGCCAAAGCATCATCACAAGATGAAGTTGCAACGTAATCACTTGGTGCCACAGAGGCATATGGATTGATCTGCAGATCGGTGCGATTCTCACTTTGCCAATAATCTATTTTTCTATTTCTATTGAAGTTTGTGCCGCCGTGTATTTGTTTTTGTGCATCGACGTTTAGTTTATAAGGTCTTGCAAACTTTCTTATTGCGTATGTCGAACCTTCATAAGCACCTGATGAACCACTTAGATTTGGCGCTGCAGCATTGTTTTGATTGTTAATTATTTCTAATATTGTATTACGATTAGAATCAACATCGGCATCGTCTGAGCTTATAGTGGGATTATCGCGTAAAGCTCTATCTTTCCACCAAAAACAATTTTCGTTTTCTTCTTCGCTTATGGGAGCATGACCATGCTTCCAGTCGTAAAGCATGCCTGCGACACCAAGCATGCTAGCTTGAGGATCGCTTTGTTTGAACTCATATGATGGAAATTTACTTTGATACTTGTTTCTCTCTAAGATATGTGATTCGATTACAGTTCTTAAGGGTCTTTCGTCTAAACCAGAAGACATTGGTGCTATTTTTTGTATCATAGCTGTGACTGCAATGTCAAACCACTTGAAATACTCAATATATTTGTCAACATCAGGAGCATCTTCTATTCTCTGGAAAAATAGTTCACGTAAAATATTCATCGGCTTATATTCATGACGATATCTGTGGACTGGATGTCCTATAATGTTGTTGAATTCAACGACTGTCGACATAAACTTCATCATGCCATCAGATATGTTTTGATACGGGCTTTTTTCCGCATATAAATCGAAGAAGGTTGGACGACTGTCTCTAGTATAATAAATATCGTCGTTTTCCATTACAGTGATCATATCATCACTTCCTAAAACTTCGGGAAGTTGTGGCTTAGCTGTGACAAATTCGTCAATCAAGCATATCTTTGCGCTTGATGTTGTAAAATCATACCCTTTGCCGAGATATTGTTGTTTGTTGAGTTCAGAAAGCCAGCCATATCTGTTTATTTGAGTTGCTGAACCTGATGTAAGGTCTTCTACAATAAATTCGCCGCTAGCGTCTGAGCCGGTGACATTATCATAGTTCCAATGCAAAAGTAAAGTTTCTTTATTTGGCACATATGTAGTGTTGATCGACGAATTGAGCAAATAAGCGTTCTGTGCGGGATTTCTGATTCCATAGCTATCTGGGTCAGAAGCATGTTTTCTTAAATCTGTAATATCTAATTTGTTTTGCCAGACTCGTAAGTTGCTCATTTTGATATCTGTTGGAGTTATTAGAGTTCCGGTAAAGTTCGTTCGATGTGAACCAGCAAAAACTCGCTTCGGAGATGCCAAAAACTTAGTTGCTTGTTCGGCAGTCATGGAACCGGTAACACTAAACTCGCTAATAACAGTATTAACGATACTTTGTACGCCAGCAAACTCTACTATATAATCACCATGCGCAGAGCCTGACGTACCCGCAACTATACCTGCGTTGAGGTATTTTTCAGGGTATAGCGAAACCATAAAGTTCCAATTTTTATTAGAATAAACTTCAGAAAACTCAGAAGAAGAGAGTTCGGGAATAAACCCTCCGTCTGTTCCAGTTAGAACAAAATAAGCTTTGTCACTATATGTCTCCGGTTTGACCGCTTTTACAACAAAGTTTGCATAATCATTACTATTCCACTGAGTTATTTTCGGAATAGTATCAATGGCAGTGTGTGTACCAAACAAACTGGCAGTAAGCACAAGAGGATAATTGTTAATAAGATCGTCAGAGCCATATGACATTTGTCTTGTATCAGCATATTCAAGCGCTCTATGTGGAAAAATAACGCTTGCTTCTACAGAAAAAGGTAAATTAGATTCGGGCGACGTCAAACTATCGTAATTTTTACTAGCTGAGATAAACGTGGTAGAATTAGCATTCAAACTGCTAGAATACTGGTATATAGTCGCACTATAGTTTTGTTTATAATTGAAGTTGATCAATTTGTAACGCTCTGAAACTGTTCTATAGTTATCTCTGAAGATAAACTCAGAATTGTTTCCGTATAAATTAAATCGATATATATCGTCATCAACTCCAAAACAGCGTACTAGGTTCCTAAACGATTTTTCAGTACCCTTGGTTTTATAAATGTAATCTAGATTGTTGTGAATGTTTTGTAAGATGATGTTTTTAATATCATGTATACTTTCAGTATATGATTTATTTAGAGTTCTATCTTCAAACGCTTCTAGAGCGTCGAGGGCAGAAAATATCTCCGGAGTGATGAAGTTTTTAGATTCTAAGATTCTGTCCATGAATGGAATAGGTTTTTGAGAATCGTTTAAGTAATCCAATTGTGTTAATTTGGGTACAGTATTGATGTGTGTGGCAAGATCATCAAAATGACTGCACATTATTTGCGTTAGGTTCCAAAGAGAGTTTTCAATTATCCCTTCATTTTCTGGACGACTGGCATCATGGTCTTCTAAAATCCATGACGGAAGGCTATAAAGTAAATTAGATTGATTAGCATGATCGTATTCCTTTCCTTTATTCCTTTGTGATGTCAAGAAGTCGGACACATCAGGATGTGTAGAATAAAGAATCGGATCTTTAAACTCAGTGGTGGTATACGTTGTCATATTAGAATCATCTATCGCAGAACCAGTATTTCGCGAATATAAAGCATTCCAGCCCGTCCAGCTACCATTGCTTACTCTGCCAGAATAATCTAATACGGTTTGGTCAATTGACCCTGTTGTAGTAACACCTTCATTAAACTTAAAGTATACGCCTAAGCCGGTATTTGCATCATCTGTGTTGGTGCCGCCGCCGACTTGATCAAACCATCGTAGTTGAATTTGATCAGATCGTCTCCATCTCTTCCAATATCTAAACTCGTCGATAGAACCTGACAGTTTACCCCACCCTTTTGCTGCTCGTGGGGCGCCCGAATGAGAACCAGAAGGTGATGTGACCAAAGCACCTATTGTGCCAACAATTGTGCCGCTAACATAATTGATAGCTGTGCCAGCTGTAACGCGGTGGTTGTGTATTCCATCGATAAATAAATCAGTTACGACATTACTACCGGTATTTTTGAGTCTGAAAGCATAATGATGCCAACTATCATCTGCAATTGACGCAGTAGTAATAGAAGAACCGATATTTTGATTGTAAATTCCATCAGTACCTGACATAAAAGTAACATAAAATGGAGATAAAGTGTTTGTGCCGACCCCATGGCCAGACATTTCTATTCGTAAGCGACCATATGCAGCGCTGGAAGACACAGAAGAAACCGTGTGGGTATCAAAAATTACTTCTTTTTCGGTGGCAGTTGGGTCAAAATCAGCTTTTTTTAGCCAAAATTCTACTGTATTCCCAGATGTGCCTCCAATCTTAAGATTGCATTCTCTGCTTTCGGAAGTATCCCAAATATTTGCATTTTTGCGATATTTAGCTTCACCAGTATCAGGATCTAAGTATACTGCTTTGCCGGTGCCCTCGTGTGGACCACCATTTACATAAATATATTCGTATGAAGCTGTGCCTGCTGCACCGTACTCTTCAGAAGTGTCAGTTGCAGTAAGACTAGATGTAGTAAAAGTAGCATATCCAGTGGTTCGTGGATATCCATTTTCAAATATGTAAAGATCTAGCTGAGATGATGAGATTTCCCAAAGGATTTTTTCTTTTTTTGAGCCATCATAAGGATAAGTTTGAGTGATGTTTTTAACGCCATCATAATAATATTTTTCTGCTGAGCCAAATCTTGCGAAGTTAGCAGGATTAGAATAGTCGACTAAAGGTTTGAACCGGTTTTTATTCTTAAGATAAAATTCAATATATCCTGTAGATTCAACATTGCCAGTCAAATCATTTTGCGACGATGGGGCAAGATATTGATAATTTTTTTCTTTGAATAAATCTTTTAAAGACATATGTTATTCTACTCTAAATCTAAACGTTTCTGGCTGTTCAACATAACTACCGTTTATTACATATGCGAAGCTCAGCGCATATGCAGTGTCTGTATCAAATATGTTCATCTTCAAGTCAAAATAGCTTCCGCTTGCATCATAAGACAACCTAGTATGATTTAAAGAACCCGTACCAAAAGGTACTACTGCTAGGTTGTCTGACGATCTAACTATTTTATAATAAACATCCTCAACTATTGATGTTTCTATGTTTGTTGATGATACTGTATAAATAGTTGGGGACCAATCTTTTTGCCTAACATATAATCTAAACCGGGCTGTCTCGTTAGAAGAATATATATCTCGCAAATTAGTCAACTTAGAAACATATCTTTGATCCAAATTATAACTTAAACTATTATATGTTTTCACTGATATCGACGAGCCAGTGTGATATTCAACAGAACCGCTATGCCAAACATCAAATATCTTTGTAATGCTGGAAGATACGTAAGCAAAAGATGCTGAATATATGCCAGTTTCTACCCAAGATGCAGTGATATTTGTATCTCCAGTCGCAACTACTCCTCCACCGATTGGTGAAAATAATTTGCTACCCGCTGGGGCACCGGCTTGACTTCCACTATAAATACTAACACGCAATTTATCAGTACCAACTGCGGGGATGTTTGTTAGGTTGCCTCGAACTGTATTGTAAAGATAGAGCTTCATTAAATTATCAGATGCTGGTACCAAGGAAGAGCTTAGAGAAAAATTGCCTCTATTGTCTTTTTTGCTGTTGTCCCATCGTGCTTCAAGCACGGGTCTCTTGAAAAAGAATTGTGAGCCTCTCGCAAAAAACATTTTAGTATAATAAGAATCTGTTGTGGATTCTAGACTACTAGTTAATCGAACACCAAAACCATAATTGTTTACAGTTCCAGCCACCCAATCTTCAACAAGATGGCTAACATCAATTTCTAAGTTTTCGAAGCCACTATCAAAATCTTGAGTAAACAAATATTCTGTTGGTTTCGCATCGGATCCGGTCTTATAGCTGCCGCCGGTTTGTACGTTACCGTTATCATCAACCCACTTTGTCACTCCACTAGCAGTTAGCCAGTTTGATGCATCAAGATCGGTATAGTTCTCCATATCAAGCCCAAGACCTTCTTCCCAAGATTGTGAAATGGCACTAACTACAAGTTTATAATTTTTTGGAGTTGTTTGTGTATGCTCTGCATCATAAAGTTTTAAAAAAAAGTTTACACTACCGGATGCTGGAATGATACTGTTTGTTCTATCTGTAGAAATAGCACTAGTGTCATATTGAAGGAGTATTCTAGCAAGTTCTGAGGATAAGCCGGTGGAGGAACTTGCTTGAGCATATACGCTAAACACTTCTAAAATATCAGATTGTCCCATGTTGCCACTGACACCGCGTGTTGCTAGATTAGATTTATAAGCATTTGTAATCGTGTTATCTTGCGTGGCGTAATATCTTTTAATGCTCATTATACGACGGCTCCTACGATATCAGAATTATAGAATTTTATTTCGAAAATAGAGTCTGGGGGACAAATGATTTTCCTTGCATCGGAAGTTTTATTTGAATCAGCATTGAAATTAGTAGTAGCATAATCACCACCAGAGCTTTCGTTGACATCAACTTCAACAACATCCAATACCCCTGCGGTATGTTTTAACACAGCAAAAATGTCTGTTATACTGAATGGTTCACCAATCTCAAAATCATTTCTATTGCTGTAGTATAGAGTGAGTTCTCGTTTTGCGGCTTCCAAAACACTATACTTATTGACATTTGGGAAAGAAACGATCTTGAACTTGATTTGCAAATTGATTATTTTAGCATCCAATATGTCTATGGTATCATTTATCATTTTAGATTTTGATAAAAAAGTTTTTAAATTACTTTTTATTATCATATTTGCCTTGACGAGCCTACCTAAATTATCATTAGATATTACATATAAATTGATATTTCTTTGATTGAAGCTGTTTGCATCTTGAACAACGTTGACCTTTTTAATCGATCCGTATTTAGCTGGCATATTATAAACAGCTGCTATGAAGTCATCTTTTGTTACCATTCGATTTTGCATTGAATAAACTCCATATGCACGTTGTTTAATCTCTTCTGCTGATGGGAGAGGACTAGAACCAACAAATGGATGTTCATTAGTCACTTCTAAACTTCTTCGAACGCTTTCCACGGAACTGGCGTTTAAAGTAGCTTGGCTAGCAAAATCAAAAATTATGTCAGACGGTACTATAATTGTATTTGTACCTGTGTTTGTACTATCAGTTGAGTTTATTCTATAAACAATAGTCAACACGGTATTGCTTGGCACGACGCCTAATTTGTCTGTTTTGAGCAATGTAGAGGGATCAAATGAAGTATCTGTGACGTAATTTTTACCATGCTCTTTTACTAAAACATTGTTTGGATTGAGTGTTTGCTCCGCGTCCTCGTTTGTACCGAAACCAAATTGTAATTTTACTCTATCTCTATCACTTAAAACAGTAAATCGTCGTGGGATGGAGATTGGTTTAAGGATATTAACCACAGTGTCGCTATTGTCACCGCGATTGATAATGGGTATGTGTACTGTATTTTGGGTTAAAAAATCAACTTCATAATATTTATTCCCTTCGGAATCAGTAACACCAATAATTTCAGTTATATTATTGCCAGGAATGGTGACAGTACGAAACCTAGAGTAATCCCCAATACTGATCTTGCTAACAGCTATTTCACCAGAAACTGCTTGACCTTTAGCACGGATTGCATAAGTTAAAGGTACGCCCGTGGCTGAAACATTGCCCACAACAACTTCAACATTGTCTGTATCTTTAAAGTTAATATCTTCTAAAAGTGTAAACTGTTTGCCCGCACTGGTCCTGAATTTGCTTCCTCTTTTTACCACAGGAGCATATGCAAAGTTTGGAGTACCATTTGATGAGGGTATTAGTACAAAACACGTTAATATTCCGTATGAAGAAGGAGATAGATTTGCTCTATAGCCTAGCTGTCTAGCTACTTTTACTACATTATCATATTCAATTGCTGTTGATAAAAAGGATTCATTGACCTGATAGTCTAAGTAAAAAGAAAGCACATCGCCAACATAAGCAGTAGTGTCCAACATCAAAGAGCCAAAAGAGTTGGCAGTAAAGTCCCTGAACTTACCTGGATAATATCGCTTAGCATAATTGACTAAATCATTTTTAATAGTAACAAATTCTTTGCTAGTATAATTTATTGCTGGCTTTTTTATTGACATTCTTTTTTTACCTTATGATAGCTGTGTTTCTACCAACTGTATTGAATCGATCAAATTGACTCCTTTGATCAAATAAGTCATTGTGAGAGACAATGTTTGTTTTTGTCCTACACGAGCAGGTGCATTGGGGTTGCTCTTGACTTCCAAACTAACTATTTTTACATTCTTCATGAATATTCCCATTTGCTCTCTTATTCTATTTATAACTGCGATTTCGACGCCAGCTGGTTCTTCAAACAAGAATCTACGCAAACCAACTCCATATTTGGGTATCATCATCCTTTCGCCGGGAGCGGTCATCAACAACATTTTAATTTTTTGATGTGTGTTCTCTCTTATAGTCTGGCTTAAAGTATAAAAACCAGCGGTGTCATCACTTTGTAGTGGCAAGCTAGCGTCAAAACCTGTGGGCATTGTGTAACTCCTTTGTTATAAATAGTTTTATATTAAAATTAGCCTGCTTCTTCGTCCTCACATTCTTCACTATCTGTTTTTGTGCCAGCAGTGCTGTCGTCATCGCCAAACTCCATTGGATTCTTTAGTTCTGCTGGCGCCATTGAATTCGGCTTATCTTGGTCTTGAGCACCATCTAATATTTTAGCTATTACTCCAACTGGTGTCATCGGTCCTGGCCAGAACCATGGCGTTGTCCAAGTCGGGTCTGTCATGTCTGCCATAGTTGTATAAAACGCCTTCCATATTATTGGCATCCAGTTGAAATCAAGATCAAAATCAGGTGCTGGCTGGTCTTCACCGGGTGCCTGTCCAATTTTTTGATAGAATTCTGGATCTTTTGATCTATTTGCTGTTGTAGCAAGTGTATTTAAAGCTGTTTCAACGGCATTGAGAGTGCCTTTAAACATGGTTTTCAATTGTCCATAGTTGCCTTCTATTGTTTCTGCTACTAAAATTGATAAAAAGGAAAGCAAACTTTTATATTGAATCGATTGGGTAAAGTCTTTGAATCGTTGATCGTCAGCCAACGTTGGGATCAATACGTCAAAAAGCGCTTGATTAATCAAAACTTCCAGACTCTTCATTTTTTGTTGATAAGTCCAGTCATGGAAAGCTAAGCCATAGACATTGTAGGTTGGTTCTCCATTTTCATTAGTTCCGTATACTTCTTTACTATATTGATCTACTAACTTTTGGATAGCAGTCCTCTTGAACCATTGTACTCCATGAACGTCTGTGCTTTTCCAAGCTTGAGTGCCAGCATATGCATTCCAACCACCGAGGGCACTAGGAGAGTCAGCATCTACAAACATGAAAAAATCTGATTTTGTCTTCCATTCTGGCTTATAAACATCGCCATACATATCAGGAGACAGCACTGCTTCAACTTTCATATCAAGTAGTTCTTTTAGCAACTCATGTTTTTTATAAGCTTCTGTCAGCTGTGTGGTTACATCCCACCAACCATCTTCGTCTTTCTTGGCAATTTCATCCATTATCCCCCAGATCTCTTGTAATTTTGTAGCAAAAATGGCAGGAGATATCCCTATCCAAAACTTGCCATTCCAATAGTTATGCAGCTTCTCATTCGGATTGGCGCCACCTGTGTTTGAATTTGTTAGCCACCATTGCCATGGATCAGCCTGTGGAGCGCCTGTTTCTGTGGTGGAAACGCCCGGTATATACCCGGTTGGTAGCGCCATGTTTGTATTTTTCGAAATGCGATATTCAGAAGTAGTACCAAGTACTTTATCGGGATCGTTGGGTAGTGTATAATCAGACTTCTTCCAAATCGTGTTTCCTACCCAAGATTCTGTGTTATTTTGATATCCGGTGTGTCCAGTAAATTCAGTCCACGCATCGACATAAAATCTTGCAGTATAATGGTTAGCATCAAAATATCTTTCACCAGTATTGGTATTGATAAATTGCCGTACTACGGCTTGAGGTAGGATGGAGCTATGGTTTTTTGGATATATGCCTTGTGGTTGTTGTTGCCACTTTTCTTGCGTTTGAGTTGGTCGTGAATTAATGATACCCCATATTCCCCTTTTATCTTTTAGTAGATTTGGTGTCTTATTGTATGTTTCATCGTTATTTTCACCGGGAAGGGCTGTGCCTATGGTTGCGTCCTTCTTATGTACCATGGAAATTTTTATTTGTTTGTCTAGCTCATCAAGCTTAGTTTCTAGCGTTTTTTTCGCTATCGTTTCTTTTACGTAAACTGCTTGCAAATGTTCTCCTATGGTTATACTATTAGGATCTGATGGAAACATTGGAGCATTCAATTCTTCTTGGAATGCATTGAATAATTCATCCATTGACATATTAGATTGATCACCTGTTGAAGTGTTGTCTTTCCCATATTGAGTTAGTATCGGTAATTTGAAATATAATTTTCCACCTTCAGATATTCCTTCTTTTACAAAGTACTTTTTGTTTAGTACAGCATCATAAAATTCCTTAGCCATATGGCTCGCGCCGGTAAACCCACCCCCCTGAAAGCCTGTGGATTGTTTCAAGGTGTTATATTTCTCTTCCATAACACTGCCAGGAGCGACAGGAATCAATATATTTAAGCTTTTGTAAGATCTGAATTTTTTATAAAGCCTGTTACCTATTGTCGTCATTGCCGTCCCCAAGTTATATTGCCATGCGTTGGCGGTTATCTTCATGTTGTATTGCGCTAAAATGGTATCTTTATCCCAAAAAGCAAAAGTGTATTTACCAATATTACTTTTTGGTAACTTGCCAATTGTAGTAGAATAATCGATTATTTGTTCCTCAGTGAGATCTTCGTATTTTAGTTTATAAGCCGGATTGTCATTGGAATCTGTAAGAAACAAATATTTACCAATTGGACTTGTAGTGATTATATCATCTAAAGTATGTGTTGGTAATGCGACGGAGGGATCGTTGGGATCAGCAGCTGCTATTGGGGACGAGCCATTAGCTAGTCCATTATAATTTGCTTTTACAAATACCCCTGTATCACCTTTCCATTTGGGTATTACTTCTATACCCTCTTCGATAAAAAAGCCACCATTTTTGAGTCTTTCATTGCTAGAATAATATTCATCTGGAATTATAAGTAGCTTTTCAGGGAAGTCGACTTCTAAAATTTCAGGGGGTCTAAAAACTTTAGTTGGCACAAGGTTTCTCATTATCTGACGGCTATTCGTGTAAGCTAAGTTTTGGAGGAATTCTTCTTCTAAAACACCTTTAGCTGTGTCGTCAGTGCCACCTATATTTTTATTATAATCAGTATTATCTGGTAATTCTGCGAGCTTATCGGCTATTTTAGCTTGTATTTCGATAATATGTCGTCCAATTATCTCTTTTGCAGTCTCTTCTGCTGTGACTTCTTCTATTTTTTTATTATAGTTTACTGCATAGACAATTCTAGAAAACTTTTGTAAATATGTTTTCGTAGAAGATCTAAGCGCTTTGAAGATTTGATTATCTAAATATTTATAATAGAAAGAGTCTTCTTTGGCGGCTTCTGGTAGCAAAGCTTCAATACCAAATGCTGAAAATATCATCAGGCTTTTTAGAAATTCTTGTATAACAACAACTTTAATTGATAATTCAACAAATCCGTTGATTTGAGCTATTTCAAACGCAGTTGGCGAACTTTTTATATCTACTTTACATTCCATTGCAGCTGCATTCGCCGGTATTTGCTTCAAAAGCTTTTTATAACCCAGCAAAGAAGGGTCACAAACATTTTTTCTAGTTAAAGCTAATTTATCAAAAACGTTTTTTTGAAACAAACCTTGAGTCGACACATATTCAGCATGTTCTATTATTATTTGTTTAAGTAATATTGCATAGAAATCAACGCCAAAAGTTACAAGATCCTTGACAGAGACATCATAATCATTCTGATCGTCAAAAGTAGCTACGATCTGATTGAACATTTCGTCCGGACCAATTGTATCTTCGGCTATAGTATGGAGAGTGTTGTCTATTTTTGCTAATTGTCCGGAGGAGCCAAATTCTAATCTGGAAGTTTTGGGAGGAACACCTCCTACTTCTGTGTTTTGGAAATTTAATGTTAGATCGATTTTATCATCAATCAAACCATTGCCCGTAGGCGCTATAATCCTCACATAGTTGCTGGTTTCTAGCGGATTGCCGAAGGAATCTACACTAAATTCGCCACTAGCCAAAGTGGCATGAACTTTTGGAGCTACAATTTTTCCGGCTGATGCAGCTGCATTTAGCTGGGCTATTGGCGCTCCGGTTTTCATATTTTTTAGTTCATAAGTGCCCGCCAATGCACTAGTTATATTCTTGGCGGCGTCTTGATAAGTTTTGCCCCCAGCGGTTGTCAATATTGATTTATAGAAGCCTACATCTTTTTCAAAAGAAGTCGTAATACCTCCTAAAATACTATTCAAAAATTTGTCATTAATAAATTTCTCGCTAGCATGCTGCTGTGATTTGAATACAGGTTTCTTATCTTTGTTATCAGACCAGGGACCGCAGAATAACGGAGGAGGCTCAGAATTCTTTACTTTATGCATTGCATCAAGAAGATTATCTACTATCTCGTCTTCCTGTTTTAATAATTGAGCTATAGCAGCGTCGGTAGCTTTACCTTTAAGATCGTTGACCAAAGCTTTGTTTGCCATAGGACCACAAAGATTAGATAAAAGCTTTTTTGTATTCTCTAATTTATTTAGTTTTTCGACACATCGTCTTTTGCTAACTTTAGCGCTCAATATAAAGAAAAACTTTTTTAGATTTCCAATGTTTCTTATTGACTTTTTCAAAGGCGCATAATGTTCCAAGCTTAGTATACCAAACCATACCTTGTTATAAATTACTTTTTTTGCTGTGGCACTTCCGCCAGAGCTTGTATTCATCAAAGCACATATTTCAGATAAAGTCAAAAGCTTTCCTAAATCATCTAAAAATTCTTGCGATAATTTGGGAATTTTGCTAGTGGTTTTAGTCTCCCTTCCTGGTGGTCGCAAAAAATCGTTTATATCATCATATACCGAAGGATCAGTGATCAGTTGGTTGACAATTGTGGGTTCTAGAGGATAGACAGGCTCTACATCTGCTGGAAATTTTGTATTTTCATCTGGTACGTTCATGTTAGCAAAATCCGCTTTGCTAGAAGCTTCGCACATAAATGCGATTTCTTCCACTATCTGCATAATCATTTGTGTTACAACCTGATCGACAAAATTGACAATAACTTCTCCCAGTTTGTTAACCATGTCTCCTGTTATCGATGTTACATTGAACCCCATTAAAGAGTTGTTTAAGGCATCAAATAACATACTAGCAGGATTGGTAAGCTCCTCTAATTTAGCTAGCGCTTTTTCCTTTTCAGACTTTAAGCGCTTCTTGAGCTTACCTTCTATGTCTTTTTCTATTTTTGCAAGTTGTTTTTCGAGCATCTCATCCAATTGTTCTTTGAGGGCGCCCGAATTGGCAAAAGCCATGGCTTCTTCTGCGGCAGCTTGAGCTTGCGCGACGGCATTGTCTGCGGTGGCGAGTGCGGCTTCTGCTTGAGCTTCGGCTTTGGCAATTGTTGCTTCAGCGGTAGCTTGAGCTTCAGCTATAGCGGCTTGGGCTGCTGCCAAGGCGGCGTCGAGGGCGGCTTGTGCAAGAGCAGCTAATGCATTGGCAGCGTCGAGGGCGGCTTGTGCAGCTGCGGTGGCTAATGCATCGCCCGCAGCGGAAGCAAGTGCAGCTGTTGCATCAGCGACCGCTGTGGCTGCTTCGGCTGCTTCGGCTTCGGCTTGAGTATAAGCAGCTGCGGTTGCGGTGACGACGGCGCCTTGCTCCCAGCCCCAGTCCCGTCCAACGCCATTTAGAGACTTTGCGCCGCCAATAAGTTTTGGCATATTCATTTTTGATAATCTGGATAAATCAAATTTCTTATAGCCACCTTTGGCGCCGATGGCAAAAGACCACTCACTAAGCGTTTTCAGAATCTGCTCTTCATCAACATACCCAGCATATTTTCCCAATAGTTCTTGTTTTTGATTCTGATATTCGTCGAGTAGTTTTTTCATTGCTGCTTTTTTTTGTTTTGCAAATTGATCTTTGATAAGGGCTTCTAAAGCAGAACTAGAATCTAAACTAGATAATAAGCTAAGCGCTTCATCCAGTGCATTAAAAATAACCAAACTAATCATATCTTTGTATTTAACGGCATCTCTCCAAAAACCACGCAATACCATTCGTATATGTTTTTTGTAAAGCGCTGTTGGAGTGCCATCTATTTTTATAAGTTTGGCATGCTGATCATACGATTTTATAGATGTTTCCGCTGCTAACAAAATTTCATCATGCATGGCGGTTAAAGCTTCGTTTGGATTGGAATCCATATATTCAAGCGCTTTGTCTAATTGATCTAAACTTAAGTTTCTCATAATTGTGTCACACACTTTTGTTCTTAAATCTAGTTCTGGTACGTGTTTTTGCAGGCAGTCAGCAGCATATTTTAAAAGAGAATCCAAAGGGACAACGTTGACGATATATTTATATATATCACTCATATTTTTTATATTCTTATCATTTCGTAGTATGTTTATAAAGTTTGGATCTCCGACTTGATTATATTTTTCCAATACTTCTTTATGCACTGTGACTTTTTGATCTGTAGTTAGTATTTCTTCTCTTAGATCTGCACTACTTTTGTAATCTGGAGCCTCTGTTGTGGTATTGCTTACAACCACTGATTCTAAAGGCTTTGGTCTTTTCTTTGCTATAGGTCGTATAAAATTTTCAACAAATTCATCGATGTCCCAATCATGCCCTTTTGTTTCTAGAAACTGCCATATATTTTGAGATTGGTATATCAAAAAGATGACTGTAGTGTTGTAAGTTTCATTGAGCATTTCTTTGCCCATGATAATAACGCCCTGTTCTGAATAATTATAGCCAAGGGCTTTTTCTTCTGCTTCGATCATTTCGTCTTGAGGTGGCAAATAAGCGCATATGCAATCAAACTCAATTATATCTCCGGTTTCTGGTGTAGTAAAAATATTAAATTGATATTCTATGCCTTCTCTAACTGGTAAAAGCCATTTTTGTTGTTCTGCAGCAGTAAGTTCGTTTGGCGCAACTTGCATGACTTGCGCCCACTTTGTCCATAATGCTTGACGAGGCTGATCATTGTAAGCTGCTTCAACAATATTTTGAAATTCTTTTATATCTACTGCTAGAGAATCAAAATCAATTTCATATTTTTCTTCCAATTGGTCATTTTTTGTTTTAGCTTGTTTTAGTACCAAAGCTAAATTAGATAAGTGACTCCCTCCGCTCGATTGTAATATTTCAGATACATTTGGCAAGTGTTCATGAACAGGGAAACGTTTAGTCGAAGGCATGGCGACCCATGATTCTTCCGTTGGTAGCGATAACATCGTTGGTGGGCGCGCAGGTGTGGCAATTGCCGCCATATTGCTAGCTATTGGTGGCGTTGGTGTGGTTTCCTTTTGCCGTGCTTCTCTAAATGCTATATCAGTTATGGCATTAGCTAAGACAATTGATGATATCAAATAAACTTGAAAACTAATCAACGCGCCTGCAGATGCTGCGCCAGTGTCAATATAAAATCGTTTTGTTATAAGAGTTGCGTCATAAGCTAATTTCAATAAATTTTCATGAGCGGCGGTTGTGCCAAACATTAGATCAGATTTGTCAATACCTTTATTGCTCAGATAGGCGAGGGCGGCTCGTGATCTTAAATCACTAACAAAATCATCATCATCAAAGCGAGAAGGATCATAAAGATCGCTTTCAGCAACCCCAGCTAAAGAATCTTTAAGAATGATTTGATATACTGAGCTTTCTTCAGCATCGGCTTTCACCACCATCGATGCAAAATTATTATCCGCCAGTTCCAACGTTTTAAAAGTTGAAGTGCGATCAGCTATAGTGACTTTATCTTTTATGTACCATCTGTTTGTGGGTATAGACATAATATTTCCTAATTATTTAGCTAACAGTGACATTCTTACTAGTATAAGTTTCAGTCCCGAAAGAAGTGTTACCTGCATCAGAATTGACCTTGATTTTGAGTTTGTTCATAATTCCATCTTTCTTTGCTAGCATAAGATTGACTCCCGCTTTTGTACTCCCTACCAGAGCATCAGCGCTAAAAGGAGCCATTCCTTTATTGATACCAAAGGCTATAGCGAAAAAATCCGGATGTTCATGGCTTCCTAGTGTCGCATTAAACTCTGCTTGTGTTGTTATAACTGTATCAACAATAGAATTTAGCTCATCTATTCTATCAACAATATCAGAGAGAAATTTGTTTAAATTATCACCTTTGACAACCGGTTGTTGTTCTTCACCGGAGCCATTGCCAGCAATAAGATCAATACCGGGGATGGATATGAGATCCCCTCCTTGAGAATTCGTGCGATCTGCTTTTGTTATAATTTTTATACCTTCGCGAGCAATAAGACGAATAGCATCAGATTTTATAGCTATAGCCGCTCTGGCTTCAGAGGTACCAATCATACCATCAGCTAAATTAAAGTTTTTGTCGACGTCTGTTTTTTGACTAATGTATATCCTCGATGCATCATAAGCTAAACTATTATCGATACTTACAGTTTCGCTTTTGAATGTAGCATCGTTAGGAATAAGAGTTTGAATATTGCTAGACATTCGACCGACAACGAGATCTATTGTTCCGGCGCCGGTTTCTGCTCCATAGCCACTTCCTAGTTCACCCGGTCTGTCGCGACCAAGAACAATCCATGTGTTGTTGGCGCCTTTAATGGTATTGTCACTTCTTCTTTGTATAAAATTAGGCACTGGTTCTACAAGACCATCACCTTGTACACCTTTAGCTTCAATCGACACACTGACAGGGGCTATTTCTAGGTTGCGTGCCGCCTTATTCGATAATCCTGTTGCTTCAAATGCTCTTGTTAACATATATTTTTCCTAAGTTACTACGTCGTCGCTAGCCGCTGAAACCAGCGGGTGTCATATTGGCGCCCCATTTAAGTTTAGGTATCGAGGACTTTTTCATTGAATTAAAGTCAAATTTTCCTTGACCATCGAGTGACTCAAATCTACCCCAACCTGAAAATTGCCAAATATCATAACCACTCCAGGGGTTCCAGGTTTGTGCTCTTCTGCCGCCAAGTGGTTCAGATTTTGTGGGGTCTTTGCGTCTGACGTATTCTGCCCACCATAGCCAGCTTTTTTTGCCGATTTCCTTATACATAGGATTACTTCTGGCGCCATCCATATAATTGCCTCGTGCCCATGCAGCAGTATAAATTATTGGCCAATTTCCAGTTTCTGCTTTTATTAAGCGTAAAAATTCCAAATAAAAGGTCATATTATGTATGGCTCCTGCAGGCATCGCAAACGGCGAGTGCTTTCCTGATTTAGACCGTCCACTTTCAAAGTCTAATGAGGGAGTGATATCCCAAGATCCTACACTCTTCCATTTAGCTTTGAAATTGTCAAATTCTTTTTTGGCGTTAACTTTTGGGTCTCCAGCCTTTTCTGAAGCACAGAAATGGTAAGGTCCGACTTTCATGCCTACATTTTTAGCGCCAGCAAATTGTTCTTTTGCTGTGCCTTGTAAGCCGCTTCCGGCGCCCTGTGTACATTTGATTATAACAAACTCAATACCTTCGTCGTTTTTAAGCTTATTGAATTTTAAATAGCGCATTGCATTCCACTTAGACCAGTCCGTACCAAACATTCTTTCTGGACCAATTTGCCGCATGTCTTCAGCTTTTCCTGTTCTTTTCCAGAAGATAGGCTTGCCGTAGCTATCACATGGGGGTAAAGGCTTTCGTCCGTCACTAGTGGTAGGGGTCTCTCCATCGGCTTCTGAAGATGTTGGTTGCGCTGGTGTTGAAGTTGGCGCCGGTTCTGAAGAAGTGGCTGCGGGTGGCGTTGAAGAAGTAGCTGCAGCTGGTTCGGCTGAGCTAGTCTGTGGCTCAGATGAATTCGTGGCTCCTTCGCTCTTGCGTGGACGCCTGTGGACATTGTGTTGTGCGCCTTGACAGTTTCCATAAAGGTGTGCGGCGCCACGTCTGCCTCCATTTGGTCCTCCACCGCCTGTAATTACGCCACCTACAAGCGGATTTACAAAGATCCCCTCTGTTCTTGTGCTTGGATCTGCGTATGCAACCATTACATTATCTCCATACTTAGGATCCTCGCCGCCATAAACATATGATTTGAATATTCCACCGTTATTCGCAATCTTGAATATTGCTTCCCAATCATCTTGTTTTGGGTATGGCAATGACTGGAGTTCTTCTACATGGACCACGCATACAAATAATTGCATCTCTGCTGTAGATTCGCCGCCTGCTCGCTTAAGCGCGGCGATAGTTGGATCCCATAAAGAATCTCCTTCAGGCGCTCCGCCGCCGCCTTCTGCGGGATCCCACAGGCGACATATAAAGCGTCCGTAAAATCTTTTTCTATTCCTTAGAATATTTGGTACCGCTGCTTTTTGCGTCATATTTGCGATAAAAGACATTGGATTGCCAGATACTGCATCATATAGTTCAGTATCGTCTGACATGTCAACCATATTTTTCAGCACGAATTCGCCGGGAGTGGTGGCACCGGCTGGCGTAGCAGCCGGTGTGGAGCCGTCGGATGCAGCCGGTGGGGTTGCGGGAGGATCAGCCATTTATTGTTTGTCTCCTTGTATTACATCAAAGAGTTCTTTCTTGTCATTTTCAGATAAGCTAACGGAAGGGTCTGTTTTCTTCGCTAGAATAGCTGTTAGTTTGACTAGCTGTTCGTTTGATCGTTGAAGGGTTTCAACATACTTGGCAGCAATAAGACCAAGATCCTTATGCGAATCTGCATCGTTTGCTTTGTTGATTTCCGTAAACAGTTTGGTTAGGAGGGTAGAGGTGATGTCTCTATCGTCTCGGATGTTTTTAATTGATTCTTCTATGAAGCTATCTAAATCTTTTATTGATCGTCCCATTCTTTTTTGAACTCCGCGTATCTCTTTCTTATCTTATTGAGAGAACTTACAACTTGTTTGGTATTCAAGCCGGTGATCTCTCTGATGTATAAGTAAATAGCTTTTTTATTAAAAATCTCTATGTTTTCGGATTCTTTGAAAAGTATTTCTATCGCCAATACTGTTTTCTTTTCATTGGCGCGGAGGGGCAATTGCTTCCAGCCATCTACTTCTTCCTTTAGATGCTGGAAAAACTCGAATTTATTACGCTCGCTTAAGTAAGTGTTATGCACAATTAGTTGTTGTTGCATACCATTACTAACTTGCGAGCCTTTGGTAGCAGATTCTGCGGAAAAATAATAATCTTCTATATGCATTTCACGCTTGGCTCTCTTGGATGTCTTTTTGACCTCCGCGATAAACCAGTTTTTGGAAACAACGCTAAAATAGGTAAACGCTTTAGAGCCTTTAGATGCATCAAATTTGTTTAACACCGTTATAAGCCAATTTTTGCAATCTTCGCGAAGAGTATCAATGTTAGGAAGCGTTGTAAACTTGTAAGTATACACTATTTTATCGACCATTTCATCGAAAACTGGTCCTATAAACACCTTATATAGCTCATTTCGCTCTTTTTGACACTCACTACTGCAATAATCTATGATTGCTTGTTCGTGAACCTTTGTGAAATAATGATTTTTAGTACTCTTCTTGCGTGGCATATTCTTCCTCTTCTTCCTCATTCTCTTCGTTTTCTAAAATAGACTGGAATTGCTTGCATTCCTCTGCCATCTCTTTAGAGTGTCTAAGGAGAGCACCAAGTGTTGCATCTCCATAGAATCTTTCTAGATTATTGACTACTTCTACGTGTCCCTCGTACTCTTCCAGCTTTATCGCAAACTCGTCCAAGTCTTCTTGAAAGACAAGAAAACGACGCAAAAGTTGTACAATATACCAAACTAAAAATGTATTTACAATAACGGACAATGCTAATATAAGCTCTATCATCTGTCTTTATCTAACTCCTCTTTTTGTTTAAGCAAATCTTCTTTCGAATTTTCTATAAACTCGTTTGTTAG
>Ga0208299_1000442_pt1 | contig 38682 bp, 45 predicted proteins | sample 15_taG_FD_184089 | JGI IMG/M metagenome (GOLD analysis project Ga0208299, IMG submission 184089) | Marine viral communities from the Subarctic Pacific Ocean - 15_ETSP_OMZ_AT15312 metaG (SPAdes) (version 2) | ecosystem: Environmental > Aquatic > Marine > Oceanic | place: Pacific Ocean | collected... | reverse complement strand
GTTTATTTATTTTAGCTTTTCCAGATGTTAGTATACCTGTGTCCAACCAAATTCGGTCATAAGTTCCACCCTCGGTCTGTAGTAAGTCCGCCATGAAGTTACCCCCAGATACTCTGAGGTTCCTAAGTGTACTTGTAAGAGTCTGAGCAATACTAAGTCCATCTGCTATGTTATCTTGAATTACTATCTTATGTGCCTTCACGTCTGATAGTGTTAAAGTTTTACAGGTCGTTCTATCAAACAAGAGTTCACCAATTTCTAATCTAGCAGACTGACCTGATTTACCTTCAATCAATATAGCTTCAGCTTTACCTGATGGTAGAGCCGAACCTGTATATGCAGTACCGATAGATACATCTGAAATACTTATTAATTCTACTGGTGTAGTTCCGAGTACTATTCTTAAAGTATTGTCTTGTGGATTATCTTTTCTCCATGCCATTTCTTTTTCTAGTGTTTCATCAGGAAATTGTGATGGAGCAGCGTATATTCCCGGAGAACCATTAGCAAAGCTTCTTTCAATTACTAATTCGTTTACTGTTACTGCTGTACCTGCTGTACCACCGGCTATTAATAAACCGATAGCCATCTGAGGGTTCAGTCCCATTCCTCTGAGTAGCGAGTAAGGAGACTTCATTACATTAAAGAAGTTTCTCCACTTAGTCGATTCGCCATTTAAGTATTCTATTTTTCCAAATAACCAGTCTCTTAATCTTTTTATATCTTTATATAATGTGATTGGAGACTTTAAAATAGCCATAGGAGCTGCTTTAATACCATTTATTAAAGTGGATAAGCTTCTAAGATGTACTGCAAGTCCTAGTAAAATAGTAAATGCAGATGTGCCTAATGAATAATAGTAGTATTGTTGTAGAAAGTCAAGATATGACATTACCATTGAGTATGTAATTATACCGAATGGGGTTTCTATCGGGGCAACTTTCCACCATAGATTAACTGGATTAATAGCAGTAATTGCGAAACCTAGTGTTCCTGCAATTATTGTAAAGAATGTAAACATCCCTAATGCTAAGTTTCCAACTTTTTTGAAGTTAGGTAATTTTATTTTCATTTGGCTCCTCTAGCTAGTATATTCGCCGACAATTAGCATCATAACAAAACACCCTGCAATAAAGAAGGCTATTTTTATTAAATCTTTAGTTGACATATCTTCATTTATCTCCCCATAAAAATGTAGATACTAATTGTCCTATTATAATATCTATACTATTATACTAGATTTTGGCTCCAAACTTCCGGTAAAATGTCATTAAATTGACTTTCAGTGGCATCATATCGGTTTAAATAGATGATTTCTTTACCTATTTCCCCATATTTTGGATGGTAGTACAATACTAGCTGTCTTGGCTTATTAATTGCCTGAACTCTCTGCATTGCAAATTCGTCTCCACCCTTCATACAACCACAGATATGTATGTTACCTGTTCCAATATCAATCTCATCTATTCTGTGGAAGTGTCCCATCAAAACAGAATCGAAGTATGTAGACATTCCTGCTTCTTCTAAATCTTTAACTTCAAGATTTCGGATTTCATCTTCTAAGCCTCTTCTGAATTGAAGTACATTTCTCATATTTAACACACCCTTAGTGATTGCAGTACCACTACCAGCTCCATTAATGAAGTCTCCATGTGTCAAAAGTATTTGTCTATTAGCTACTTCAATTGTAGTAGAAAATGTTTTTGGAATATGGAATTCAATGTTAGTTTGATTCTTGCAAAATGCGGAAATCCATTGATACAACATATAATCCCAATCTTGATGCTTATCTTTCATAGGTGGTTTCCTAGTCATTCTACCATGATTACCTACTACACAAGCTACTCTAACTTTATTAAAGTGTGGGGCTAGAAATATTAACGCTTGAGCAATTAAGTTAGCTCCTCGTATCATTTGTCCCATACAGTTGTCCACATTCGTTCTTGCTAACTCTTCATGTATGTCTCCACTAATCATATCGCCTAACATAGGAACTACAAGTTCATCTATTTCTACAGAGTTTCTTCTAAGTTCTGCTAGTGTTAATACTTGATTTGCCCATCCATAAAGCCTTCGGTTGAATATGTCAATATTGTAATGATTCAAACCTGCCATCTGATCACTTTCTACTCTATCTCCAACGTGGGTATCAGTAAGCGGAGCAATCATACTTTGAGCACTGCTACCCTTTATCTTTCCTGAAGGCTTTCGGACTTTAACTTTTTTAGCTTTATCGAATGCAGGTGCTAATTTAATAATTGACTCTTCAAAGATTTCTTGTTTAGCTTGATCTTTGATTGTAGTTTCATAAAGTTTTTTGAAATATTTAGCTTCCGCTTTATAAGTTTCAGCTTTCTTTCCCATCTTAATATGATGAGTTGGATCTAATTCAGGATCTATTATAGCTTCATCTTCGCCTAAATAGACCTCCTTGTCGTACCATCTTTGAATATTGGTTCGATGTATTTCTATCCCGAATACTGACTTCAGCCATTCCGATAGACCTGTCCACGTTGCTCCCGCTTGTCTTCTTCTTATTAGTTCTGTTTGTGCCTTGGCTGGTATCTTTGTCTCGCCTTTGTTCCACATGTTTGCTCCTTGCTAACTTTAATATTATTGCTCTTCCACACTGCATGCATTTTAAATCATCATCCTCATCTAATCTCATAAAACCACCACATTTATCGCATATATTTCCAGTGCTCTTATTATATTTTATCATATTTGACCTAGCTGTGTCAAGTCTATTTGATGCCTTTTAGTAGTTTTGGGGTGTACCATATATCTATATCAGATGCTTCCTTACCTTCTTCTAGGTATACTGAGTCATCTTCAAAATATAATGGTCCTTTAAATAGATTGAGCCCGTCTTTTAATTCAGTTATAAAGCTACTTACTTTAGCTTTTTCCTTTGGATCTAAACCATCTCCATATTTAAAACCTACAATAGATTCTTCTAAATTAGCCCAGTTAGGATCAGTCCAAATCCAATTGTTTTCAAATTTACCTGAGTTACTTAGTTCAACCAGTTCTAAATAGTCATAGCCCCAATTAAAGTAATTTACTCCTAGACAAATTTCTGGGGATTGTTCACAAGCTCCTTTATAATCGTAAGGTACTACCCATATATCCTCTCCTCCAGCGGCTCTTTGTCCTGCAACAACTACGGCTTCAGTAGTATCTATATGAGAGATTACAACATCCCTACCAGAGTCATAAAATTCATTAACTACTTGTGTTGGATCTAAAGTCATGCCCGGAATATGAAACCAGAATCCAATCCAAGTTACATCGAAATCAATTTCTTTATCTCCAGCACAATGTAAAGCTCCAAGGTAGGTAGCATTTGCTAATCTTCTTGTCTCATCATTAACTAATGGACCAAGAAAACCAATCTTTCCTTCTTTAGATTTAATAGCTGCTGCACAACCTGCAATCATTTGACCATATTCCATCTTACCCATTACATTAGATAGGTTTTTTAATTCAGGTTTATAGCCTTGTCCGACTACTAATGCACTATCTCCTGTAGACCAGACGAAATCGGTGTCTGGATATTTCTCTGCAGCTTCTAATATACCATCTTTCATATCATCTGAAGTAGCAAAAATTATAGATGCTCCTTGAGAGATCATATCTTCGGCAATTGAAGGGATAGTTAAGTCTGGGGAATCTGCGGGGTTTACAAGATCAACTGTTATCATTTCTCCACCTAGTTGAGAAACTACATACTCACCACCTTCGTAATGAGCTTGAGACCAACCCTTATCGTTTTTAGGACCGACTAATATCATTCCGATCTTCGTGTCCTTTGGTTCTTCTATACTTTCACACCCTAGCAATAAGAGTGGAAACATTGCTAATAATAAAATAAATTGGAAAAACTTTGACATTTCGTCCCCCTTTTCTAATTAATGGTTCTATACTATTATACTGTATTAGGGGATATATTTCCCACTAATTCTTTTTAGTCGTCTGTAGAGTAAGTTCCTTTTTGTCCTTTAGGATGCACTACTTCTTTTACATGGTTTTCTTCTTCAATCATGTCTTCGTCTTTTACATCTTCATCCTCATCAAGTACTTCTCTTTCTTGAAAGGTAGTTTGAGTAACTGCACCACCCACTTCTTTATCTATAGTTAGATATTTATCTATAAATTTATCTAGCTCGTCTTTGTTTATTTCAGGATTGTCATCAAGGTTATCCATTCTACCCCCTCTTTTATAAGGGTTAGAACTATCAGCTGATGGAGATAAACCTTTTTGAGTAACTAATTCAGGTGTATCTGCAGACATAGTTTCATCTTCGGTTGAATGATCTCGTCCTTCTTTTCTAGAATTATCATCTAGATTTCTAATTTTTTGTTCCATATCTTTTTGCTCAATCACTGCCGATTCATCTTCTTCATGATTAATCTCTCCTTTAAATTCAGAGGCTTTAGGAGGTTCTTCATTACTATTAGGTTTCTTCCAGTCTAATTGTTTTCTACCTAAGTTGCCTCCATAACCTCTTGTAGGATATTCTGCTTTCCTTACCCAATTAATTAATTCAATTAGTTCTTCTGAAGCATTGTAAGATTTTTCCATGGATTTTGGTACAGGACTATATTCTCTAAGGAAGGCATCTAATCTCTCAATCCCACTCTTTTTCTTTTTAGGCTTCTTTATATGAGGCTCTTTTCTTTTATAACCCCCTCCACCATGAGTTGGATTGAAAATTCCAGAATCTGTAGATGTAAATACAGTTCCACCACCATCTCCAAAACTACCTGACGTAGCGGCTCCACCTTCTTTCAATAACTTTAATAATCTATTAAGTGTTTTATTCTTCTTCATCGGTATCTTCCTCCCGTCTTTTATTGGAAGCTGAAGGTGCATAACTTATTTTATTTGTTGCATTGGATGGTAATGGTGGGAAAGTTGCTTTCTCAACATGTCCAACACCACTTGCTCCTAATGATGCTACAAAGTCTGTACCTCCTTCAATGAACCACATTTTGGATCCATCTGGACTAATAGATTTAACTATGGGAGCTTGGAAGCCCTTCTCTGCTAAATCTTCAATCCATGTTTTTGCGAAATATTTAGGTCTAGGTCTCATATGAGCTGGGATTTTATCTAGCCCATAGTTCCTATCTTCTTCTTTTTCTTTCCTGTTTTCAAAATATGTATCTATATCTTTTTCCTTTTTTCTAGTAGGGTCGAATTCTTTACCATCTAAAGATTTTGTCATATTTTCAGGATCTTTTAAAATCATATCTTCTTTAGTTAGTCTTCTCTTACCTGTAGCTTTTTCCATAAAGTCTTGATATTCTTTAGATATTTTCGTGCTATCATCATCAATTGCGGATTCTATTAATACATTCTTACCATCTGATTGTTTATATGTAAAAGTATCTGGCTTTATATAATGATCTAAAGTTATCTGTGGATTGATTTTGTTACCATCTCCACTAACATGACTTAATTGTTTAGCTGAATCAATTGCCATTCTATGTGTAAAATCCTTAAACTCGCCTTTAGTTTTAATTGGAAGTTTATTTGTTTTATCAAGCTCTTTTATAACCTCTGGATTATTAAGAAAGTCAGCTACATTATTTACTGCCATACTTGTTCCAACGAAAGTTCTAAAATTATGATTAGTAACTGGATTATCCGGATGAATTTTCATTGCTTTATTATGCCATTTTTGAGTGCTTCCTTCATTAACAATCACCCCATTATCTTTTTGAAATATAAAATCATCATCTTTTTTGTTTTTCATTATCTTAGTCAATGCTTTTGCTAAATTTGCATCAACTATAGGTTCGGGAGCTTCTTGCATCGTCTTTTTCTTACCCGGAAATTTATGGTAAATCTTATCCCCATCAATCCTAAGATGTTGTTTTTGTAAAGAAGAGGCTCCAAATGAAGCAGGTTTATCTAGAGCTGCTAATAATTCTTTAGCATCGGCAGGATTACCTACTCTAATCCCACTTTTAAACATTAAACCTGTCATTATTGCCTCTAAGGCTGGATTATCTTTTTTATATTCTGCTTCTAAAGCATCATTTAACGGATCTTTTCTCATATATATGGCTGTGACTCCAGCTGCTTTTGTTTTCCATCTCATAGCTGTATGTTCTGGATGATCATATGTTGGACCTTTATCTTTTATTATCTTCCCCTTTTCATTTGTTGCTTTTATTGGATATAATGAAAAAGGATCATCATCGAAATGTATATTATCAGCGTTCATCCATTTCTCAGAACTGCCAAGTTTTTTACCTTTTCTACCTTCTCCATGATAATGTGAACTTTTTGAATCCTCTGGATGAGGAAGTGTAATACTATGTGTATACTTTAATTCACCAGTTTTTTCATCTTTTAAATGCTCTCCGGTTTTTTTATCTAGAACAGGTTTTTTATATTTTTCCCATAATTCTTTCGCATTACTAGTGCCATAAGTATGTTTTAAATCTCTCATTGCAAAATTTGGGGAATTTTTATCCATTTCCACATCATCTTTTTTTGGGTTTATCCAACGTGTAACCTCAATACCATTTTTATCAGTAAGTTTTTTTGGAATTAATCCCGCATCAAGTCTTTTCTGCTTTTCAAAATTAGCATGCCAATCAGCTACTTCTTGTTTTTGCTTCTTTTTACTTGCATCAAATACTAAATTACCATCTGCATCTTCTGTATGACCTGCAAATGCCTCACCTGTAATATCCTCGTCTTTCAATATATTTAGCCAACCTTTTAAAATATCAGTAGACTTCATAGTGAATGTAGAATGATACTGTTTAGCTCTTTCTAAAGCTCCTTCTTTATCAGATTGTTTTAGTTCACCTTCAACAACTAGATTGTCTAAGAAGTCTTTTATCTTGCCAATTCTTTCACCCCCACCTTTTTTATTAGGAACAATATTTAATGCGTCCATAATCTCTTTTCCAGATAATGGGGAAAGTTTTGAAGAACCCTCACCTTCAGCTGATACAGGATCTAATTTATCAATAGTGTCTTGAAATTCAACTATATGAGAAGTGTCGGCATTTACATTACCTTCTTTTCCTACTTCATGAGCAGTTGCTACATAATTAAGTTTGTTTAAGTCATGTCTTAACTTCAGTTGTACTCTTCTATGATCACCTTCAGTTTTTGCAGTCTTTGCAGAAGTATGGTGTTGTACTAACTTTCTAACAGTATCTATCATATCAGAAGGTAGTCGTAAAGAATTAAGGCTTTCTTCTACAATTTGTGCTCCAATAGATTCATAATTATCAAAATTGCTATTATTAGAATTAGCTGTTGCAGGCTTACCTACATTGTGATATAAAATTCCTAGTCTAGTAGCTAAGTCTGGACTTTTTTTATCTTTAGTTATATGATGTTCTAAGGATTTAAGTGTGTGATTCCAAACATCATAGTCATGCCCTTCTATATTTTGAACAAATCCAACCATTCTTTGTAAAGCTGGGTCAATATATTTTAACATGTCATTATCTTTTAAGAATTTTAATCCAGATATTGGATCTTTAGAATATAATATTCTTCCAAATTCCATACCTATACGTTCTTTTGGAAGATTTGATAATAAATCTTTATGTTTTTGGATAGCTTGAGTTACAGAACTATGAGGTTTTAAGTTTAAATCACCAATAAATCTAGCTGCTCTAAGCATTCTTAAAGGATCATCTTCAAATACCTTATCACTATCATCTTTTGGAGATCTTAAAACACCTTCTTTTAAATCTTTTCGTCCCCCAAATGGATCTATAATCTCACCGTCTGGTCTTTGAGCCATAGCATTTATTGTGAAATCTCTTCTTACTAGCTCAGATCCTATATCTGTATCCATACTTACAATATCAATTAATTGATCCTTGCCTAGATTGGCAGTAAGTAAGTTAGGTAAATTTTTTCCACCTTGATAGAATTTCGTTTTAGAATTTTTTAGACTCGCTTCTATATCTTCTTTTGGTTGGAAAGTAATTACATCTATATCTTTTGGGGTTTCTCCTAATAATGAATCTCTAACTGAACCTCCAACTAAATAGACTGGTGTTTTTGAATCAAAATCTTCTAACCAATCATTTACAAAGTCTGGGACTTCAGGCTTGACATATACTGTACTAAGTCTTTCAAATGGAAGCCCTTCTTTTGGATGGACAGTTTCAGAAACTTTTTTAGGAATTAAACCTTCTCTTCCTTGTTTTTCAAACCAAGTCATCTTATCTCCTAATCGTCTTCATGTTCCCAATCTTCTGGAATGGGGTCTCTTTCTTCTTCTTCCCACTCATCTTCATCTTCTGCTTTTTTAGTATCATGATCAGTTCCCAATAACTCTCCTATATTTCTATGAGCAACATATTTACTCTTCTCTAAACTTTTCTCCATACCTTCTTCTTCTTCTTCATCTTCTTCTCCACCACCTTCTTGAATAGCAGCTTGCATCTGAGCCATCTCAGCTTGCTGTTTAGCCTGTTCAATTTGTTGTTGCTGTTGTTCTAATTGCATTGCTTGTTGTTCACCTTGCATTCGTGCTTGTGGAACCATATCTCCACTAACTACAAACTCAAGTTCTTTCATATCTACTTCTTCTTTATCCTTAAGTTCAACACTAAAGCCCATTTGTGCTAATTGACTAGCAATTGCAACTTTCTGTTGAGTCTGAGCAATTATAGTTGCTTCAGCTTTTTCTTCAGGAGTAGGAAGTTCAAGTTTCCAATCCGTAACACCGAATGCTTTTAATAATTGTGGGAATACTTTGTCATGAAATAATCGTTGATCTGATTCAACTACTCTACTCATTACAGTTAATTGTTGCGTAGTAGCTGATAATCCACCAAAAGCTTCAGGCGTACCTTGCCACGTTGGTGATACTCCCCACATAGAAGCAATTCTCTCTCTAATTTCTTGTTTAACTGGCATATAATCCATCTCTTGAAGAGTGTGGAATAATCTTACCATATCAACTCTACCTCTATTGTTCCTAGATGATACTGCTACCATAGGAATAAAGTTTGGATCAAGTCTAGTTTGAGCTGCTATATGAGCTCGTTCTCTTCTTAAGCTTTCAGGATCATCAGTAGTTACCATGATCATAGAAGCTGGCATTTTTCTTTCAAAGAAATACCTATATAAGTTTTTATCCATACCAATTAAGGTAAGAGCTTTTTCAAATACTGTTAATATAGGTGACCAACCATAAGTTTCAGAAGGTGAGAATTTAGATAAATGTATAATTTCTGAATCAGTTAAGTACATATGTTGATTCCTGTGATAATATTTATACATCGCAGGGATTCTGTCATATCCTTTTTTAGATTTACCCGGTTCTTCAGCTACATCTGTTCTATCTAATGGACAGACAAAATGAGCATTTTTTGGTAATCCTGCAGCGTCTAAGTCAAATTCAACTAGAGCAGGATTTAATCTTCGTATTTCTTTTACTTTAGACCCTAGTTTTCCATCTGATAATTCTTCATACTCTTTAGCCATGTATAAAAATCCATCATCAATAGAGTTAACATCATAATGGAATTGTCGTAGAACTTCTTCTAAACTTTGATCAAATACGTTAGCATCAGCAAAAAATTTATTAAATCTAGTTAACTGACTTTTATCTGGATTTTTTACAGATGGGACAAGCTTTAGTCCTCGTCTAAATACTTCACCTGTAATATGTGTTAATGGACCTCTTATTTCTTGTACAGAAAAAGTAATAGTCTGTAAATCCATTACAAGTTGTTGGCGATATGCCATTTGATGTCGAACCCATGTATTAACTACATGATCCAACCCAATAGTAGGAGCTTGTCCACTATCTCCAGTCGATTTCATAATCTGCAGCATGTTTATCTGCTCGTTCAAACTTGAAATAGTCTGAGCTACTTGAGGTACATCTGGAAGAAATTCTGATAATTTAGCCATATTTACTTATCCTCACTGATTTTTTCAACATCTGCCATGCCTGCTAGATTAATAATTGCCTGAATAGCTCTGTCTTTTATTGCATAATTTTCTGAGTATTGAGGTTTTTTTGGTCCCTCTTTATATTTTACTACATTTTCCTCTATTTTCGACAGTTTTTCTTGTAATTCTTGATTTTCTCGCTCTAATGCAAGTAAATCCTCGTCATTTACATCATTATTACCTAATGAAGCATTTTCTAATACTCCAAGCCTAGTTGCCTCTTTAATTAAAGCAATGAAGGCTGCTTCTGTAATAATCTGTACTGCCTCGTTATCATCTGGAATATCATCTTCTACATCAAATTCTTTTAATGCTGCATTCCATGTATCTAAGATTCTCCAAGTATTAGTTGCATCATCTTTTAAAGCAACATACTGAACATCTCTATCTCTTAATAAACTTCCTATAGCCATTCTGACCTCCTTTGTCTATTCTAATTCTTTTAAGCTATGTGGCAAGCACTCCAACCACAACTTTTACAGGTTTTACAACCTGATTCCATTATTACTTGAGGAGAATCACAACAATCTGACTCCATAGCTTTAACTGGTGCTTCCATTGAGTCAAAAAAACTTAATTGATCGTCTAATTCTTCCTCTTTTTTGTCTTTAGTCCCTTTAACCAGAACTTCTTTTTCTCTACTTCCTGCCCTATAAACAGTAATACCTTTACAACCAAGATTCCAAGCAGATAGGTAAGCCGACTCAACATCAGCGAGGGTCGCTTCATTAGGAAAATTAATTGTCTTTGAGATACCTGAATCACAATCTTCCTGAAAAGCTGACTGCATCGCAACGTGATCCTCTGCAGAAATTTCTGGAGCTGTAATGTATATTTCTTTAGCCCATGGTGGTACATCTTCTCTTGATTCTAAAGAACCTCCCTGAGATAAATGTTCCATTAAATCTTCTGAATAGAAGTCATGTGCTTTAGCATCTCTCTCAAAATATTTGTTTACATAATATAAAGTCTGTCCTTCTAGTATATTCGACTTCTTCCAAGCCAAAGCAAATGTTGGCTCAATTCCACTAGAAGTATCAGCTATCATAGATATTGTTCCTGTAGGAGCAACAGTCAACCTACAAGAATTTCTATATTTTTCATCTTCTCCATAGTTACTTTTATCCCATGCAGGAAAAGTACCACGTTCTTTTGCTAATTTTATTGACTGTGCATCAGCTATTTTTCTAATAAAGGACATAATATCTTTACCTAATTTACGTCCCTCTATACTATTATACTTAATTTTCAGCTGAATTAGCAAATCTGCGAATCCCATAACACCTAAACCTATCTTTCTAGTAGCTTTAGTCATTTTCTCTATTTCTGGTGTCGCATACTTATTCGCATCAATTACATTATCTAAGAAATGGACTGATGTTTTTACAACCTTTTCTAGATTCTTCCAATCTACATCATGATGATCTTCGTGATAGAACTTAGCTAGGTTGATTGAACCTAAATTACATGATTCATTTCCTAATAATGGTTGTTCGCCACAAGGATTAGTTGCAATCATTTCACCATATTCTTCTATTACATTATTATCTTTGTTAACATTGTCTAAGAATATCATTCCCGGCTCACCATTTCTCCAAGCCCCATAAATAATCTTGTTAAATACTTCTCTAGCATTTAATTGTCCAGTTATTTCATTACTTTTTGGATTTATTAAATTGTAGTCAGCATTAGATTCTACTGCTTTCATAAAGTTAGAGTCTACCCCAACAGAAATATTAAAGTTATGTATCTCACCTTCGACTTTTTTACATTCAATAAACTCAAGAATATCAGGATGGTATACAGACATTACTGCCATATTTGCTCCATCTCTCTTTCCACCTTGAGTTATCATAGAAGAAACTCTTGAAAGTGTCTTCAACACTTGAATAGGTCCACAAGCAATTCCATGAGTAGTTTTTATCCGATCTCCTCTTGGTCTTAGCTTACTAAGAGCAAATCCTGTACCTCCTCCAAACTTTTGTACCATTGCTATGTCATGAGCAGCTTTCATTATATCTTCCATGCTGTCTTCTAAAGGTAACACGAAGCAAGCTGATAAAGTTCCTTGATCAGTACCTGCATTCATTAATGTTGGTGAATTAGGGATAAACTTTAATTCACTCATCATACTTGTAAAATCGATAGCTGTTAATGCTGCATTAGCATCCATTTGTCCATACTGCATATCAATCTTAGCTATAGCCTGTCCGACTCTTTTAAACATTTCTTCGGCAGTTTCAATAACTTCATTATCTTCATTTTTTAAATAATATCGACTCGTTGCGACTGTTTCGGCTTGCGGGGTTAATTGTGTCACCATTTTGTTCCTTCCTTATTATCCTCCTCTGTATCCACAATACAGACATAGATTTTTTTCTTTTACCCAAAAATTAGGCATACATACCATTTCATCACATGATGGGTTGGGTGCTTTTTGATTTTGTTCCTTATCTTTATTATACTCATTTCCTGTCCATTTTGACAGATCTGGAACTTTTGCTTCTTCTTTGATTGAATTCTTCTCTTCAGGGGACACTGCATCAAGCCAATCAGTAACGCTTCCCAAACTTTCGTATCTATAGATAGTTGTTTCATAACATGCTTGTAATGCCATTGCAATCGAAAAGAATGCATCTCCATGTCCCATTGGGGTTTCAGGAGCTTTTAAGTCATTACTCACCGACAGAATTTGTCCTTTCTGTCTTTCATCTTTTATTAACTTTAAGTTACCCGAATGAACATACTCTTCAAAGATTTGTGCCATAGTTCTCTTACTCTTTTGTGAAAAAGTCATCGAATGCCATACAGTATCTAATCCTCTGTCTTCTAGCTCTCCTCTTGTATTATCTATATATCCCTTCTCTAAACTATAATTTTCAGCGACTTCATTCAAATATTGAATTTGATCTGAATAATTCCATCCATCTAACCATGATTGATGTACTTGTTCTATCTTATCGCCTCTTCTTCTGAATATAACTAAATGAGATGGGTGTCGTTTTTTACCTACGTCAAACCCAGCAAATAGTTGATCTCCAGCTTCCATTTTAAATGTTTGATGTGCAGAAGCACTTCTTAAGTCTTCTGACTCACACTTAACTACATCCTCTTCATTAAAATATGCTTCAGTTGCAAAATGAGGTTGCAACAAAAACTCTGAAGCAAATGATTTTGGTCTTGCTTCTTGTTGTTGTAATAACCATTCCTCATTGTATAACTCAGGCATCAACACTCTTCTAGTAGGTGTTGGGTCAAGAGCTGGTAATACTCTTGATTTAAATCTATCATCTTTCTGCAAGTTGGTTAATAAGTCTCCGGGCATCATTGGAGTACCCAATACAATTACTGGTACACCTTTCAAAGGAATAAACAAACTTTCTGTCATAAAATGATCTTCAACTTTTGTTATTTGTCCAGTATTTAAAGGATTTTCCGGATCACGCAATACGTCATCAGCAATTAATGCTCCATTAACATGCATACCTCTTTTGAAAGAGAATAATCCACCATGCATAATCTCCATTGGTTTCTTATTAATATAATATCTAAAAGAATAATCAGCTTTTGGTGACCTGTTATCCATTAAATCCATTAATACAGGATTCCTTGAAACAGTTTTATTTATTTCAGATAAATGATATCTAGCCATTCCATCACTATATGATAAATATAATACTGAACAATCTCTTTTAGCCTTCAAAAGTCTCCAAACACTGAAAGCATGTCCTAAAATTGTAGACTTAAAATGGAAACGTGGTAGTATTGCAACATAATTTTTACCTGTTTCTAAACATTCTTCGATATCATCTGCTAAAACCCCCACATGCCAAGCTCCAAAATATTCAGGATTATCAAAACTTTGTGACCAAATGTCTCTAAGAAATTCATAAAAGCTACCGACTTTATAACTAACATTACCAGTAGTTAATCCTTCTGCTAATTTACTGAAGGCATCTTGAAATGTTAATGCTTCTTGTTGTTTTTTATTGGATGTCATCTCTCTCCTGTACCAGAGTTCTTAATTTACTGGCTACTTTGGTTAATACGTCTTGATCTGATATTTCTTCAACTAATACATTAAGAACGTCTTGAACGAATTGTAAGTTTACCAGACCCTCAATAGTTTTCCGTTCTCCTTGTATTCCTATGTCTAAAGCTTTAACTGCCTCAAAGGCTCTCTCAAATTCTAAACCTTCTAATTCAGAACTTGCTTTTTCTCTAACCCCTTGATACACATCTAGATGTTCAGTTTGAATTCTAGCAAGTCGTTGACTCTGTTTCTCTTTAACTATCTCTTTTGCTTTTGTTGACATAGCTGCATTTTCGCCTTTCCAATTATATTGTCTTGCCCAAGCATATATAGTTGGAGCTTTTACCTCTAGTTCAAATTGCTTATTAATAGAATCTGCAATTTCAGCTCCAGTCTTGTTTTCTAAATACAATTCTAAAGCGGCTAATTTTACTTCCTCTGGATAATTCTTAGGCATTATTTACCCTTCCATTTAGTACCATAAGCTGCAGTACCTGTAAATCCTTGGTCAGCACTTTGTGATTCAATACTACCACCATAAGGTGTTCCATTACCTTGCAATAATTTACTCATATCTATACGCCCTGTTTTATTAGACGCTGCATTAAAACACTCAGGAACTTTATCTTTTGATCCACTTGTACCTTGAACGGTTTTAAATCTTATAGCAATCTCGGTTTTATCGGTTCCACAAACACCCTTCCAAGATTCATCTTTTGTTCCAAGTGGTTCATAATGAGGATTTTCCAGTATAGTTGCTATTTTTCTACTAGCTCCTTCAGGAGATTCATTATGTATACAGGCGTAATAATCACACCATACAACTTTTGCGTACTTTGCTTTAAATTCTTCAACAGTCATACCTTTTGGTAGACTATCCTTTGGCTTCCTTTTCCTACCTTTTTTAGGTTTTTCATGATAATAAAAAGTAGGTTTATCATTTGATTTTCTGTAATTACTAGGAATTCCCATCTTTACTCTCCTTTATCCCATATAATGCGATACATGCAGCATCAGCAAAATCTTGTTCTTCAAAAACGTCTCCCCATTTTTCAACTGCAAAAGTCATTATATTAGCCTTAGAACAATTGCCTTTACCAACGATTTCTTTTTTCCATTTCGTATTATCCACCAATTGACATGGTATTCTATATTTGTTGCAAGTAAGTTGTACTCCACCGACAACTCTAGCTATTTCAATTGTGGACTTTGGATTTTGTATGTAGATTGCAGCCTCTACAAAAGCTTTCTCTATATTTATTTTACTTAATATATTGGAAAAATTATCAACTATTTTAACAAATCTTATGTCAAAATCCTCTTTCTGTTTATCTGTCTTAAATTGTGTTACGATTTCTTCTTTATCATTTAAGATTACTCCATGTATAGCTTTAGAAGAACAGTCTACCCCTAATATCATTTCTCACCCCCATATGTTCGTAGAGCTACTATCCTACTTATTGTATTATAAGCAGTAGTATAAGTATTTAATAATCCTGAGAGTTCTCTCACAGCTATTTCTTTTTCAATAATCTCTTTCCTTCGACTTTCAAGTCCCGGATATTTACTGAATATTTCTCCTCTAATTTCTTCCTTTACAGGCTTCTTTTTACCTTCATTTTCTCTCTCTTGGTATAGAGTATACATAGCTTTAGAGTACCCTTCTTCAAATGCAGCTTCTAATGCGTTTCTTTCAGATTCTCTTCTAGAGATCTCAGTCTCTAGATATGCTTTATAGCTACTGTACATTACTAAGTATTCCTCTAATCTAGAATTATCTACATTATAAACATCAGAAAAAATTAACTCAGGTTTTTCTGATCTATCAATTGATAACTCTGGAATCATTAATTCATTAATTGATTTCCTAGCTCTCCCCAATGCTTTTATTGGGGTCCATTTCTCGTCTTCCATTATACCTCCTTACATTTACACCACTTATCACCTGTACATTTTTCAGGTATGGTTTGCATATCCATAATTTTAAGTAGTCTAGTTACTATATTATTCCAAATTTTATCGTCAAGCTCTTGTAAAAATGCTTTTAGTTTCTGATCATTTTTGTTTTCATACAATACTATTCCATGTGTTACAGGTGTTAATTGACGATTATCGTTCCATAAATTCATGTAAGTATGTAATTGTAATATATGCTCTGGTTTAGCTTGTCTTAAGTTTTCAAAACCTCTAGTATTTATGGATTTTAATTCAACAGGCACTTTTCCATACTTCTCATGTTTAATAAGAAAGTCCATACGTCCTGAAATAGGTGGTAGAGTACTCTTCAAAGATACTTCTCTGCCTTCTAAAATACCCATATTTGAAAAGTATTTATTAACTCTATCTTCGAGAGAGCTACCATTGTCAAATATTCTACTTAAATTACCATCTATAGTAGAAGATTCTAATAATCCATTGTATGCCATAAAGACATATCTATCACAAGGATTAGAGACTAGAGATGGAAAAAATACTCCCTGTCTTGGTGGAGATTGTTTTTTCGTTAAATATGTATCAATAGCTTTTAATAGCCATCTATCTTGTTTTCCTCTAGGATCTAAGCTTGCTTTTCCAAGCTGTTTAATGCCTGCCATAATTCCTCCTTAATACCTTCTTTAGTTTTAGATCTGATATGAATAATATTGGTAACACCCATTTCGTGTAATTCAATATCTCTTTGCCTATCTTTTTTTCTTAAATGTCCCATTACCCCATCTGCTTCAACAACTGTATTAATTTCATCAATAAAAAAATCTACAGTATATTTACCAAATGGAGCTTGAGTTTCGTACCTGAGTCCAGTTTGATCTAGAACTTCAGCTAATTTCAATTCTTGGTCAGTATAATCTCTAGGAAACGTCATTGATTAACTGCTCCTCTAGTTCTGGACTATCAATAAAGATCTGTTTAAGACCATTCATACCCTGTGCTTTTACATCATTATAAGTATACCATGCTCCTGCTTTTTTAACAAATCCTTTTTCAATGCCTTCTCTAATGAAACTTTCTAGTATATCAATTCCACCATCTACTCTAAATGGAACAGAGGCAGCTTTCCAGTTCTGACCACCAACTTTAGTCTTTCGCAGTCTTACTTGCATATCAAATCCAACTTTCTCACCAGATTCTTCAATCCACCCGTTTCTTCTAACTTCTAGTAAGAAATGAGCGAAGAAAGATTGAGCTTTACCACCCGGCATATTTTGTAATGCAACAGGTCCCATACTAGCTCTAACTTGATTTATACAAATCAAAGCAGTTCCATTATGTAAGCTAGGTAACAACCTAGGTAAAGATGAATTGACAAATCTTGCTTGCCAAGCCATAGGACTAAATGAAAAATCTTCGTCCATATTTTGAGCAGGTACTAAACCTGCAATACTATCTAATATAATAGCATCAAATTCTCCTGATGTCGCTAATGCTTTAATGGAATCCATAGCTTGTTCACCACTTGATGGTTGTCCAACTACCACTGAACTTGCATCTATACCACACTTAGTCATCCAGTCTGCATCCCAAGATAATTCTGTGTCAATCCATGCGGCTCTACCACCTTGTTTCTGGACTTGAGCAACTATCTGTGACGATAAATAGGACTTTCCAACATTGGTTGGACCATAAATTAAAGTCATTCTCTTCTTTGGTATACCACCACCAGTCAATGTATCAAGAGCAGGTATGCCAAAAGGTATCCTACCATAATCAAATACATTACTATCTCCCATTGTTAGATTAAGATTTTTATCTTTTAGTAATTCTTGTATTGCTTTTTCTGCATTATCTTTCATCTATCACCTCGTTTTCTAATTGCTTCTGCCCATGCGAAATAAACAGCTGCACATTGAATTATTTCTTCGTACATATGTCCATCATCTTCTTCCCATATAGCTCTAGCTACTTCTCCATTTTCTTCAGTTGCAATTACATTCCAATACTGATCTGAATGTTTAGTTTGATCTCCATACATCCCATCTTGACGTTCTCGTTCTGCAAGTACATCCTCTAATACTTTAGCTCTAATAATCTCATTCATTATTTGATTCCCCCAATATTTCATCTAAACTGTTGTCTATTTTGCTTTTTACTGATTCAAATATTTTATCAGCATACTCTTTGGATTTATCTAATTGCTCATCTAATGGTAGTTCTGTATCTATATCATGTATATCTACATCTATCCTTCCATATTGATTCGCATTTAAATCTCCTACTCTATAAGTAAAGCCTAATTTCACTCCTACTTTAGCCATTTGTTATAGCCCTCCTTTCTTCTCTACGTTCTTTTCTTCTTTTCTTTAACCAACACGCCTCACAACCATGCCCATGTCTTGAGATGGCATTGCGTTTAGTATTTATTTTTTTACCACAGTCATAACATTTACTCCAATTACGTCTTGCCATTTGTTTCCTTTACCATATTCTCTATAGGGATTTCATATTGTTTATATCTAGGTTTATATTTACCTATATTCTTCCCATGATGGAATATTAAATTTTCTTTATTATCTGTACATTTTAAAAATTCTTTATAAGTTATTGAATGATTATAAGGTTTGTCTTTATACTCATTTACCATAACTAATTCTTCTAAAGCATTGTCATAATAATCTACATATGCTTCTAAGTGTTTTATTACATTTTCATCAAAAGTTGATGAATTAGTTTTTCTGAAAATATGGCTTTTATAGTTAAGTTTTCTAACAAAAATATTTTTATCTGAATAATATTTTCCTATGATAATACCATCACCTCTTTGTACAGGGTTAGTTATCGGCATTTTCCTCCTTATCAATTAGCATATCTATGTATTGTTTTGCCTTCTTAAGGTCTTCAATACCATTCTTATATTTATATCTACATATATATTTTATCACATTGCCTTGAGCAAAGTCAAGGTTATTCTCAGCTATAAATTTCCATGGTTCTATAGCGAAATGATAATGTTCTGGATCTACTGCATTATCTCTTTCATAAGCTTCTTTAAAACTATATTTTTTTGTTTGTACTTCTACAAGTTCTTCTTCCGGCATTTTTATATCGACTTCAGCAATTAATTCTTCTTCAGTCTTTTTTATTTTTCGATACTCATCCCAACTTAGATCCGGATAATTTGCTTCTTTATCATCCCATTCTCCTTGTGTAAAGTCTCCTTTAAAGTCAGGGTTTTTCCATGATCCTACCATATTATTCTCCTATGTGTTCGTTTATATCTTCATTTGTTGTCATTATGAATATGGGTGTTTTGTCCCCATACCATGCTCCAACACTATTATAATCAAAATATTCTACAGCCATTTCATTTGCATCATCCCAATCGTCACAATCAGGATCATCCATAAAATTATTAGTTAAGATTTCAATACACTTTGATGCATCATATATAGCAATAGGACCATTATATTGTTGATATCCTAACCCTATAAATGCATCTTCGTAATCATCATATAACATTACTTCTTCTTCGGTTGACTCTAAAAATTTCTCTAATTTTTCATTAAGATTCATTTTGTCTACTCTTTCTTAGCTTATTCGCTTTTTGTTGTTGTCTTTTAACACTCTTAGGCTCAAATACTAAATGATCCCTATAAGTCTCTAATAAACCTTCTTTTTGAACTTTCTTTGTAAAACGCTTCATAAGCTTTTCAAAGGGTTCATTATTCTTTGCTGTAACTTCCATGTTAGCTCCAATCTATACTATATGCTAATTCTTTTTCTTTTACTTCTACTACAGGTTCTTCCTGTATAGACTCTTCTTTTTTAAAATAATCTTTTTTTACTGCCCATGATGGTTCGCATATTTCTATATCAACTTCTAAAGGTATGCGTAAAGTATTCTCTACTAAAACATCCCTAATTAAGTTTGGCAATGTCTCCATTTCATCCTTATGTATCTCACATATTATTTCATCATGCACTTGTAAAAGTAAATTACTCTTAAAGTTTTCTAATAATTTATGTACTTGTATCATTCTTTCATTAAGAATGTCGGCACTTGTGCCTTGTACAAGATAGTTTATCCCTTTGTATCCTAAATTCTTAGGAATTTGATAAACCCTACCATATTTATTCTTTATTTGTCCTAATAATTCTACTTTCCTCACTACTGCATTAAAAAATTCTCTTGAACCCTTAATACCATCAAAGTATCTTTTCTTATAAGCGGCAGCTTCTTGAGCTGGAACACCTAATTGAATACCTAACTTTTGATTTCCTATACCATATATAGTTCCAAATGTAATACTCTTAGCAGTTTGCCTAAACATTTTAAATGTTTCATCATCTTCAGTTACATTAAATGCTAATTTTGCTGCTTCCCCATGAAAATCTACATTTGATTTAGTCAACATTTGATTAACTTCTTCATTTTGAAGATAGCTTAAGAATACTCTTACTTCCATTTGAGAATAATCAAACGAAACTAACTTATAATCATCTCTTGGTACAAATAAATTCCTAATTGCTATCTGCCCTTCTTGTGATTTATCAAAAGATTCGTCTCCAACAAACGTCCAAGTATTTAAAACCTCATCACTTAATCCTTCAACTCTACTTGTTTGCCCTTTGGCAGCTAATGTAGCATTAATTCTACTTTTCAATTCTTTCTTATCTTCCTCAGTTAACTTTTTATCCATTAGATTGAAATGGTTTCGAGGAATGTTCTGCAAATTTGGATTCCTAGATGATAGTCTTCCTGTTAAAGTACCCCAATTACAAAAAGTTGTATGTAATTCGTTCTTTACCGAGAAAGGCTCTAAATATGTAGACCTCAATTTCTCTAAAGCTCTATATTGACGTACATATCCAGCAATCGGATCATTTATTTGTACTAACGCAGCTTCATTCCATGACTGTTGTCCTTTTGCAGTCTTCTCAGGAGATTTTATACCTCTTTCATTAAGTACTTCCCCTAGTTGTTGTGTACTATTAAGATTAAATTCCTTCCCTGCAAGATCTAAAACTCTTTTTTTAATCTCATCCTTACGTTTCTCTAGTTTGAGCATAGTTTCATGCACATAGTTGTTATCTATTTTAATTCCATGCCCTTCCATAACATACAGAACTTTAGTCAATTCCATTTGAGATTTAAATACGTCTAACTGTTTAGATTTTTTAATGACTTCTAATCTATCATTAAAAAGTTTTGCAGTATAGAGCACATCTTTTTCACAATATGGTCCTAAAACTTCTATAGGAGCTAGGGAAAAATCCTTATTCCATTTATTAGAGCGTAAAACTTTTTTTGTCTCTAAATCATAGCTTGCATGACTTTCCCCATAGCTTCTTTTTATCGTATTAGTGAGATCCAAGTCTTTAACTGTGGATGGTTCAGTCAAACGAACCATCGTGAGTACATCAATTAAAGTCTTGTCTTCAACTAATAGTCCTTCTTTTTCAAGGAATCGAAGATCGAACTTGATGTTGTAACCAACAAGGTGCTTGGATTGATTTAACCACTCGATGAGGGTATCTAAACACTCGCTAGGAAGGTTATTTCCTACTTGTTGATGTCGGAAAGGGAAGTAGTACGAGTCTAAGTTGTCTACAAATCCGACTCCGATTCCACAAATTTGATTTATACCATAAGAATCAAAACCATTTGTCTCTACATCCACTACCACAGTATGATTGTTAAGTGTAGGTAGAACCTTGTTAAATGTATTTTGATCTCTTACTAGCATTTAAAATAAATCATCCTCTGTATCATCAGTACTAAATGAGTTATTTGTGTCTTCAGTTTCAGGTGTGTTACCATATCTATCCATGTAATAGTCTTTGATAGATGGTAAGTCACTGATTTCAGGCTGTTTGTCTTCAGGTATGTCTGATGATCTAGTAGTTGCTGCAATAGTATATGAAGTATCATACATTCCTGCACCTGTTCTCTTGATCCTAATTACACCTTTATTTAGATTTCCCCAATCATTGTAGATGTCTACAATCTGGTTCCAAACGTAATCACTTCTTCCAAACCCTAGAGGTACAACTTTAAAGTCATCTACGACTTGTTTGTACATCTTCTTGCCAGCTGGACCTTCAACTTCTTCCCAATCATCCATTTTCTTTTCAGTGTGGATAATTTCGTGAACGTATGCCCAAAAGGCAAACTTATGTGATGGTCTAGAATCAGATGGTACAGCACTTGAGTCGACTGAATCGTCTGATAATAGGTTAATCCACCTATTACCTGATCTGTATGTATACAGATAGATTTCATCTAATAAAGCATCCCCTTCTTCTCCTGAAGCCACTGGAGTAAGAAATGCTTGATCTCCATCTTTAAACCAAATCTCTTTACCAAAAGATTGATTATCTGATGGATTTAATATGGCTTCTCTCTTTTGCAAAATTTTTGCTATTCCTGACATAGTAAATCCTCCTTTACCAATAATGTCGTTTTGCTATTACTTCTTTGAGTAATGCCTCGGAACGTACATCTTGTACGTCCTTATATTTTTTCGGCATCTTTATATATGATACCATAAAGCTGGTTGATATGTCAAGCATTGCTTTCGATATCGCCCTTTGTCCTGCCTCATCATTATCGAAACATAAGATATATTCTTCTGTTCTTAATGATCGCAGAATATCCAATTGTGCTCTAGACATAGTTGCTCCTAGAATAGCTACACTTGGATAACCCTTTTGATTTAACCACATTGTATCAAGTGACCCCTCTGTAATACAGACGTATTTTTTAGGTTCAGTTAACTTATGTGCTCCAAATATGACCTGTGATTTCTTTAATCCTTTTGAATACATGTACTTTGGGGTAGCATTTACCCTTCTTGTTACTGATCCAACTAGATTTGACTCCAAGTCATGAATTGGAATTACTAAATCATTGTATTCTGTTGTTCCACAACCCCACTCTTTCAGGGTTTCTTCAGAGAAACCTCTATCAAATATCCAACTTGGATGTTTTGATGTATCTGCTTTCATAAAAAACTCTTCTCGTTCTTCAATAGTAGCTACTAAATCATCAAAGAAGTTAATGGAAAAATCCATTTGACTATCAACTAATAATTTTTCTAGCTCTACTCCATTACAATCTAGATATTTTCTAAGAAAATTCTTTAGACTTCCTTGACCACACCCTGCGAAGCATATCCACAACCCTTTTTCGATATTGATTGAGCATGAAGCGACACCATCATCATGGAATGGACATCTTATTGAAAACTCATCATAGTCTTCAGGTACATCAATTCCTGTATCTAATAGCACTTGTGCCCAATCTATCATTATTTTGCCTCTTTTATTTTGTTAATTACGTTCCAATACTCTTTCATCAAAGCACTCTGTTCTGCCTTACTGATCTTTTTGTCTTCAACTGCTTTTACTGCAGTATCTACAAGCTTAACCAATTCAGGTATTACGTCTGAGTACTTATTAAAGAGAGAGTAATATTTCATAATCATTCCTAGAACTTTCATATTGCCTCCTTAAAAGCTATCGTTGCTCCAGATATCCTCATCTGTTTCTTCTATACGCCCTCTATCCACATCCCAATCCATAATAGAAACATCAGATGCAAGGACTCCATCTCTGTATTTTTGGTATTGAACTAATCTCTTATCTTCCTCATTCTCAACTCTACACATTGCCATTGCAACATCTGAAGAACGAATTAAAGCATCCCCAAATGCAACTTGATCTGCTCTAGGTGGCTCAAACATATTTGCAGCTTCCCTAGTAGCTTGTGTAGAAACGAATACAGGAGTATTAGTACTAAGAGCAAGAGTCTTCATACCATAAAACAATGAATGGGACTGTTCCCACATTGCTTTTCTACCATCTCCCGATGATACTAAATAAATTCCATCCAAAACAACTAAGTCTGGATTGTGTTTTCTTATTAATGCAGCAATACTTTCTAATGATATACTGCTTTCTCCTTGAATATGATCACATATTAATAATGGTCGTCCATTTAATTTCTGTAAAAATTCTTTATACTTATCTTCATCTATGGGTTTACCTGTTCTAAGAGCTGAATGAGAGAATTTGTATCCCATCATATTAGCTAAGACAACATCTGCTCTTAAGCTAATAGCATCTACAGGCATTTCTGTAGAAATCATAAGTGTTTTATGTCCATTCATCATTGCAGTTGCTGCTACTTGAATACACATCCATGTTTTACCAACAGTTGGTCTAGCAAACATTGCAATTAATTCTCCCGGCATCCATCCTACACCTGTTTTATTCAAAGACTTGAAAGGTGTTGGTATACCCATCATACCTTCCCCCATCTTTCGTTTCTTACTTCTAGCCTGCCATGCATCAAATCTTCCATCTGCTGCTGAATCATATGAAATTACATCTTCATCGTAAACAACTTCTATATCATTTAAGTTAGATTGAATATATGAGAGAGCTTTCTTAGGATCTTCTTTTAATAAATCTTTATTTGACTGAAATGAAGAAACAATATTTCTAAATAAGACTTGACTTTTAAAAGAGTCAATTGCATAATCTAAATTTAAACTATTTGCAGTAGTGTCAATTGTAGGAAAATTCTCAACTAAGGTATCAGTTGATGGAAAGCTTCCATAATCATCAAAATGTTTATTGATGAATTTTAATGCGTCTCCATGTTTAGCAAAATCCTTAGAAGAATGTTTAAACTTTCGTAAAGATTCCTTACTGTCTAGATTTAGTACAATCCCAGACTCTATATATTCATAACTTTCCATATTACTCCCCTGCTATATGTAAAACTCTGTTGTCGTCACTATGTACATAACATTTTAAATCGTCTTGTTTAGACATATCTTCTGCTATTAACTTAGCTGCTTCTAAACAATCATATACTCCAATAATCATTATATGTTTTGTTATATTATGTATACTAATAACTCTATATTTACTATTATATTTATTATCTATATTACTATTATACACTTTTTGGGTAGTCTGTGTCAACCCCCCTTTTCTTTTAGATCTCATTTAGATAAAACCTCCTGCAATTCTTGTTCAAGAGCTTCAAGCCTCTTCTTATCTGTGGCAGTAGGTAACCATTTTGAGTTTAGAATAGTAAAAAGTCTCCATTTCTTTTTAATCATAGGATCTGGAGAGGACATAACTGACCAATACAACTTAGGATCATGGTCAGTTAAGTAGTATTTAACACCCCCTGCGAAATAATTCACAGAGATATTGTCCGTATTCTTTGAAATACAGTTATAAATAGCCGATAATATTTCATAGGCTGAGTATTTATCTAATAAAATTTTTAAAGACTTTAGCTCATTCCCAATAAAGTTCTTGGGCTCATATTCTTTCTTATGTTTACGAGCATATAGGGTCTTAAAATCTTCAAATAAATCTTTAGAATTATATTGATCAATCCTTTTCTGTTTCTTTACCATAAAAAATATTCTCTACTTTTATTCTTAAATTTTGTCTAATTCTATAGGCAGATTTCTCTAAATCAGTGGAAATTTCATCCATGGTCCAACCTTCTAATCTTAATTCTATAAATCTTTTCTCTCTATCAGTTAGATTAAACTTCTCTAGTTCATCATATAATTCTAATATTTCCCAATCCTCGGCATATGTTAAGGCTTCGCCAAGTTTCTTAGGTAAAATATCGGAATCATCACCATAAAAGCGTTCATCATAACTAACAGTCACAGGTTTCTTCTGTGCTTTTGATATTAAAGTTCTAATAGTATTAACCATTGTAGTATGTAAATAGGTATGAAAGATTACACCTCGCTCTGGGTTAAAGGATTTAGCTGCTTTCATAATAGCAATTCTAAGTTCTTGAGCAAGATCATCACGATCATACCCAATTACATACGATGTTTGGAGCATTTTATGAATTTTAGGTTCCCATTGCCTAATTAATTCATCGTTTATCTCCATTATCCATCCATAGCCACAGAAATAATCTGTGGTTTTGCCTCCTTAGTTTTAGGCATGTTTATAGTTAGGATACCATTCTTGTAAACAGAAGTAACTTTCTTACTGTCTACACCGTAATCTTTTACAGAGATTTCTCTCTTGTAAGAACCTGTTCTAATACCTTTATAAATATATGTACCTTTCTCTGCTTCTTTTTCAGCTGCTACATCCTTTGCCTCTATAACTAGAATGTCCTTATCTATAGTAACTGAAAGATTCCCTTTTTCCACACCGGGTAACGAAATCTTAACTTTATATGCATCTTTAGATTCCACAATATCTAATGGATATTTTACGGTAGCTCTTGAAGCTGACCATTCTCTATTTAGAAAATCTCCAAAAATATTAAATGGATCTGTACGATTAGTATATGCTAATGTCATATTTCCTCCTATATTTTAAATTAACAAAAGGGCACATAATTATACCCTCTATAGTAATTATATCATATTGGGGGTAGCCAAGTCAAGCTTTTTAATCGGAATCTGACTCTTTTGAACTTCTATTTGCTGTTGAATACCACCCAGAACCTTTGAATTGGACAGCAACCCCACTGATTAATCTGGTTGCTTTTGTACTACAGCTAGGGCATTTGGCTACAGCCTTAGAGGTGAACTTCTGAATTTTCTCGAAGTATTCAGAACATTTTTCATTATTGCATTTATATTCATAAGTTGGCATTACTCTACTCTCCTATATCTATTCCAACATTTTATATCACAAAATATGTGTTTTGAGCCTTTTTTAATAGATCTAACCACATCTTTTCGTAATCTACGAAATTTAGAATGGCAGTAATGGCATTCAAACACAGGACGCTGATAATTATATTTACACTCAGAACTACAAAATTTACGTCTTGATGTAAAGAGTTCATTACATTCAGGACATATACGAGAACTCTTATTTCTTTTGGGTGGGTTTGTTGATAGATTTGCTTTCTTTAATATAGCATGTACCCAAGAATATGAAACTCCAGTTTCTCTTGAAATTTGATGTGTTGACATCAAAGGATTTCTAGTCCTATATTTAATTACTTTAGTAGTAAGCTTCATTTAGAAGTCATCAACGGATGCTTGTTGTCTTTCATATTCTTTAACGATAGCCTCTATTTTCTTCTTGAAATCAGCGGCTAAATAATCTGCATCCACATCTGTTCCATCATTTAACATTCCTTTAATTTGAGATGATGCTGCAACTACTCTTGTCCATTGTGCATCTGTAAATGACACTGTTACGTCTGGCATTTTATCCTCCTTCTAAGCTAGCTATTCTAGCATCTAGTTCTTTTATTGCCGCAACTAAATGCGGTACTAATGAGTCAGTATTTATAAATTTAATATTGTCATAGATAATTGTTTCATTTTCTTCTACTTCATTTGATTGTCTATAACTATCATCTGTTCTTTTAATTAGTTTCATATCTGTAGTGTCTACGAAATCAGAAAAAGTATCTTCGTATTCACTAGCTAAAAATCCATGTACTTTATGATTGGGTATAGATGCTTCTGCATCTTTCCACTCATCTTTCCAGTTATATTCAACAGGATTTAATGTTTTTAAGACATCAGTTGCATTAGTAATTGAGGCTATATCTTGTTTTAATCTATCATCTGAAGTTGATGTCCATACTGTACCTGCAGTTGTTTTAGCAACACTTCCGGCAACTATGAAATTATATGAACCATTATAAGCTTGATTTATACCTGTAAAATATGACCCCCCGGACTCTCTAAACTCTGCAAGTGTATCACCCCCAACATTAATTCTCATAAGATCAGCTGATGGGTTTTGTATAGAAGTATCTGGATCATAAAACCATGTATAAGCACCTCCAAAATCTCCACTCGGTCCTATATATATATTATTGGCTTCAAAAGTGGCATTTAATGTTCCACCAGTATAAAGAGCTATTCTATCTGCTGATGGGTTTGATATATATGTATTTGGATCATAAATCCATGTATAAGCACCTCCAAAATCTCCACCAGCTCCAACATATATATTACCAGCTTCAAAGTGAGTATTTTGTGTTCCACCAGTCATTAATCTTATAGTATCGGCTTGTGGATTATCTATGTATGTATTAGTGTCATTTAGCCATGTATAAACACCACTAAAACCTCCACCCGGTCCAACATATATATTACCATCTTCAAATAGAGTATTTTGTGTTCCACCAGTTACAATTCTCAGCTGGTCAGCTGCTGGATTATCCATGTATGTATTTTGATCATTTAGCCATGAATAAAATCCAGCGAAGCTTCCTGAAGGTCCAACATAGAGATTACCTGATGAATCTAATGTCATCTTGGTTGCATCACCTACAAGGTCTTGCCAATCCCATTTCATTTTATCTGAATCATCACCATCTACTCCTATACGCCATCTTAGAGTGCCTGTAGCTTGGTTAGAAAACGAAAGGTTTGGAACATCACCAGATGAGGCAGCATGTTGAATATTTAGATTTCCAGTAACTACATCAACACCTAAACCACCTCTTAGAACTGTTTTACCATTTTGAGACCATAAAGTTAGATTTCTACTTTCAGGACTAGAGGTATTATCATAATTTATTACATACATACCCTCAAACTTGGGTGTACCAGAATCTACTGAATGTCCTATAAAAGCAATTTCAGTTCCAGCTTTATACCATTGAAGATGTTTGGTGGTACTGGCTCCGTCATGAATAATTATTTTATCATCTAGAATTACAATTCTACCCTCTGAAGAACTGGCTGTAGCTGAATTAGTACCATCTGTTGCGATTGCAGTTTGGAATTGACTTCCAGTAATTACGTTACTTCTACCCAATGCTAATGGTGTTGATGAAGTATTTGTAGCTACAAATTCTGACAAACCTAATGAAGCTGCACCTGAATCACTTTCTGTTGCTTTACATAATGCTATTATTGTTGTATTAGAATCATCTACTTGTGCATATAAAGTTTGAGTAGTTACTTGTAAAGCTGTTTTAGATACATCTAGATCTAGATACACAACATAAGTTGTATCAGCTCTAGTAGAAGCACTGCTAGTATTAAATTCACTCATAGTTCCAGTAGTACCTGATCCAATAGCAAAGCTATTAACATTAGTTTCTAAAGGTTGCCCATCTTCCAAATTTAGTAATCCTGCAGTCCAAGTTACTGTATTTCTGGTAGCTGCAGTAAATTCAATTACACTATTATCACCATCTTTTGAGAACGTGGTAGAATAATTTCCTGTTAGATTAACTTCACCACTAGCTCCAAACTCTTCTGGCATATTATTTGAAGTAGTTTTTGGTACTCTACCTGCAAGAGCTGCTTGTTCCCCTACAACTTCTATTCTTGCATTTTGTACTCCCGGTCCTTCCATGTAACTAACCTTAGTTACTAACATATCAGTATTAATATTCTCTATTTTATTTATGACTTTTATTAAATCCCCAGCTCGTACTGGAACCTGTGCTCTTGCAGTTATAGCACCTGAAAATTGAGCTGTACTTGCTGTCCATCCATGTGTTGCTGTAGGATCACTTTTCGTAGGAGCATCCCCAACAGTTATTGCACCAGACGCTGTTGCAGAAGCATAGCTATGATATTCCATAAAGTTACTATTAGAATCTAAAATTCCTATTGGCATACCTTTTTTAACACCATAAGTTTCTAAATTAACCGATGTATTACAAACAGTCGAGGATGTAGAAGTTGGGGTAACATCTTTATAATAAGAAGGATATTGAGGTATACTAAAACTACCTCTAATTATTTCAGTTCCAGTTCCTCCTGCTCTTGATAAAATAGTTGCTAATCGTTCTCTAGCTCGATCATAAGTGGCTCCACTTCCAGCTGCACTTGCAGGTTCTCCATCTAAACCCCATTGAGTTTTAAAAGTTCTTTTGACTCCTGTTTTATTTCTTAATCTTCCTGTACTTGGAGTAAATAAACATGATCTACCAGATGATGCTCCCTTTAACATTACTTGCGTTGTACCCTCTGGAAAGTCACTAGTTAAATCAGAGATTAATAAATATTTAGTTCCAGTTCCTGTATCTGATTGCCATTGTACTTTACATATATCATCATGAACTTTACTACTTCCATCTGCAGTATACTCATCTAAGTATTCAGATGTTAATGAGTCTGCAGTAGCTGATGGAGTACCACCTTCAAATCCTGTAGAAAATGGTTTACCTTCATAATCAAATTCATGTCCAGAGCTCATACCAGAAACGATGATCGATTCAAAAGTTTTTGTTGATTTTATATTACCTTTAAATATTCCAGTAACTTGAGCTTCTGTATAAACCTCATGTTTTGGTCTATCAAAACTAAAATCTTGTAGCATTGGAAGTTTTTGTCCTGTAGGGGTAAATGCTGCATTTGGTAACTCAACAGTTAATCCATATGTTGCTGGAGTCGCTGTTCGACTACCTCGTTTAAAATAATTTAAATGAGCACTTGCTGGAGCTGTAACATCATATATAACACTATTAATACTAGACACATCCATTTGAGTTTGGTTAGCATCTAAATAATAATCATATCCAAAAGATTTCGCTCTTCTATCGTCTCCGCTTGTAATATCATTTGGATCTGCTCTAGCTATAATTGCAATTTCATTTAATATATTATTACCAGATTTTTTAAGCTTTAAGACTCCAGTTGTTCCATATTCCGATATTGAGTCTTCAAATCTATCTCCATCAGAAGTATCTACTTTAAGAGCGTCAGCAGCTGGAGTATTCCACGCTGAATTGGCTAAAATATTAGTTTTTATCATGGTTGATCGTTTTGTTGATCCACCAGTATATGATTGATCTGGTAATTCTGATGAATAAATTCCTCGTAATACTTCTAATTCATCTTTAATTACTAATTTACAAGTATTTCCTTCAAAGTTATTATATTCATTCTTAATATCATATATACGTCCATATAAAATAACAAGTTTAGTATTTATATCTACCAGTTTTACTCGCATAAAATCTGTAAATACAGGACTTGCTGAACCTCCATCATCCGCAGCAGGTAGACTTGCAAAAACAGATGAATAACTATCTGCATCTCCAGCTTTAAAATTAGGTACACCATTTTGTAATGTTACTTTTGCAGTTGCTGGTTTACCTAATGCATGTTCATAATCAACTGATAGAACAGCATTTTTACCCTCTGAAGTATTGGCTCTTAACCATCTACTAGTTGTACCTGAATCATCAGGATCGTAATTAGAATTATCTCCAATCCAATAATAAAGCTCTATTTTCTTATTTGCATTTGATATAGCCATAAATTCTCCTACGCAAAGTCAATGTGACTTGCAGTTTTAGACACAAATTGAATTGCAAATTGCCATCTATCTTCTAATCCCGGTGTCTGAGTAAAGTTAGCACTTTGTATTGCAACATGATAAGTTGCACCACCCGTTGAAAAATTTGTACTTGATGTATACAGTGGTCTTGTAGTATCACCTATTTGTATTTGAATTAAATTATCATCAGAATACATTTCTTCACAGCAAAATTCTTCTAAGAAATTTTTATATGGAATATAATAAGTTTGACTACTTGAGCCATCATTATATGAAAAACTTGACATTCCACCAACAACTGATGTGGTATTACTTGTATCTCCTCCAATATTATCTACTAGTCCACTAACTGAAATAGTGGGTCTTACTATACCTAAATCAATAAGATATGGACTATTTGTAGGTATAGGTACTTGGATTGGAGTACGTCCAATATTTACAGTTATATTTTCACATTTTAAAGCTAATCTTTTAGCTGCTGATGCATGTGTTCCGTCTCTTAATAATATTGATAATGTTCCTTCTGCCATAATTTATCTCCTTATTTAAATTTTACCATGGTTTCCAATTACTGAAAATCCCTGCTGGATCTGTTAACCACTCTAAGACTTTTTCTATACCTTCAGCTGAATTTTGTGTATGTGATTTTTGAATCGTTTGGGCTAAACTATTTGCAGGAGCCATTACTCCACCAGCTCCTCCGGGTACGTTAGCAAATCCGGGTCCTGTCCCAAAACCACCATAATCAGTACCTGACCATTCATTTTTACCTGAGTCGTACATATTTCCATATCTTTCCATATGCCCAGTATAATATGCCCAGCGACCCTCAAAGGCTAATCCTTCTTGATGAGATCTTTCATAAGCTGCATCTTTATATTTAGCTCCAAATGCCTCTCTATCCATATCTCCCTGAGTCATTTGAACTGCTGGTTTTTCAATTAATCCCATAAATCGTAATATACCAACTGTAGCCTCAACAGTGGTTCTAAAAAATCCCATTATACCTTCTGCCTCTTGCCACCATTTTTGTAAACCACTTTCTGTCCATACTATATTAATTACACCTTTTATAGAATCCCAGATTTTACCCATAAAGCTTCCTTCACCATTCCAAATTGCACTAAGTTTATCCTTAATAATTGGAACATATTTATCTGCTAATGCTTGTGACCATTCTTGAATTTTTGGAATGGCTGATGCCATTTTTTTAGCTAATGGAATAATTAATGGTATTAACCAAGGAGCTATCAATACGTCAACCATAGCTCCAACAATTTGTAAAATAGAGCTGATAGCTCCAGTAAATACCTGAGATTGTTTTAAAAATGCCCCAACACCTACATTTATTCCTAATATAGTTTTATTTTTAGATAATATTGACCAAAATTTACCACTCGGTTTTAGTACATCTTTAGCAGATTCGGCTACAAGTTTTCCGGGACCACTTGCAAGCATTCCGGCTGCTTTATAAGCTGCTGATGCTCTCCCACCTGTTCTATGAGCACGACCTACCTCTTTATGCATTCTTTTTCCAAATTGATATGTGCCCTTAACACCTCTAATTCCTGCTCCTGCTGCTTTAAATACCATTATACATTACCCCCATATGGATCATAGCTTACTCCTAGTCCTACACCAGATTTTTCATATATATCTTGAAATGCAGCTGGGGCTGGAGGTGATGTTGGTATTTGAGGAAAGTCAGGTGCTGGATCTCCCCCTTCAATTAAACTTTCTAAAAGGTTAAAAAGTCGACTGACAGCTCTGCTAGACATTGGACCAGCAGCAAATGAGGCAGATACTGAAATTGCGTTCCAAGCCATATTAGCCCAATAATTATTAAATGGACCTTCTCCAATATTCGCAAAGAAATTATACACTTTTGCTAATCCTGTACCAGCAGCTGATAATGTTTTTGTAAATACTCCTAAAATTCCTGTTTGCTCATTCCACCATTTTGATAGTCCGGTATCTTCCCAAATTAGATTCCAACTCTCGCCAATAAATTCTCCTATTCTTTCCCAAAGAGTTCCTTCACCAGTAACTAAATTATCAAATATAGCTTTAATTTTTGGAACATATTTTTCAGCTAAATCCGCTGACCATTCTCGAATTTTAGGTATAAATGAAACCATTTTTTTAGCTAATGGTATAAATAAAGGAACAATCCAAGGTGCAATTAAAACATCCACCATAGCTCCAATGATTTGCATAATTGTACTTACTGCCCCAGTAAATACCTGAGATTGTTTTAAGAGTGAACCAATACCAAGATTAATTCCTAATATACTTTTATTTTTAGTTAAAGCTCCCCAAAACTTACCTGCAGGACTTTTCATCTCTTTTGCAGTTTCAGCTAAGGCTTTAAACGGAGAAGCCATAGCAGTACCAATGCCTGAATAAGATGCAGATGCAGCTCCGCCTTTTCTATAAGCAGATCCTATTGCACTTAATCCAGCCCTACTAGGTAAAGCTTTTGCCATTCGTTTAAACACCACGATTATTATCCTCCAAATTGTTTAGCCATAGCACTATAATTTGTTGCTAAGTCTAATTCTGTTTGTTGATTCCCATTTACTTCGGACATAGAAGTGAGAGTTGCTATTACTAGATTTAAATCTGGTTTACTTAAATCTATAGCTACCTCCCAAGGTATACCCATTTGAACAAGTCTAATCATAGTCACCCAATATGCTATATCTAACATGGACTTTTCATCTAACTTAGACTTTTGTCCTTTCAAATAAGCGTCTACTCTTTTTTTACTTCTGCAGTATCTACTGTTTCTTCATCATCAAGTTTTGGCACTAGAGTTTCTAATGCTCTACCTAATCTTTCATCAATCGATACTAAGAAGGCTTCAGTAGTTTTACCCCATGGAGCCTCTATAATATATTCTTTTAGATAACTCTTTACATAGGCATCACCATCAAAAGATGTTCCTCCCCCTTTTGAAATAATAACTGAATTAGAGAGGAGTCTATTTTGTTTACTCCAACTTAAATTCTTTACTGTTAATTCAAATGAGTCTCCAGTTTCTGGTATCTCTACTGTTATTTTAGTAGGCTCATTACCTATCTGATATTTCGCTAAATCGAAACTCATAATTCTCTCCTTACTTTACTTTTGCTATTTAATTTTTATGGATATATTGCTCCGGTTATAGAATCTGCTGTAGTAGTTGCGGCAGTATACGGCTCTTTAATTTCTATTTGTATAGATCTTAATACCATATCCACATCTACTTGCATTGCAGAACCATCTCCAGTAACATTATGTGGAGCACTTGTTATAAAAGCTCCCTGATTATTTATTCCAGTCGTTGCTGCAGTATCTCCAAAATCGGCTGGGGTCAGTGGAGTAGATGTTTTCTTTGTAGTGATTTTAATATAATCATTAGTACCTCTAGTAAAGGTTAATTCTAAGTCAAATCCATTCATTCCAGCCGCAGCTCCATAGTTTCCTTCTAATATCAATTGCTTAAATATTTCTAAAGCTCCTGTTGTCCCTGTATATGTAGTAGCATTTGATAAAACTGTATCTGGTAATGCTAATGTGCAACTCATTGTATAAGATTTTCTACCTTCTCTTATTTCACTTGGTCCTCTATTCCTACCATATCTAGTTGAAATATAATATCTAGGTTCTGTTGCATTTGATATACTTATACTAAAGTTTCTAACTCTTGCAACTTCTTGTCCAAATAAAGTAATTGATCCTTGTGAGAAATAATATGGATTATTTGAAGGGAAGGTTATATCTGTTGATTCAACATCATTCATTATGGCATATTTTGGCATACCAGCTGTAGATGAGTCCCCATTATATTCATTAGTACTTACAGTTCCTTGATTCTTTTGGTTATGTAGCATACCCATAAAGTTTACAGTATCCCAACCCATTGTTAATAATCCACCTTCTTCGGCTGTAATTGATGCTGAGTCAACCATACCACCATAATATCGTCTATTAAAATGGTGACTACTAGCTAGGGCTTCCTCTGACTCTGCACTATCTTTCATATGAAGATGCCAAGTCATTGTATCTAAATCATTTTCAGGTGTAATTATATGAGTATATACATTATCAGTAGATGCTTCATCAATTTCACCTACTGTTTCTCCAGCTGCATGATCAAACTTTAATGGAGTATATAAATGGGCAATAGTACTTGAACTTGAACCAATTATATCTCTAACTCTAACAATTTCATAATTTCCTGTTACATTACCAATAGTTGTACTGCTTACTACATCACCAGTTCCACCTGAAATTTGAAGATATTCATCGTCTGCTAAATTACTATGGGTTGCAAAATTAATAAACGTATCCCCCTTCTTAGCTGCAGTTTGAATAGTAGAATCAAAAGGACTACTTGACACAGCTGTACTAGCTGTTGATACCATTTTTCCTATAGGGAATCTCAAAGCAGATGGATCTAATACAACCATTCCACTAATAGATCCTGCATAAGCCTGTTGTCCAGCATAAAATTCTGTTGCTTGTCTTTTAGATGCTGTACCTAAATAATATCTAGGCTCAATTGTAGGGGCTATATCAGGTACTGATACTGATTCATATACTCCCGGAATTCGATTTATATAAGTATGTTCCCATGTAGTCCTAGTTGCTTCTACTTCTACAAGTTTATCATCATTAGCATGGAAAAATGCGGTTGGTCTATCTAAATAAATAGTTCCTGATGAACTACTTGTTCCAAAATGTTCTACTCTTCGTAATTCATATTCACTGTTAGTTGTTCCATCAGCCGCATCAGAAGTTTGTTCAGTTCCACTAGGATTTACATCCCCAATACGAATAAAATCCCCTACTTTTAAAGTATTGTTACCATTATTAAATGCGAAACTAATACTTCCTGCAGGAACACCGTCTGTTTCATTAATATCTCCGTACCATCCACTACTAACTCTAGTTCCAGAGTTCATTTCTGGGTCACCACCTTGGGCAGCCTCAGCTGCAAATGTTAATTGTGATTGATCACTTCTATATATAGCCATATTATTTTCTCCTCATATATATTATACTAGAATTACTTAAGTTTCCAACAAAACAGAGCTATTTTCTAACTCAATTCCAATAGTACCGCTCCAAACATTGACGTTTTCGTCCATATCTTCAGAAAAACTCTCAAAGGTTACCCTCTGAAAATTAGTTAAACTATGTCGTCTAGCATGACATATTCGTCTTACCTCTTGCATTAAATTATATAGTCTTTGACGACTATCATTAGTATATAATTCTAAATCTACAGCATAAATTCTATCCCCATATTTATGGTTTCCAATAGGAATTTCTTGAATTTCAGGACTTCCGGGACCAGCAATAATATAATCTCCTTTATTAAGATCATATCTTAGTTGTTCGCTTGCCCCTGTAACCACAATATAATTAGGTTCAGTAACATTACTTGCATTCCATTGTGAATTTAATTCATCAGTAAATTCTTTAGCTGGCATTGGTTCATTAGCCATTAAAATACCTCAAATGATCGGAGAGAATCCATAATTTCTAGTGTTTCAGCAGTCCAACCATCAATTTTTTGAGATAATTGTACTCTATCCATACCACTCACTGTTACACCACCAAAATCAGCGTCTCTAAGTACATCAATAGCTGCTAATTTTTTACATACATCTGTAATTAGAGGTCCATCTCTACCGTCTGTTGTTAAATCTCGACCATATAAATAAGTTACCTTAACAGGCATTGTGAATTCTCCACCTCCCCATCTCCAAACTGGAGCATTGTAAGATGTGAATCTTGCAGGAAGTAAGAAATATCTAGAAAATTGTACCATTCCTGTATTTGGAATTAGGAAGAAATCACTTTTTCTTCCGGGACTTTTACTATCCCAGTTTCCACCATTCCATATTTGAACTTTTATTACTTTGTATGGATCTAATCTGTCTAATTTAAATCCATTAAGATTAAATTCATGATATTCATTATAAACTATATTAGGTCTCCAAGATTTTCTTGTGTAATAATCTATTTTAGATTGAGCTTCATGAATAAAATTTTCTACTGTAGCTAGACTAGGTGTTGTAGATGAGGTAAAGTTATCTCCCCCTATTACATTTCCTAGTTGTAATAATTGAAATACATCTGCTGTTGTACAATATGCTTGTACTCCACGTTTTCTAATACTCTTTATAGTGGGTGCAGTTGATACAGAAGTTGGGCTACTAATCCTAATCCAAAAAGCTGATTCACCATCAATAGCTACTTCAGCCCAATTACCTAACCTATTTACTGGAAATGTTTCAGCTCCATCTTCATCAAATCCATAAGCAGTATATTCGTTATCATCAGGATCATGTTGATATGTTCCAGACAAAGGTATAAATTCCTTCCATGCAGAACCATTATAGTATTCATATTTAAGCGTGCCTAGACTACCAGCTGTGTCTATATCAAACAAAGCCATATCAAATTTAGACGCATCTCCTAAATATAAAAAGTCATCAGTGCCTGCTAATACGGAAAATGCAGTACCAGCTGGTGACTGTGCTTCTAATGTCCTATCTGTAAATGAACTACCATCATAAACTTCTACGATGTCAAAATATTGTTCTACAGTAGATGGCATTTAACCCTCCTATTATTTATTATCTGTTGATTCCTCCTCAGACTTTTCTTCTTCATCCAATACTGCTGCTACATTTTCTTCAGGTGTTGGGTCTTGTTTGCCTCTTAAATAAGCAGCCGCTCCCTGTATTTGTTGTAACTTAGTTATTAGTTGCATTCTATTCTCATCTACTTGTCTAAGTTGTTCAGAAATATTCCCTATTTCTTTTTCTAGTAAACCTAGATCATTAGTTATATCTATCTCTTTAACTTCATTAGTCTCTGACATATTATGTCCTCCTATTTTCTATTCTTTGTTGCCCATAATTCAGGCAGTAAATTCTTTATATGGATTGATTTCCCATTATTATATCTTAAAAGTTTACCTTTTTGTATTACCCAACCTGCACTATCTATAAAAAGTTCTTCTTCTTTATCAAAAACTCTTTCATCCATACCTTCATAGGTAAAATTTTTAGTTGTCCATTGCACCTTCTCATTTTCTAAAGCATTTGTAGTTAAAAAATAAGGGATATGACTTTTTTCATATCTCCGTATTTTCGCTTCAACTGTCTTAGTTCTTTTGAAGTGTGTTTTATAAGTTACTTCTGCAACCTTATACTCTTCTTTAGTCCATTTACTATATAATGTCTTCATTAGTAGACCTCCCTATAAGTAATTATATCATAATCCTTATACCTAAGTCAACCCTCTCTTACTATTATACTAATTTTCTATAGATTTACGACTTTTTTCCACTAAATATTTAAACTTCTGCTACTATATTAGGGCTATCGTGTATTGTTCTACCTGCATTAATCTTATTTAACAAGTCAGTATCTATTGTCCATGAACTTCCATCATAAGTAAAAACGCCACTTCCAGTAAATGT
>Ga0208299_1000441_pt1 | contig 38717 bp, 58 predicted proteins | sample 15_taG_FD_184089 | JGI IMG/M metagenome (GOLD analysis project Ga0208299, IMG submission 184089) | Marine viral communities from the Subarctic Pacific Ocean - 15_ETSP_OMZ_AT15312 metaG (SPAdes) (version 2) | ecosystem: Environmental > Aquatic > Marine > Oceanic | place: Pacific Ocean | collected... | reverse complement strand
ATTCTTTTGCGTGACGCATATCCTTATCATCTACATCACTCAAAGATATTTGTGAACTACGTCTAACTCCACCTACTACTACTATCTCTGCTATTTGATTACATATATCATGAGCTTCTAACGTAGTGAGTTTACGTCCTTGTGCATTATGCATGGTTTCTCTGATGAAATCATGTAACTTCACGAGAGGTTGAGGTCCAGACGCTCTTCCTCCCATAGTATTAAGTCGTGCTCCTTCTAGTCTTATTTGTGAATAATCAAAATAAATATTCTGTCCATCATATAAATTATTCATTAACATTTTAACTGAGTCTGCCCAGCCAGCTTTAGAATCAAAAATAGGTATTGTTTCGTTACCTTGTGCAGATTTAATTACTGGTATCTCAGGTAGTTTATCTACTTCTTCTTTCTCTACAGAAAAACCAAAACCAGTACCACACATTAAGATATAAAGACATTCAGAGAATGCTTCTACTGTGTTTATCTTTCCAAAAGCACAGTTGTATATGCAAGTATTATCAAACTCAGCAGCAGGGCCAGCGGCCCATAGGAAACGCATGGAGGGCATAACTGCAAATTCTAACATATACTTTCTTATTTTGTTAATTGTTTTTTCAGGTATATCTGGTCTTTTTGAAATTAAAAAAGTTAATAATCTTTCTATTGTTTCAGGCCAATCTTCCCTTCTATTTTCATCTTCTAGCCAACGCGAATACGTTCTTTTATATATAAATTCTGCTACTTCGTTTTTAAACATTTTACCACTCCAATTGCGGTTCATTACTATAGGATTAACCCCCTATAAAAGGTTTTTTATAATCATTTAAAGTCTATTAAGACTCGGCGAGTGCAGGTGCAGTTTTTAGAACTACACTTACACTCATTGTTGGATGACAAGCACCCAGTTTTAACCATGCTTAAGCGTTTTTACACGCAAACATTTTACAATCGACATCACCATGCTTTGCGCATTTTTTTGCCGCTGCTTTTTTAGGCTCAGCCTTTTTTGTTGTTTTCTTATCTGCCATAGTTCTCCTTAAACTAACGGGACGAAATCTCCATCGTCTGTCATATATCCAGTCTGTCCAAATTTGGTAATTAATTCTTTACCTTTGGACTCATCTTTGGCTTCGACTTTTTCTTCTGCTACAGGTTCTTCTGCTACAGGTTCTTCTGCTACAGGTTCTTCTGTTATTTCTTTCTTTGCTTTCTTAGCCATTATTCTGAACTCCCTGATTCTACAATCTCTGCGAACTCTTCACCAATGATTGTTGATTTGTGCATCTCAGTCTCAGCCCATGGGACTATAGTTCCTGAGAGTCCTGTGATGGAATCGGTAACTCCGTTCCATGCATATCCTGCTATATCGTTGGGTGTATCACCTTCAGATATGTCTGCGTTTGGGACAACAGTGTCCCAGTATCCGGAAAGACCATTTGGACTGCATACAGCTCTAAATCCTACACAAACCCCTGTTGGGTCTACGTTAGGATATACTTCGTAGCGTGCTACGTATACATCTGCTTTGCATCCATCGTCTCCAGTACATTCTATAGTTATTACTGCCATATTAATTACCTTTTTTTATCTTTGCGTTAATATTTACGCTTTTTTACTCGCTTCTTTTTCACTTTAGGCTTCACTTTTTTGGGAAGTTTGGCGCCCTTAGGCGTCTCCTTCTCCCACTTCTTCGCCATCTTCGGCTTGTTCTTGTACATCCAAGCTCTCTGTTTCTTGCTCTTGAACGGCATCTTCAGCCTCCTTTTGTAGTTCTTCGATATATGATTGCCAATCTCTTACCATATCATGATTATCTAAGAATTTTTGAAGAATCTCGTTGTTCTGTTGCATCGCACCTTGTAGTTCGCCGACAGCTTGTTCTGCTTGAGTTAATCTGTCACCCAACAATCGGGTTTGTCCAACCAACCAATTCATATTCTCCATAGTTTGAGCAGGTCCAGAACCTTGCTCTAGGGCTTTAGCCCATTTTTCCAATTCTCCTAGTCTTTTTTCTAGTCTTTTTACGTTTGCCATTTTATCACCTATTCATTTAGCTGCAACAATATGCATCGTTACATACTTTCAGCTCAAGTAATTTATCACCTGAGTACCTATTTATACCTTTCGCTCTAATAGCATCTATTTTGTTACCTGCTTTATTAGGGTCGTTTGTATACCATCCCCAATTACCAGCAGGCTCGTTATAGATACTTTTGAAAACAAAAGATATATCTTTATCAGACCATCCAGCATTAATTAGCTCGAAGGCTATGACCTTATTATCTTCGTGGCTGCTATGTCCACGCTCTATACTAAGCTCTATTAGCTTTATTACACACTCTCTAGGGGGCTTAATATATTCACTACTTATACTAAGCATTGGCTTAATAGAGCTTGTTGCTTCAGTTAATTTGTTAACCATGTAATCTATACTGTTAGATACAGTATGTCTTATATCATGTTCATCGCAAAGAAACTCAACAAAGTTTCGTTGTGCTTTTGCACTCTTCTCAGTAGGTATAGTCGTTTCGTTATTTTCCATAGCTAATGCATAAAGTTCTTCTATACTTAACTTCATAACATCTTCTACTGAAAATTGTGTACACCATACCCCTGTAGGAGTTCCCTCTATCTTAGAGATATAAGCAGTATTAACTATACGTCTCATACAAGACACACTGTTATTAATGCAAATATCATCTAAGGTGTTTAGAAAGTATTTCTTCTTAAGATGTTTTAAATATTTCTTAAGAGAATCTCTCTTGATATGTTCGGGCAAGTCCACTGGGGAGTGGAAGTCTATATTCATTTGAAAGCCCTTTCCCCCTGTAAGATATATCCTTGGGGTAATCTTTAGTGGTTTGCAGAACCGGCGTATAAATTTTCTCACATCCTTTAAACATTTATTTACATCCTTATTGTCGTCGAAATCGAACCATATAGTATTAATGACAGCAGATTCATAGTTGGTTTTTCCATCTATCTCTACTGCATCATCGAATACATATACACTAGTATAACAGTTCTTCTGACCGTTAAACTTATCTATTTGCGCTTCGAGTTCTTCGACCGTGTAGCATCTTGCGATTCTTGCTGGGATTCCGAATTCTCTATAATACATATATCATTCCTCGTTGGTTCTATTATAGCATCTCCTACTTTTTCTAGTACTTCTATCTTGTGGCACCAGTCTGTAGGTATTGCTAATATATCAATTCCATCTGTATCAGACCAATGCTGGACCAGTATTAAAGCCTTTCGGTCTTTTATTACTAGTTCACCTATAGTCTCACATACAGCTAAATGTTCTTCAGGGTTATCTGCATTTAGTGCATGTACTTTTATTTGTTGGGCTGCGTCATTCCATGTGACTTTTACTAGAGGGCCAACTCCTCCTATTCCGCTTGCTTCTTTATCCATTCTTTCCATTCCTCAAATAACATATCAACTATCTGGTTGTCGCCCCAAGCACTATAATATTTAGCATTTGGTGGAGTTTCATCCACAAATATAGGGTTCTTAGGTCTATCAAATAGCAATCTATCATAGGGTATTTGATTTAACTCCAACCATTGTTCAGTCATTAATTTCATTTCCAATGTATTTTCTCTTTCACACCATATAGTTATATGATGATTATTAGAAATCCATTGCATAAATTCTGTTACATTTACTAAAGGAGACGCGTGAGCCATAAGTAGAGGGTCTTCCTCTTTACATATAACTCCATCTAGATTAAATATTAAATTCATTTCTTGTGCCTCTCTTCCCATACTTTAGATAATTTTAACCATCTCTGTTGTACTTTAGGCCAGTCATATTCACTCTTAACTTTAGTCCTTGCAGCTTTACCCATCTTTATTTTTTTATCTGGGTTATGGTATAAATAATCTAAGGCATCTGCTATAGCTACCTCAGAACATATTGCTCTCTGTGGGGCAGCTCTACTAGGAGTATCCCACCACATATCTTTATATGGTAGTAATATACCTGCTTCACATATATCTTCTTCTTCTAGATGGTCTCTACCATTTTCTGCCATTCTTCCCAATGGGAAAAGTGGGAATGTAGCATTCTCAGGGTCATCTTCTTTTATGATTTCCCATGCAGTAGTATAATTAGTTACAGCTACAGGTATACCACAAGACATAGCCTCAATAGTAGGTATTCCAAACCCTTCTCCAGCAGTAGGTAGAACAAATGCATCCATACAATTATATAAATTCACCATACCTTCTTCATCTATAGATTCTCCAGCATCAAGCACTCCCATTAGAGGTGGCATTAAATAGTCTCCAATACCATAAAACTCTGCGAAGTGTGGGAAAGGCCACCCCATTTGGTCTTGCCAATCCATATGTAATATTAATCTAGCTTGTTCTGGTTTTAAATCGTTTCTATCAACAAACTCTTTAAATCCTTTAATTAGACGTGGTATGTTTTTTCTATGTTGGTTACGTGCTACACACCCTACTACAAAAGCATCACCAGCTATATCTTTAAGTGGTTTGTCACCATACATAGGGTTGAGTTTAGGTTTAAAGAAATTAGCATCTACACCATGAGGTATATACCATGATTCTTCACAGTTCTTAAACTCTTCTTCCATACATAACTGACCATATCTAGACATACATACCTTATAATCAATTTGATTCAACGCTTCTTGCCATGAAGGTACGCATGGTTGCCCATCGAAAGGTATAACAGCAGCCCATTTCCATCCGGGACCTTTAACTACCTGTTTAAATACATCAGATAACATATCCTTACGTTCTTTTCTACCAAACAACTTGCCAGTTTTAGGATTATATAAGGGTATATTTGCATTACGTGGAGACTTAGCACCAGCTACATGCATAAACATTTGGAAATCTAAATGAGTAAGAATTACATGGGGTTGAAATTGTTTAACCCAATGTTGGAAACTCTTTTCACCAAACCTCTCTTGGCCCGGATACATAATAGGTAGATTCTCAAATACTACTGTTTTTTCAGTTTGTCCTAATGGCCATTCTGTTTCATATCTAGCATGATTAGGATTCTGACATCCTGCATAACCTATATGATGTCCTTCTTCTGTTAATATAGCAGACACATTCTTAGTATTAGTGCCAAAACCAGTAGGAGCCCATGGGCTATCTGATATAGGCATAATACGTAGCTTACCTTTTTTCGGAGTTTTAAAACTCCCTATATCACTACTCTTATCGGTAGGGGGGTCTGAGACCTTACGATTGTTTAAAGACATTTATTCACCCTATTGCTTAATTGCAATGATGTCTTTTTTATTAACAATGACAGTTCCCTTATCACCAGTAAGATATACAAAATTATCGTCGTCATTTGTTATCATTCCTCTTCCAACTTTTGTTCTTTCTTCTTCTCGCCAAACCACCTTGACTTCAGCTTCTTTAAGAAACGAAGAAAGCCTTTTATTATCATTTTCATCCATTTTATCACTCTTCCTATTATTAGGAGCAGCACACGGGCTGTCCCTTTAAATGCATACTTTCCCATACTATATAAAGTTATTGGCATTACATCCACTCCATTAAGTTCTGTTGTTTCTTATCTAAAAGAGTGATTGGGGGTTTCTTCTTTATCCATTGATTCAATGTAAATTTCTGTAATAAAGTAGTGATAGTATCCCAATAGTATGTTATATCTATTTCATCTAATGAATCTATAGTTTCCTTTAACTTATAACCACTCTTAGTCTTAGCATAGAAGAACTGTGTACCTTCTGTACAAATCATACCTATGGCCTCACCTTGGTCAATAAGTTTTAATATTAAATCTGTCTCAGACTTATACTCATCCTTCTTTCTGTGCATAGCACGTCTCATTATGAAATCTTCTAATTCATATTCATTTATATCATAGAGTTTATCAATAAAACCTTGATTAACTGTATTGTTAATCCGCGCATCAATAATCTTTTCTAATACTTTCAGATAGAATTTAGAACGAGTGGTAGCTTTAAATGTACTACCATGTTTAGTTAAAGTTCCATCTTCGTTACGTAATACATAATTTCCTATTTGTAACCAAACACCTTCTTTGAAATAGTCTTTATCCATCGAAATATGTTCAGGCTCAGCATTAGGGAAAGCATGTTTAAATAACCTTCTCAATCTGTTTACTAGCCATTCGACATCCACATCCACATTAGTATTAATCCCATCTGTATGTACATATACCACAGCATCTTCTCCATATCTGCCACGGATAATAGAGACACCTGATAAAAGGAGCCAGCGCGCCACTGCCGTAATAGTAAGACCGACGCCCATGTCACCGTAACTAATATAAGGGTTAGCATTCGCACCATAGAAAGTATTCACCATTATTTTAAGAGCATTGGATTTACTCTTATCTTCTTTCGTAGAGCCAAGCTTATAAGGTTTACGCATTTCTTTAAATTCAGAACACATGTTATATAGACAACTCTTCCTAGAGGTATCTATTTTAATCATTACTCTTTTACCCACCTTGTTATCAGGTATATAAAGTATACCATTCTTCTCTTCTAATTCCTCTGAGTAGTCATCATACCCTATAATTTCTGTAGTATCAGGACCTAGATTGAGAGCCATAGCTACAGAAGGATAGAAAGAACTAAAATCTACCTTTATATTCCTCGCATGATAGCCCGGTTTATATAACTCAATGTGGGCAGCTTGATAGTTACCCTTATCAGCTTTATAAATCTCTGGGTGTCTTTCTTTATTCTTGTCGAGCGTTACTATGCCTTGCTCAAATAAGCTCCTACCTTGTAATATTTTGGTAATGTAGCTTGCTGGAGCATTGACATATGTCGCCAGTGGAACGCATAATACTTCTGCGATATACTGGATTTGAGGGAAATAGTGATTGAATAGATACATAGTAGCATCTACATCACTTAACACATAATCGTGTATTTCTTCCATACTGTAGTCTAAAAGCACTTTATTCTTGAAGTCCAACTCTAATGGTTCGAGTCCAAAGTTTTGTGCTACACTTTTGAGACCACGTGGAATGCCTGATAGGGAGTAGTCAAGGCGAGTCCATCTCAGTAAATCGAGGATTATACGTCCTCCAGCTTGCATCTTCAAATCTTTTTGGTCTTGTGGGGCTTCCCAACCCCACTCACTGTTATCTCTGTTTAGTATCTTTTTATACCCTTTAAGTCCATGGAAACGTGCTCTATGTAGAATCTGAGGTATATCATACCCTACAAGGTTATAACCTACTATTATGTCTGGGTCATAATCATGTACATATTCTGCAAATTTCAACAGTACGTCTCTATCTGACTCACCATCCCATACAAGCACTTCACGCTCTCCAGTGGAAGTAACAATCCCTATAGCTACGACAGGATATTTTTCCCCGAAGGGAAATCCCCCGTCGGGAGAGTGCGTTTCAATATCAAACACGAGAGTCTTTACGTCATCCGTATTAGGGAATTGACTAAAGAAATCAGGATGTTCGATTAAGAGTCGCTCAAGTAAAGCTTCCCTTCCACCTTCAAAAAGCGCTTGTGGTGGGATTGTGTCTCTCATAGGGAGGTATTCATGTTTTGTTAGCTTAATGGTATCACCACTAGCTATCAACTTCTTCTCCTCTCCCTTAGGACTCTCAAGGTAGTAATAAGGAGAATATGGGCTGTCGACTGCCTCAATCTCACTGTTTTTATACATCTTAACCTTAAGTGTATTGCGTGTTAAGTCAATAGTTCTATGGTTTATAGATGCTATAAGTGGTACTTTCATAGTTTTCTGTTTATCTCCTTCAATACTTTAAGGATTGACCTTAATGTTGAAGCAGACGTATCAATCTTCGTTGCTTTCGCCATCTTCTTCTCCTTCTTCTATCTTTAACATTTCTATCATTGTTATACAGTCTCTTATTGCATTGGCCATGGCTGTGTGATACATAACGTCAGGGTTATGAGTAGTGTCTAGAGTTTTTATTTCATTAGACTTCTCTACTTCTATAGCCATAGCCTTGTGGTAGTTTACACCACTATATAATAAATCAATCCATTGTATCCTTTCTTCATCAGTGTTGACTGTTAGAAAAGATAAATCAACGGTCATCTCCATCTCCTTTAATTACGTCTCTTGCCATGCGACTGTGTAATTTTTGTATATTACCTATCATGACATCATAGAAGGATACTCCTAATACGTCTAAGATACGTGCGTAATACCACATTACATCACCCATTTCAGCAACAAGGGCATTGTTAAAATCTTCTACTACCATCTTATCTCCTCTCATATGTTTTTTGAATTTACCTAATACTTCACCAACTTCATTAGCTAGTCCTATCATTAAATATTCCATCTCTACTTCTTTAGGATATTGGGCTGTATCTCTTGTGAATTTCTTATAAGATTCTTCCCATCCTAAATTTATAGTGGCCCCATGCTCTTTACACTTTTCACAACTATCATCTATGGGGGTGTGTGTTAGTTCTAGTGTTTCCTTTATTTCTTTTTCTTCTACCATATGTTTAACTCCTCTGGTATTATATCTTTATTTAATATCCAGTTTCTTTGTGTAGGTAAATACCTATATACTAAATCTGCTTTAATGTCTGCCTGTATAGGCCATGGCTTTATTAGTATAAGGTCATTCACTCTTACCCACATCCTTTTCTTAAAGCGACCACCGATACGAATCATTCTCGTTTTGCCATCTTCACACATAGCTTTTAAGCGAGAGCCACCAGACATCTCTATCACTACAGCAAACTGTTCATCCTTATAAGGTAGTTTAACTTTCTTGATAATGTTTTCTGACGGTTTCGTATTCTTCTTCATCGTAGTCTCCTTGTGCGTTCAATAAGAACTCTTCATATGTTTCAATCTTAGAGTCCTTATGTGTCTTAAACGGCGCATATGCATCCGTTTCTATGTCTAGCGCTGTCTCTGCTCTCGTACCCAACTTAATGTTGTCCCCAGTAAACGGGTCAACAATTTGCATATCTGTACAAAAGCGGTCAGTGTACTCCCCAGCCACGGTAGGCCAGTTTTCTGCCATAAATTCTTCTGTTTTTTCAATTAACTCACTCCAATTTATTTTTGATACAGGTTCTTCAAACAAAGGACTCTTATAATATAATCTCTTACCTTTATCTTCATCCATCTCTAAGAAGCCTGTCATAACTAAAGCACCTAATATAGGTTCTATCTTTGTGAAAGGTAGACCTGCTGATTTAGCTGCCTTCTTTATTTCGTTAGTGGACATACGTATAGTATCTCCATCTGCAAAACCAAACCTATCAATCCTAGTATTAGGAAATAGCTTCAGTATATCTGTACCATGACTAGGCATATGGAGACATTCTGATACAAAGGAATTCAGATAAATGCGTAATCCTAACCAATTATGTTTGGGGGTTACTAAACCATATTGAGTTCCATCTTCCTCTACCTTTATCATCTCGTCAGGATAAAACCTAGCCACAGCGTTTATAAGCTTAAGCAAATATTGAACCTTTGACCTTGAGACGGGGAATGCACTTGGTATAGCATCAAAGAGGAATGGAGCGCAAGGGTTCTTAATATTAACCGCTTGAGAATCATCTCTCTCTACTATTACATCTAACATATGCTTCCTAAGTCCATCTATCTCTTCTGAAGTCATAGTAGTTAGTGTGGTTTTTTTCACTGCACTATCCAATAGTTTATGTTTTAATACTCTTTCTGTTTGTTCTACTGTAGGGTTAGTATGCATAATCATACATCTTCTTTCTAACTCTGCATCAAAATATGCAGCACCTTTCGTATTCTCTACAGCTAAACACATAAATACATACTTAGGATATATCTTAGTCTCAACTGTATCTCCTATTGTTATATCAGTACGTTTACGTTGGGCTGCTCTACCGTCACCCCATGTCTTTACTACTTCCATTACTCCTTCAGGTAACTTCTGTGCTTCAGGTATAGCAACAAATCTTGCTCTGTTTATTTTATCAGAATCATACCACACAGCAGTCTCAGAAAGATGTTCCATTACATAGTAAAACTCTTCAGGTAGGAGGGCGAATATAGCATCCATAATAACTGTCTTACCTGTCCCACTATAAGCTTTAATAACAAAGTTATTATCTTCAAGTAGATAAGATAGACAAGCAGTCAACGCTAATTCGTCTTCCCCTAATATAGGGTTAAGTGTTCCATCGTCTTTAGTTACGTTATGAAAATAACGTGTTAGGTCAAATAGTTCATGCTTCTTCATTTGCTTCTGCTTCCTTCATTATTCTCTTTCTTCTATCATACCAACGGTCTCCAGCTAACCACAAAGGTGGTTGCCTTTCATATATACTTTCATACCATTGGAATATCCACATCTCTATTTCCTCTTCAGTGATAGGATTAGAACTCAAGTTCCTTTCCTCATCATTTAATTTCTCATATATGTATTTGTTTAATTTCATATCCATTTCTCTCTGGCCCTACGTAAATCTAATACATTATTATTTACAAGACGAATAGAATATTTCTTCACGTCTTTTTCACTTATACCACCGAAGCGGTCCTTTAATAATATAAATAAATCTATTAAAGACATAGGGTCTCCATCTTTATCTTGAAGGAATTCCACTATCTCTTCAGGGACTATCCATTTCCATTCTTGTTCTTCTGAGTTTAAAAGAGATGGTCTAAACTTCTCTGCCACAAATGCTTTGTCATCTGTCACAACAAGAGTATACCCATTAACAGGTCTACCTGTAGATGTTTTTATCTTTGTTCTCTTTACCTCAAATACTATATCTGTAGGGTTCTTTCCATCATTTATCAAATCGGTAAATAGTTTTTGAAATTGTGTGTGTGCAGCTAATGTTACGGAGAAATAAGATACTTCAGTTACACCCCCACCACTATAGGGTGAGTTCTCATGGTATATACCATATGTAAATTCATTTATCTTTGCTATTCCGCGTTTACAGAATATACAATCTCCTTCTTTAGCCCAACATTTATTTCTTTTACCACTACCTTTATTATAATGTTTAACCCTATGTATAGGGGCTATAAATGCAAACTGTCCGAGAGCAGTCATAGAGTCGTGTAGCCACACTCTCTTGCTATAATCGGACTGTATCCAATCGCTATAAATCATTTAATAGTTATCTTTTTGCCTTTATACTCTTCAGCTTTCTGAATGTTTATATCTAAAACTCCATTGTTAAACTTAGCTGTAACTTTGTTAGGGTTAAGTTCAGACGTAAAGGACCTACTAAAACCATAGTCCCTCTCTTCTGTCTTTGCACTTACATTTACAGTATGCTTATCAACATTGAGTTCTATATCTTTCTTGTGTATGCCCGGCATATCGACAGTGATACCTACTTCGGTATCTCTCTCTTCCCATTCACCTATATCTTTCTTTCTGCGTGAAGGAACTTCTACTCCTGCAAAACGATTAGGGAATATACTTTTCCTAGGCATAGCCATCATATCCATCCAAGCATCCAAGATTTCACTTAATGTTTCATCAAGGTTGTTATCAGTCATATTTAGTCCTCTACTGTTGGGGTTCCTGCTTCTGCTCTTCTCATTATACGGAAGTATGGTTTACTTGCACCTTCTTTCCAATATGAGTTTCGGAACATAACATACTCATCGCCGCTTTCGGACTTACCTGTGTAGTATACGTTTCCGTTCTTATCTGTGTTCCGGAACAATCCGGCTACCAATTCTAGTTGTGTCTTCTTCTGTTCTGACATTTTATCACTCCTTACCCAACACCGGTTGGGTATTTAAGGTTTTGCTTATTCTTTCTATCTTTCCCGTTTCAGGGTTAACATATAAGCCATGTTTTTGTTTCTGTGCTTCATATGTAGGTACTTCTATATCTTTGTGTCTCCATACAGTATACCATAGTTCGTGACGTGGTCCTTGACAATCAATAGGATTATCTCTCACATCCTCACGACATATATTGCACATAAATTTATCCATAGTGTCTCTGCTCTGATTTCTCTACGTGACCCTCTAATAGCTTATCATCATATCTATCCATAAGTTTATCTAATATTTCATTAAACATTTCTTTGGCATCTATCTCAGGTGCAGGCACTATTTCCATATGGAAACTACCTATCCTTAGCACATGAGTCATTTGTGTAGACGCACGTGCATTTTCCATTTTAGAATGTATTAACTCGGCAGTTATATCTGCTAGTTCATCTTTAGAAGACGAATCTGTCATCTACTAACTCCAATTTAATTAATACCTTTCTAAGGTTCTTTATCATTCCTTGCGTTTCACCTATATCATTAGATAGGTGCGAAATTTTATCATCGAGAAACTCTATACGTTCTACGATATCCTCTATGTTTTGCATAAAGGGATACCAATTACTTTCTTCTTCGTATCTTTGAGTTCTTCGTGTTATTCCGTCTGCCCACAAAATGTGAGCTTCTTTTACTTCTTGGGTTTCTTTCTGCGGCACTTCTATTCCTCTTTAGTTTTTTCATAATAGTTTTATTTTTACGAGGATTTATATGGTAATCCTCTCCTGTCCATGCGTCTTTGTAATGACGTATATATCCCATCCAATAATCTCTACAATTATCTTCAGTAGGTTCTAGATTTCTTTGGACACATTTAGCCATTAAGCGCATACGCATTTTACCTGTCTTACCTTTAGCCCATATACGGTCAAAGGCTTCCCAGCGTTCATTCATTCATTACCTCCACAGTGAGGGCAATTAAACTTATTAACCTTTTTCATTCCTACGTAATCTTTACTACATCTTATACATCTCATAGTATCCACACTCCAATAATCATACCTATACAATAACCAAATATCATTCCAGACATGTAGTCTACTACTCTTTGTTTCCTATCTTCAGTCCAATAACTCATACTAATAACCTCGTATAACATATATGACAATAAGGGTTACCTGCTGTATCTTTATACTTAACATAGTTAAGGAATAATCTACATCCACAAGTATTACACGCTACAAAACTCATCCAAACATACCACCTGTATTATCGAAAGACATAGAATCTTTTGACATAACATCTTGCATGACTTTAGTAGGGTCGCCGCCTAACATAATCTTATCTCTTGCTTGGACTACCATCATCTCTAACATCTTAACTAAAGCAAGTATAGACATCTCTTGATTTCTATTTAAGAGATAGTATTTGTTTACTTTCTTAAGACTTTTAGCTATATTACTAATCTCTAGCTCATTAAAGACTTTAACGAGAAGTTCCCACTCTCCTATCTCATCTTCAGACATAAGGTCTTTCAAAGATAGAACAGAGGACTCATCCTCGTATTGGGCTATAAACCCATCGAGTAACTTACCCATACTTAAATAACCATACGGTCTATACGATAAGCTCTAACGTGTTGTGGATGCTGAGATGCAAACTGTTTAAGGTTATACCTATTGTCTACACCTATGGCATATACCATACCTTCGCTAGATACTCTTACATCCTCTACAAGGATTTTTCTAACAGAATCGTGGTCTCTTTCATGTTTCCATTTGGAAAAATCGAAACTTGTTCTGTTCTCAGGATTATACCTAAAGCTAACTTGTTTGTGTTTACCGGTCTTCTGAAAGTGTTCAGCGGCCTTGTAAACCAAATCGAATATTTTTGTTCTTTCTGACATTTTTATCACTAATCTAACAGTGTCTAAAGGGTATTTAAAGCTTTCGCCATAGCCTCTATCATTACTTTTTTTGGTCTTATCTTTCCGTCTTCTGTATATATGTTAAGACCATTATCATATATCACTGCTAATATCTTCTCAGCAGTAGGACGTTTTCTGTATCTTTTAACACAGAGCTGTCTTATTATTCTTACTCTTTTATCACTCATACTCATCATTACTTTTGGGTTGACATACTACACATCTGGCTTTACCATCTGCTCCTACAAATATAGCTCTCCCAAAACATCTCTCACAATAAAATTTACTCATATTATATCACCTTAACCACAAATAACAACCTATTACGGCTAAACATATTAGGTTACCTATAGTATATAATAGTATCTCTCCTATACTATAATCTTTCTTTTTAGTCATTACTTTCCTTTGAACTGCTTGAACATTCTTCACTTGGAAGTGAGGTATAGCGTTCCAGCACTCATCACATAGATATGCTCTAATGTGTGGTTCCTCAGACATATAGTGTATCTTACAACTGTTACAGTTATGCCATAATGCTTTGTAGTATGTAGGTTTCATTCCATCCCCCAAATACTCATCAGTATAAAAAACTGCATCCATCCATATATTAATTCATAAATATTCATTGTTATCCGTAAAAATTATCCTTAGGTGCTTTATCTCTACCTAATCCTTTAGCATAACAGTCATCACATACATATACTTCAAAACTCGATGACCATAAAGCTACTCTATGGCAATATATACATTCTAATCTTTTACTTTCCTTCATTTATTTACCCTCCATAGGTAATACTCTATAACTAGGAATGTCCATATCACTCCAAAGAATATTATATCTAAATGGTTTGGGCTATTATATTCAGTTAGTTTTTCAATCATTTATAATCTTTTCATACATTTCTTGTAAATTCCATCTTAATGGTGCCTTTAATCTTTCTATGGGTATGGCATGCTTATCAAACCAAGACCACTTAACACTCTTATGTTTATACCTACTACTATAAAGATACTTAGCTTGGGCTGGTGTTATAGCCCACGCTTTCTTATTTCTAAACTCTTCTCTCCTTATTACTATCAAAGATATACCACCTTTTCTCACAAGGTATTCACCTTCCTTTATCTGATGAGCAGCGATAGAACGACCACTACCATACCATAGAGGAAAGCTAGTAAGGTTCCTACTAGTTTTAGCCTCAAGCATAATTGGTCTGCCTCTGTATACTGTAAAGAAGTCTGCTGGTTGTTTCTCTGCAACAGCAACCTTAACGAATCTGTTAATGTCATTAGTATCCTGTATACGGAACCACCATATATGTTTAGAACTTCTCAGTGACCTGCGTATCTCATTCTCAAAATTTTTTCCTGTATCTCCTTTCCGCTTTACCATTAGTGTAGCTCCATTAAGCCATTATAGGCTTAATATATATCTCCTATAGGGTCTATATATAGCTTTGCTAAATAGAGCATATTAGAAAAAGTCCAATATATCTAAGACACCAACGCCACAAATAGAGCATTGGCCGCCATATAAATCTGATTCAGCTAACGATATACGTTTACCACACATTCTACAGTGCCTATCTATCATCTAAGGCTCTCAGGTATTTGGTCATATGTGCAATCTATAGGCTTTTTATCATCTCTCCATTCTTTAAACTTAGGATGTCTTATACTACCCGATGGATACCATGAATTACCTTTAGCTGTGAATACCTTTCCTATGTAATCATCACCATTCTCAGTATACTCTAATCGGTCTGCATCTGAAAGTCCACCACAAGACACTAATACTTCTTTGTCTGCTAAAGTCCCTATCACTGCACCAACCTGTCCTTCATACTTAGTTCCTTCATCAGCAGGTCTGAAGTCACGACAGATATACTCAACCTCAACTACACCCTTTACTCTAGCCCAAGCATTCTTATCAAAGTATTTACTACTACTATTCTTGTAGACTAAACCTTCATAGGACTGAGCCTTAACATAATTATCCCAAAGGATATTATCTTCTTTAACTTCATAAGTTTCAACGTCATTAATAAAATCTAACTGAGTCTTAAGCATAGAGACTTGGTCTCTGGCTATATCTAAACGGTCTGCTAAAGGATTATCTTTTAAGTCTTGACCGTGTATCTCTATACAATCGAATACGAAATACTCACCATCGACTCCCATCTTATGTCCCCAATGTGAGCCATGCATATATTCACCCAATAACACACAATCTATGTTAGGGTTCTCTATCTCTCCTTCAGCCTTTACTTTACCTGTCCTTGAATATAGAGTCCATTGACCTTCACCAACAACCATACATCCCCATATACCATCCATTTTTAATTGGACTATATCATATTCCTCAGGTATACTATCATTACGCTTATACTCACTAAACTTAGGTCTATCTGTATATTCACTCATTATCTTCTATACTCCATGTGACTGATGCTTTCGCATCTTCTATCAACTCTAAACATCCCTTTATACTATCTCTTAAAGATTCGTTATCTGTTGTGTCTGCTATCTCGAAGTCCATATCAGTTAACATCTGTTTAGCTGTATACGGTGATACATACTTCAACATCAATGTAATGATATGCACTGCTTCCGTTCTACTTGTGACCATAGTTCCTCGGTCTAAGTATCATCTTTTTCTTGCTACGCCCTAAGCGTCTATCTAACCATACTAATATTTCTCTTATCATTCTTCCTCCGGTTTTTTCCATATACCTGATGATTCTATACTACTAAGCCAATCGTCTTGATAGCGTAGAGGCATCTGATAATATATAATCTCAGCTATCGTATTGATAGCGTATCTCAATGCTTCTATTTCTTTGTCTTTATTTTTCATTTTTGTTTCTCCTAATATCATAATATTTCATTTTATTTAAAGGTTGTGGTAGAGAGAGATATAGCCATAAACAAAACTGAAGATATACCACCAAACTCATCAGCATAACTGCACGATAGATTTACAGGGGTATAAAGGATATAGAACTGTCCTACTACCTAAGTTCCTGTTTTACAAGGTTCCGGCGTGGTATCATATTCTATATCTTTCTCAGCGGCTTTAGGGCGTATGAAATCAAGTCTCTACCAATATAGTGGGATAGAAGCAACGAGGAGGTAAATATGAGCCAACAAAAAATAATGTTGATGTCACTTCTATCCTATCACCTTAGGCTAAGAACTTATGACCATCCACATCCATACCATTATGAAGAAGCTTAATAGTATATACCATTCAGCTTCCTGTATGTCTCGTGGACTGTGCCATATCTCTTTTAATCTTTTTATCATTTTCTCTTTGTTATGATTATACGTTTCTTTATCACTCCTTCATGCGCCCTTATTATTTGTTTTACTATCTTCTTTAACAAACTATCTTCATTAGTATAACTCCAATGATATTCTTTATCAATAAGCTTTAACAAATCTATTTCACCATTATATATTTTTATAACACTATAAACTTCGTCATGATAGTCACTATACTCACTCATACTTTTATAACTTTCCTGATTATTTTCCCTACTTTATCAGCTAACTTAGTTGTGTCATCTACAAAGATATGGTTAGTAAACATTCTATCTTGGAATGAAGCACCACCAAATCCTACTTGTATAACACCCCATCCCTTAGACTCTAAACTTCTAACAACATCACGCACATGGTCCATACCTCTTGTGCCACCGTAGTTTATAGCGGCAGGCGCTCCGTCAGACATAACTATCATTAGTTTGTTAGACATAGGACTTTTACTTTCTTCATTGACTTTAGCGGCGGCGGCTAGTATAGCATTACCATCTCTATTCTCACATCTAGCAATCATACTACCTAAAGCATAGTGTCTATCTTTCACACTTGGACTATTATATACTGTCATATTAGTAGTGTTTTGTTGGTCATGCCACTTATATCCGTCAGCAGTATGTCCCATTACCCATAAGTTTAGCTTAGGGTTTTCTTCTAATACTTCTTTAAGTGCTATACAGCTACGTCTTGCTTGACGTATACGATGACCACTCATACTACCACTCTCATCTACTAATAAACATACGTCGATAGGTTTGTCATCTTTAATTATTGTATTTTTAAATAGCTCACGTGAACCCATAGGTATACGATGTAACATACGTTTATCTAACCTTCCACTCTTTTGATTTCTTATAGTTAGTTTTTCACTTGCGCCATATAGGTCAATCTTTTTTCTTAACTTATTAATCTGAGGCTTCATTATAGTAGTTTCTTCTTTATACTTTTGAACGTGTTGTGGTTTACTCTTAGCTCTACGCCACGTTACCTTTGTTTGTCTTGGATTAAGACATTCACTTTTACCTAACTTAGTTTCATGATAGTCGGAGTCAGCTAAATCTTCTATATCTTTAGCTATTGCCTCATCTATCTGTCCAGAAGGTTTATACTCAGTTGCACCACATATAGAACGAAATGTTTCCATGTCACCTATAGCCCTTTCCATTGGGGTTCTTCTATCTCTATGCATACGCTCCATGTCGGATGTAATCTTTTCTTCCATATGTTTCCAATCTTCATCACTAAGACTACTATCCTCCCCTAAAGCATCCTTTAGTTCAGATAGTTTTTTCTCTATACCTTTTTCTATACGGTCTGATGCACCACCATCACTTTTATCTTCTTCAGCCATCTTTTGGGCTAACTGAGCCATATAAGTATACAAAGATTCTATACATCTATACATATTTACTCTATTATCTAAAGCATTATTCAATGCTCTCGCAAAGAAACGTATATGTTTAGCGTGTCGTCTACGTCTATCATTATCAATAGCTTCAGGATATCTCACTAAAGTAAGCAGTGTATTCAATACGTCATTATATTGACTTGCTTTATCTTCTAACTTTGATTCTATATCTTTATCAAAGAAATGTTGTTTAGTTGCGGCTATATAACTAACAAAACCACCACAATCTTTAGATAGTTGTTTTTCTATATACTCATCTTCGACTGTGTTAACTATAGCGTGAAGTAATTGACTATGTAATTCTCTTAATCCATTATCATATCTATAAGCTTCTTCCCACCTTAACATAGGTTTGGAATGTATAACGTGTAGCTTTTCATGTATAGCTATACCACTAAGCACATCTAACTTATCATCGTTACGTTCTACTAATGTTCCATCTATAACAATATGTCCGGTTCTCATATTAGTCATATTATTTCCACCTCTAGTAGAGAACTCTAACGTATGTTTTACCGATGGGTCTACAACTTTACATAGAGAATCTAAATGTCTCTTATGCTTAAGTAATCTTGCAGCAGTGTTTTGTTCGTGGTGTGTCCATGCGCTTCCAGTAGACCACATACCTGCACCTCTAAAAGTATTCCACGAGGATGCTCCCCACGTATAACCACTACCACGATTCCATATATCTCCGGTAGAGCTTACGCTTGGTGCTGGTGCTATAGCTGTTTTTGCAGTAGTAGCAGAAACAAACTCATCAGTAGAGTCTAATTTAGTCTCACAGATAGGACAACAATCCTCGTGTGTTGCTTCAACCCATTTACTACAGTCATAACAATAGTCATCATCACCTACGTCAGCCCAACTATCTATATCAGTTCTATGTTTATCGTGTTTAATCACCATTTATCTGTCTCAACCATCCCTCTATGTCGTCGTCGGCTTCTACTGTTAACAATGTTAACTTATACTCATAACATTTAAGTGTTCTCTTTTGTGAACCTATAACACAATTATATATAAACTGGTCTTCGGCTCCTAACAATCCTTCAACCATATGCATACCTTCGTTAACACTGATAGTCTTAGGTAGATTTTTCACTAATAAACCATCATCAATAAGCCTACGTTTATATGCACCTATGTGCCTACCATTAATATTTGCTTGAGGAAACACTCTTTTCAAAATAATATTTATATCTTTAGGCATTAAACCATGTTCTAATAATAACTTAGCTACTTTATGCCAATAAAATGTTTTTCTTATCTTTGCTCTAACCATATGCTTAGTCTCCCATTGATTGTATAGCTTGTAATACCTTTACTCTCTCAGTGTCATCTCCAGCCTGAACTGGATAGAAAGGTAGAACTGTATGTTTTAAAGCATCTACTAACTTCATACCATCTACAACTAATTCGGCAGCAGTAAGACACATACGAGTAGAGACAGCTACATTTAATTCTTCTTCGCTGTATAAACCACGTATCTTTCTTGCGAACTCAGTTATACGCTTGGCCGCCAAAGGTTTTATCTTAGGCACACGAAGCTCTAATAGTTCTTGCTCTTTTTGTTGTGGTAGATAATCTAACTCATATAAACCACCACAAAATCTATCTTTCCATGCTCGGTCTAAGTCATGCGCACAACCTAAATACTCTCTACCTATATTGGCAGTAGCATAGAAGAACGCACCATCATTTAAACTTACTACGTCAGCATCCTCACTCTCGTCTAATGCTAAACTCTTCTGACCATCTAACACAGGCATAAGGATATTGGCTAAGTCACCAGTCCTATCTCTTGTTATCTCATCTAACATGATAAATGCACCACTATTGTCAGTGATAGCAGACACAAATCGGGATGGTTTAAACCATGTCCCTTCTTCTTTGCTAAACTTTGTATCACCTAATATCTTTGCAGATGGATTCATCGTATCACCGAAGTTAAACGAATAGAATGGTTTATTAGTTATACTTGCTAATATCTTACCTAAGGAAGATTTACCGCAACCAGATGGACCAGTCACGAGTATATTCTTTCCTCTAAAGACATTTCTTAGCATAGTATAGAATGTCATATCATTACTGAACTTAAACTCTTCAGGTATATCTACTGAAGCTTTTAACTTTCCTATAATACTATCATCTATCACTAATTCAGGTTCCTCTTCTACTACTAATTCTCCTATATAAGGACCGTTCTCGTTATCATAGTTCGCTAAATTAGTCCAATCTTCTAAATCCAATTCAAATCTTATATCTCTATACTCGTCTTCGAATAGTTCTCTGAACTCTCGTTTAACAGTATAAGCATCCACATCACGGGGGGATCTATCCTCTGCTAACACGGATGACTCAGGCATACCGCCTACATCATCTCTATATGTTTCACTCTCGTCACTCATATCTTTCTCCTTTGAAACCCCATCGGGGCTTAAACTTACATCATCTTTAGAGTATTTAAGCGTTTCTGTTGCTCTATACTCTTCCTTTATTTCTTGTATATCTCTATTTAGTTGTGTTATTATATCTCTATAACTATTAACTATATCAGCATACCTATCTTCTTCACCATAGTTCTCTATATGTTTTCTATAGAATGCTATCTGTTTAACTTTCTCGGCTACGTTAGCCTCTAATACTCTTCTACTACTCATTTCTTTACTCTTAGTCTTTTCTTTACCTTTACATAGAACATACTCATATCTCTCTTCTCCTCTTCTTTATCTTTACTTTTCTCACAGGCACCTTCGTTGGTGCTTCTTTATACGCTTGCGTGAAGTCTACAAACTGACCACCTTTCTCGGATGAGGGTGGTAGCGTATAACCTTCATAGGGTTCTTTAGTCACTCTTTTTTTCTTCATACTTCTTTAGTTCTATGGTTGTATACTGCACAAAATTTACAGCTATACTTATCTGTCACTCTACTTACTACTGTAGCACAATCCTTACATACATATGATTCTATTATATCAATCATCTAGTTAGCTCTCTTACGTCTAATCAATTTCCTGTCTACTCTACTAACATCATATCCATATGTTCTATCTCCATTGATACCACCATTAGTTCCTTTAACTTCATACTTCTTAAATGTATTAATTATCTTATTAAAGTCATTAGGCTCCATATGTCTCAGCGAGTCAAACAGCTTACTACAATGAACACTGATACTAAAATCATTATTCTCTGTGTTAGGGTATACCTTCATCACTACGTCTTTAACAGTCTTATATGTAGGGTCGTCTATATCTCTCGCTCTTAACAAAACTCTATCTTCCTTTCCTCTAAGGAAGTTCTTTACGTCATCTATATCCATATTACCATCCTCGCATATCACATAGGCATGTATTATTCTCTACTGCACAATCACATAACGAACATACCTCTATACCAAACTCATCAGTGCGTATAGGTTCGTGGTCTCTGTCTACTGACATATGATTTGCTCCCATATTCCTTGTCTATGTGCATTATACTCTTCTGGACTCATTGGTTTATCATTAATCTTTTGGTGTGGCTTTGGTTCTGCCCTAAAATATAACTCGGTGCGAGCTATACGTCTTTCTCTAATAGAATAATCTATTTTATATGCTAACTTATTGATAGTCATTCCACTCATTACTACCTTTAGTTCTTCTGGCGTAAGAGATAGAAGTATATCCTCTATATCTTTGATTTTCAAATTGATTTTGGCCATAATTTACCTTAAACTAAAGACGCTTTCAAAGTATTTAAAGGTTTCGGCGATTTTCGGGGTGCAAACATATAACCTCGTGCTCAATCGTTAAGGTATTAAATCCCGCTATGTAGGTATAAATTTCGGCGGTAGGTTAATATAGAACCCCCTTCCCTATATTATACTATATTAAGATAAGGCTCTATTATACTTTAATTAATCTTAGCTCTATATCTACCATATAGGGGCTTAATAGAGCATATTAAGTATCTTAATAGAGCATTGGTTAGTAGAGCATATTAATATAGAGCATACAATACTTAACCTGTATTTTGTTCTGTGAACACATATAACAAAAAAAGCTCTATACTGAACTTAAACTGGTTTTAGTTTGGCTCTATTTAGAATTGAGTCATAGAAAAGCTCCGACGTAAGCGATATGGAGCCTGCTCTATTATGCATTCTCCTTTAGTGATATAAACTTTCTCATTTGGGCTTAGCGACTTAGAGCTATAAAGCTGCGGTTGTATTGGTTTATAGAGCTAAGTATATAAACTTCCTATGCCCCAAGCCCTGAAGCAGTCAGCCCCTGCAATTTTTCTAAAAGTAGTGAGCGGGAGATATAACGGACTATATAAGTGTCGAGGGGCTTTATATACTCTTTTGACCCAAAGCTTTATATAGTTTGAAACTGTGTGTAATATAGAGGAAAAGGAGTAAAATATGCCTAACACAACAGTGAATCAGAAAAGCACCGCTATGGATTATCTATCCGCCCCACGAGACACGGGTCTCATAAAAAACCTAATGACTTTATTAGGATTTACGGCACCTAAAGGTGGCCGTCTACCGGCCGGAGTTAAATACGATACCGTAGTAGCATTAAACGATTGCTTAGCATCAAAAGATAACGAAGATTTCGTTTCTATGTTAACAACTCGTATAATGGAATTGCAGTCTGCGCGTAGAAAGTCAACTTTAAAAGTTAGCGCTACACCAGAAAGTATAATTTCTGCTGTTCGAAGTGGTAAAATTAATCTAGATGAACTAAAGTCCGCTTTAGCTCAAATGGATTAAGGTTATTACTAAATGCTCAAAGGGGAAAGAGAGAAAAAGAGTTTCCCCAATTACATTAATGGGATAGCTTCCCGTTATCGTTAGTGGCCGAATAAGTCCTACCCAACGGACTAAGGCATTTCGAATTTGACCAACGTGCAAGTGCATGAGGGATAAGAAGAAAGTAAGAAGAGACAAAAAACTACTTAGGTAGTTGGGCTTTTCTTTGGGGGTTAACCATGAGTCCCCCCTAACACCTAAGGACAGGAAGATGAAAATAGTAAAATAGTATTACACCTGTCCCCCTTACGTTTATTTAGCTAAATAATAGGCGTGAGTATATAATATTCATTCGCACGTTGGCAAGATAGAGATAACCAAAAATTAGAACACGTCACTCAAGCACTCTAAGTAACTTATTAAGGTAGTAATTTAAATACCGACCGGAGCCTTTTTTAAAACTTAGTCGATGACTTCGAAACGATTTGAATCAATCCCTTTAAACTTTCTCATTCTCTCTAAGATGTATCGTCATGAATTCAGTTATATACGCGTTTCTCTCGTGACCGTTCGCGGTTTGATTGAAACCACGCCACCCTTATAATTAAGCATAGCGGGGAGCAACCTATATAAAGGTATAAGACTCCCAATTTTTTTTTCAGGGTCTGCCCTTTGGGGGGTTACTTCCATCGGGTAGGTATTTCACATCCAATTCCCCCTTGAGGCATCAACTAACTAAATTGTATGGTCTATATGTTCGTCAGAGTAATTTCTTATATCACTAATGTATGTGTCGCCATACTCCCATGAGCCATATGTCATAGGGCTTCTTACTGCACAATACCAACGAGCATAGTTATTTTTTCTTTCGTGTTTTGGGAATTGATATCTTTTCAAAACCCTCCATTCAAATCCATTTCCTTTAAATGTCATGTAAGGGTTATCTACTTCTCTGGACTTCTTACCGATGTCCTCAGTCATAAAACTCATGCATCCGTCCTTCTCAGTCTGTATTCGTTATAGGCGTAAGAATTATCAACAAACTCATTACAATAGATTGCTTGGCCTTGTGGGGTCATAGCATCCATCCAATTGGTTGCGGTTCTTCTTGCTTTCTTTCTCATTCTGTCGGGGTTTCTTTTTATATTTTTCATATTTTTACCTCGTATTACACATAGCGAGGAGATATATAAAGGTTTGCACCTCCTGACATGTCAGGCCCTGCTTTACTTATATACTCCCTTCTACTTTTTACTTTTAAACATATCTACCGTTTCCATTTCTGTCCCCGCGTAGAATTCTATTGCTTCTGCAATTATATTTAATATACTTTTCATTTTAACCTCTTATCTTTTGAGTATGGGTCTTTCAATTCATTAAGTAGGACTGCATCCCTACACTCTATTAATATATTTTCGTAATATATAAGTTCTTCTTCTATATCTACGTGCTTATCTATATAGTGTCTTAATGCTTGTATCCCTGTTAATACGTCGTCTCTATTCATAAGTAGTCCTCTCTAGATTGTTTACAATTACAATTACCATAAAGCCAATTACAATGTTCTTCGTGTTGCTTTTCCTCGTGGTTTGCTCCCGAACTTTCATAATGAAAGTCATATTCCTGTCCGTCATATTCATATTCGTTACTCATTTTAGAACCCCATCTCACAATTACAATCCGAACAAACCTCTTTTTGTCCTAATCCATAACCTCTTAATGTGGTTGCTACTGCATCACCGCAATCTTCACACATTATATCGTCGGCTTCTTCGAAGCCCAGCTTAATTAATTCGTTTTCTGTTTTCATATTTTCCTCTATAATTAACGTAGCGAGAAAGTATATAAAGGTATGGGTCAAATTAGTATATAAAGCACGAGGAAGTATATATACTACGTTATAGGTTCCGGTCGCGTTTTTTGGGTCGCCAGCACCTGAATCAGACCCTGCCCGATGGTGGGGGCCGTTCGTCTTTTTTTGAAGAATACACGGCAGAGCCCCCGAGAAAGATTTATAGGTCGGTCAAACCGCAAGCCTCATAAAAGCGCGCTCGGTCAAAATTACCATTTTGGTCATAACAAAACTGGGCCATGTCCCTTATTAAAACGGGGTCGGCTTTGTGGTTTCGTAGTATTTCGGCTATTAATTTAAAATGTTTACGGCTCATTTATTTAACTCTCCATATTCAAGTTGAGCTTTAGCTTTTATAATAGCTAAATCTAAATCTTCGGATAGTTGTTTTAATATTCTTAAAGTGCTTTCATCGCTCATTTAAATCCCTCCTACTGGAAAATTTTGCTCGTAGTGGGTTAAACCATCGTAAGGCATTTGCCCGACATAATAACACATAGGTATATGAACCTCTTTTACTGAAGGGTATTTTACGAATCGAGCGCCTACGCTTAAAAGTAAGTCCCAAATTTCTTGGTCATTTAAAGAACCGTTTTTAGTTCCGAAACCGTGCAAGTTTGCCCAGCCTACAGTATGACAATAAAGGGAGTTTGTGCCCTCCATTTGTGAACCCATTAATTCCACATAAAAGTTGTGGATACTCATCTGTCGACCGTTCCAATCGACGAAGCCAATTTTATTAGTTTGATATGTTTGTTTAGTCATATTTTTCCTCTATATTACACTTAGCAAGAAAGTATATAAAGGTTGGGGTCATTTAAGTATATAAGGCACGAGGGTGTTTATATACCTACATATAACGCCCGCTCACACATTACAGCGTCCCAGCCCCTGCCAGCCCCTGACATCAGGCCTTGATATATGGGGGGGTATAGAGAGGGGTGCCCCCCTAAGGGGGCGTAGCCGTGGTTCATGCAGAGCCACTCACGCTTCATAAGACTTTCAACTTAGTCCCTTCCTAAAAACACTGGGGGTAAATTACATTAGGGGGATTATTTTACGCTTCGTCCTCACTTGTCAGACAGCTACTTTTGTAGACCATTAAGGGGGATGCTATTAACATACGCCCCATAGTAATGCCCCTTCCGTAGGGTGCCGGCATTACGCCAACTTACTTACTTACTTGGTCTACTCACGGAAGTATAAACGCTTATGCAGATGGAAAAAAGTTTACTAAGAAATAGTAAACATTCAACCAAATGTATGCTGATATCACTAAGGACATTATTATTAAGTCAAACATATTTATTGCCTCCATGTTGCCCTTCGGGTCTTTGTGTGCATTTGGCTGGTCTTTTTCCATATTGCTAATATGATTTTATCGCTTGTTGTCATGTATTTTACTCCTATTATTAACGTAGCGAGAAAGTATATAAAGCTTTGCCTCAAATTAGTATATAAGGCACGAGGAAGTATATATACTGCGTTATAGATTCCGCTCACACTTCGTGGAGTATCCCCCGTCTAAAAAGAAGAGGCCCCACCCCACGCCCAAGCCAAGGTAGGGGTATTAACAAATCGAGTGAAATTTTGAAAGTATTATTAAGCCATTATAGGGTAAGTACTATATCTATCTAGGGGCATTATTTAGCTACTATATTAAGACACTATAAATCACACTAACCAAAACCTTTAAATATCAAAGTGTACTACACCTATTATAAACAAAATTGGAGAAATTTTAAATGACAAAAAGAACGCAAAATTCCATCAAATGGACATGTAATGAAATACGAGATTTACTCGTAAGCAAGAACAAGGCATATGGCGATTCAGCCTTAGAGCCTGAGAATATTTTTAGTAAGCTCGATAACGCACAGGGTATATGTGCTAGGATTGATGATAAGCTCAGTCGTATCAAGAACACTGGGCTCAATGATGCAACAGAAGACACTCTAGACGATTTGATAGGTTATCTCATTTTGCTCAAAATAGCAAGGCAAAATAGGGCCGAAGGGGTGACTGTATATACCACGTGTAATTGTGTCCATGGGTGGCATAATTGTACATGTCAAGATACAGGTGTTTGCACAATAGAGCTTAATCCTGATGATGATGCTTATGTACCTCCATGGAGCCAAGAGATAGAAAAGGATGTCAAAGTTAAGGTGTTCGTTTCTGACCCCGGTGACGAAATAGCGCCTATTGCTAAGAAGACCAAAGATATAGACTTAGGTCAGGGAGTTAATTAATGTCTGAAGTTGTTGAATGGACGCCTAGTCATATGAGGCTCAGTCCTTCTAAAATCAATACCTACTTGAAGTGCCCCCGTGAATTCTACTATAACTACATAGCTAAGATACCTCAGAAGAAGACTGTACACTTGTTTCGCGGAACGCTAGTCCACCAAGTACTAGAAGATTTGTTTAAGAAACAGTTCAAGACTCTACCCCAGTGGGAGAAAGGAGTCCCTAAAGCGTGGATACAAGAACAGTTCGAAAGTGGTTGGGAAGAGAAGATAGCTAAACATAAGTGGCTATGGGATGTACATACCAAAGAAGAGATGGATAATATGTACTTAGAAACCGAAGCGTTACTACAGAATTTCGTCGACTCCGTCGACAAGAAATTAACAGAGATGGTAACTTGGAAAATCTATAAGAATAAACAGCAGGCTTGGAATGCGGTAGCACCCAAGTATGCTGAAAAATGGGTCAAGTCTAAAGACTACGCAATCGTCGGTGTGGTGGATGTTGTATGTCAAGACTTCGACGGTGGTACTACCTTGCTCGATTATAAGACGAGTAAGCGCTACGGTGCATACCTCCCTGAAGAATACTACCGACAATTAATTATCTATGCATTTCTATACACATTAGAGATGGGTGAGATGCCTACTTTCGTTGGAGTAAGTTACCTAAGGTTCGATGATACATTTTTCGTGAAGGTTAATCAAGAAGTGCTCGATGAAGCAAAAGACTTAATCAAAATGGTACACGATTGTATTAAAGAACGCGAGGAGTATGAAGATAGATATGAACAGAAACCACAGAACTTATGTAAATGGTGCTCGTTCTATAAAGGTAACGGGGGGCCTTGTGATGTACAAATCCCTAAATGGAAACCTAAATATACCAGAAAGAAAGAGAACTATGCTGACATTGATTCAAAAGCGAAAGGATTAATAGAGCTTGAGAACCAAGACCAGTTTCCTGAGTTTGACTAAGGGCAATCTTTATATATGCGCGTTGTGTAAATATCAACATGGCGCGCGATGATTATATAGTTATTATTAGCAAGCATAAGGAGAGAGAATGAAAGCACCACAAATGCTTGTACTCACTAATATGCTAGCTAAACTAATATCAGAAGTAGATGACTTAAAGGCAATGATTAAAGAATACCAAATGAAAAACTTTAAAGAAAACTACGATGGTGAGGAAGAGTGATTGAGTGGATAGTAATATTAGAGATATTAGCAGTTATATTAGCTGGAATGTCTACCATGCTCTTTCTAGGGGTACTCATAAAATTTGTACGTCAAGCATTAAAAGGAGTACCACATATAAACAGACAACTAATTCCAAAACGCAAAATAATAAAGAAGGAGCAATTAAGAATGAGTAAAGACCAAACAAGAGAAGGCGTAACTTTTAACGACATATTTATGTTTATGATTGCCGTACCCTTAGTTTTACTCTGGGTTGGGTTTGCAGGTTTCGTTATACATACGGGACTTAATAATTCAGCTGTTCTTGAGAATATTGAAGCATATACAACTTTGATAGCAATCTTAGGAGGGCCAGCCCTTCTTATTATCAAAGATGCATTAGATGTGTGGAAACAAGAACAAGCCGAGAAGACTGCATTTTATAAGATAAAAGCGCAAGCTGTTATTGATTATAATGATGCATCTCAGAAACAAGCCCAAATGATAGAATCTAAGGAACAAGAACAAGGACATAAGATGGAGAATAAAAAATGAACGATTTCGAACAAGAACAACTAGCTAAACAAATAGATGGATTACATGAACTATTAGAAGTTCTATTAGAAGGATGCACTTGTTGTGCAACTGACGCTAAAAAAACTAAAGAAGAATAACAAAAGTAAGCTTTATATAGGTAGGATTCCTATCTGTTTATGGGTTCTCGCAAAAGGGCCAAGGCTCCACAGGATTACTTAACGCAAGTGCCATGTGGGAGCCCAACATAATATGGAGATATCAACATATGAATGAAACAAATAACAACACAGCTGACGATAATAGCACAGCACCTGAGTCAAATAACACAGGCGAAGATGGAAACATCTCTGCTATATTAGATACTGTAGAAGAGTCTGGAATGTTAGACGCAATAATGGATGAACCATTACTTATGGCACTAGTTGCCATAGTATTAGGATTAGGCGCATATGTCGCTTATACTGTACCAGCAGTTAAAGAGTTAGTCTTTAAGTATATAAAGAATAACGAAGCTGAGTTAATGGAGATGCTAGATAAGAATCTAACTAAAGCCCAGAAGGTAGCTTTTGAAAAGCTCGATGATACAGCACAAAAGCACGTAAAAGATTCTTTAGTCAGAAATGTTTTAGTCACAGCATGGGATGAGAAAGACGATGAACTTGCCGCATTGGTTAAGTCTAAAGTCAAATCAGCTCTTGATGAAGGCAAAGCACTTTGAACGAAGAGGATTACGAGCAAAGATTACGTCAGAGGGTCGGAGAAGCTGAATATGGTCGTCATAAAGAGCTTGTTCGTCTTCTGGCGCGCAATCTTGCTCTTGAAGATGTGCTTTGGGAAGAAATTACTTTACATATTCGGGATGTACACTTACGAACAGAGCTCTTGCGCCAAAGAAATTCAATCGTTCGTGACATACATACTGAGTTCAGAGCATTAAATATAGAAATACCAACACTAATAGAACAGCAGACAGAGAGTTTTGCTAGTTTTTTAGAGGACATATCAAATGAAGACGGAAGTGAGGAACGAGGGGAAGAAGCTCCAAGCAGCACTGACAGGTAAGAACGCCTATGATTCACGTTCTATCGAGAATATATTCGAAGAATGTAGACACAGTGAAGAAAAAATGACAAAATTGATACGTGCTTTCTGTAGCGCGTATCTAGTAGACAATAAACAACGACCTTTAAAGCTTAGACCTTTACAAGAAGATATAGTTGTTATGTCTTTAACACACCCTAAAACAGATAAGCAACGTAAATTGGCTATTTTAGCTCCACGAGGTAGTGGAAAATCATACGCTTTAGCCGTTGCAGCTACAATTTACATGTTTTTTAAGAGATTTAGGGATTTAATCTTTGTTTTGGCTCCATCAGAGGACCAAGCAGCATTAATCTTTGGATATATCTATAGAAACTTTAAAGACAACAAGTTTTTAGATAGCTTAGTAGACAATTATAAATTTCACAATAAGCCCCATATACGCATGAAGGGAGGTACAATGTTGCGTAGGGCTCCATTAGCTCCTAGTAATCAAGGACAATCTATACGTGGACAACATCCTACATTCTGTATTGTTGATGAGTCCCCACTCATCGACGATAAATTGTTCATTGATAACGTAGAACCAGCGATAGTTTCAAATATGGCCCCTTTCATAAATTTAGGTACGCCAAAGTCTAAAGATAACCATATGTATCGTTATTTGTATGATGATGCGTATGCAGACACATGGACAAGATTACACTTTACGTGGAAAGATGCTGTGAAAGAGGGGCGTGCTTATTCACCTGCATATACTGAAGAAGATATGTTAACTAAAATGATGGAGTGGGGTGAAGATTCAATATATTGGAGAACTGAATATGAATGTGAGTTTGTGGAAAGTATATCAAATGTATTTAATCCAGAAAAAATCAAGGCGTGTTTCGATGAATACCGACTATCAACCACCGAAGAACCTATCGGAGGTGGAAATCACTGTACTGTCTCTGTTGACATTGGCAAATCTGTTAACTCTACTGTTATTAGTGTGTGGGCTTTACAAAAAGATGATTTTGGAGACATTGCTCGTCTTATCTACTTGGAAGAAATTAATCCTAGAACAGGTGGGCATGACATACCATATCAACGAAAACGTATTATGGATATTGCTCGTAGTTTTGGTGCTGGTCGTGTTATTATTGATGCAACGGGGATTGGTGGCGCTATTGAACAAGATATAAGGATGGAATGTATTAGTAGTAGTCCCCAAATACAATTTATACCCTTTATATTTACAGGAGGGCCTAGAGGAAGTAAAACTCAAATATATAGAGATTATGTTTCCTTTATGCAACAATTAAAGATTAAAATACCTAATCCAGATAATTTAGATATGAATCAACGTAGACTAGTTAATAAGTGGTTTAGAGAACATGTCGATTTAGAATATGTAATGGATGCAGCAAATAAAACAGAACGTATTAGTGCCCCGACTGGTAAGCATGATGATTTCTGTGACAGTGCAGTATTAGGTATTCACGCTACTCTCGCAATGTTACCCGGAAGTGCAACTGTCGCTTCTTCTGGAGGGGAAGGGAGAGCCAGAGCTCAACTCAATTCTAATATAGGACGGCATTCAGGTGCAAGCCTTTTTAGAACCAAAGGACGTAATTTCAATATAAAAAAGGGATTTTCATTATGACGAAATCTTTATATACTGATATGAATTATTATTTAAATGGTAGCCATGGGATTATTCGATAGAGTACGAAGAGTTTTCGCTCAAACCGGAAGCGCACCTCCTTTCAAGGAGAACGACCCCTTAGATTATGGGGCAGGTGTAATTAAACGATTGAAGATGAATAACAACTACCGTTATGGTAGCAAAGGTGAGTATGAAGAACATTTAGGTAAACCACGTTTATATATGAATGTTTATTTATCTGACCCTATTGTTAGAAGTTTAGTAGACCTACCATGTTTTTACGCAGTTAAGGATGGTTTTGATATTGTAACTGATGATGAAGACATAAGAGAAAGAGTAGAAGTAATGTTCAGAGATATAAACATTAAGAACTTATTATATGGATGGGTTCGTAATGCTAGAATCTTTGGTACTGGATATATGGAGTGGACCGGGGACAATTTAGTTCTACGTTCTAGCCAAAACATGTTTGTACAAAGAAACGAACATGGACAAATAAAATATTATTTCCAAGATATAGGAGAAGATGATGAAAATATATTTTTTGAACCGGAAGAGATTGTATCTCTACTTAACAACCCCTTCGATGATTACGGCTATGGCCTTTCTGACATCCATCCCATTCTTTATCTGGTTGACCTCAAAGATTATGCAGAACGAGACATCGGAGCAGCTCTCAACAAGTACGCTTCTTCTCGCTTTGATATATCTTGTGGACTTCCCGATATGCCTTATGGTCCTGACAAAATTAACGAAGTGGTTGAAGCCTTCAACACGTTAGAACCGGGCGAAGATATTATACATGGAAATGATATAGTAATAAAAGAATTACAAGGAACACAAAGAGCATTTGAATACGGAAAGTATACAGATGATATATTAGATAAGATACATATGGCATTGAAGGTTCCTAAAACAATGTGGACTGACCCTGATAAGGCAAGACCAATTTTTGAGCCATATGTTAGATATTTACAGACTATGATAGAATCAGCTATGAATGCACAGTTGATGCCTCAACTAGAAAACGGTGAGGCTAAATTTAAATTCAGGCAGATTAACATAGATGACGCATTCACTAAAGCCAAAACTGATATGATTTATCTATCAGAAGGTGTACTATCGCCGGGCGAAGTTAGAGAAGAGAGAGGACTTGATGCAGAAGGAGTTACAGAATTAGATATGGAAACTTCAGAAGATATTAAGGCATCTCCAATCAAACGAGAACAGAGTGATAAGAATGCAAATATATCTGGTGGAAAAGACACTGATAAGAAAGAAGAGTCTTCCAGAGCCCAGAACAGAGGAAATAAACCCTCTGCTAATGCAACGGGGGATAGAGCATGAGCTATGAAAAGTGTATAGTTTCAGTAGGAACATCTTTAAAAGATAGGGGTTTTGATGACTCCGATAAGATAGCAGCCAATATGTGTAACATGTGGGCTGAAGAAAATGGTGTAGAGAGACAGTTCGGAAGAAGTGTTTCTGAAATACCGGTAAGAAGAACATTTGGTCTTTCTATAGACGAAGGAGTAGAAATGAACTTTGCTGAAGGTGAAGACTTCCAAAGCGTAGAAATACCTGTTTTTGCTATAACATCCGGACCCCATGAGTATACTGAAGACGACTTAGAGCAAAAGGTTTATATAGAACCAGAGATATTAAAAAAGAATATAGAGGCTTTTAACGAGCTTCCTATATACTTCAATCATCAACGCACACCTGAGGATTTAATTGGCATGGCTGCTAACCCTGAGGTAGTTGAATTGGAAAATGGAAAGACCGCTGTTAAAATGTTGGCTACCGTCAACAATACCAACGACCGCGGACAAGAAGTAATGGATAAAGTAAAGGAAGGAGATGTCACACACGTCAGCATTGATTGGTTCTCAAACGATGTAGATGTTATGGGAGATACTTTCGCTACTAACATACGTCCCACAGAAGTAAGTTTTATAGACAATACTACTATGGACCCTGTATGTAAAGAATGTACTATAGAAGATAAGGAATGTTCACAGCACGATGAAAAGAAAGACGACCACGACTGCGGTTGTGGAGGTCATGAAAATTCATGTGAGTGTGATGACGGTAAAACAGAGGAATCAAATATGACTGAAGAAACTCCTGTAAAATCTGAAGCAGAGAATATAGTTGAACGCGAATTCGCGTCACTACGTTCCCAACTGGAAGAGATGGAAGCTAACAATGCTGAAATTAAATCTCAATACGAAGAAGCTCTAAAAGCAATTGAAGACTACAAAGTATTAGAAGATGAAAGAGCAGTAAAGGAAGCAGACGCTCGTAAGGCTGAGACCGTAAGCACGATTATATCCAAAGAAATCTTGTTCGGAACAATCGAAGAAGACAAAAAGGATACTCGTGTAGAAGAACTATCTGCTTGGGATGAACCAAGGCTGACTGGTTTCAGCGAAGCTCTTGCTGCAATTCCAGTTCCTGAAGCAACAGAACGAACTTTCGGAAAGGGTAAATCCAACGAAGGGGAAGCTGTTCCAGCAGAAACTGAAAGAACATTTGCAGTCAAGATGGACAAAAACACAGGGCGTATTACGCTCAACAAAGAATTACTACAAGGTGATTAAAAATGGCAACAGAAATTTTATTAAACGATGGTGGTGCCCCAGCAAGAATTTTACCATTCACAGCTGGAGCAGCTATTACCGCTGGCTTTCCGCTCAAGATGAGCTCAGATGGCGAAGTTGACCCAATTGCAGCCGCGAATTCGCGACCGCTTGGTGTAGCTTTAACAACTGTATCATCAGGTGCAATAGCTAGTGTTGTAACCGGACACGGTGTTGTACTAAAAGTTATGACATCAGGCGCAGCTATAGTAGCTGGCGATTTACTCGCTACAGCAGCAAATAGCAACCTAACGGAAGCAAGCGACGCAGAAGATGCAGTCGCAATAGCATTGGAAGCAGGAACTGATTCTGCTGACACCCTCACAAAGGTTTTGTGGCTCAACTAAATAGGTAAGAAACATGGTAGCATTAAATGATAATTTAGCAAGCGGTGTGCTTACATCACTGAACACAGGTGCGTATAACGTAACCGGTGGAACAGGTGAAAGAGTACTCATAGACTATAAAGATGCAATTCAGGACTACAAGGTCACCGACCTTCCTGCAATGGCAATGTTTACAGAATCTATGACCACAGAGACCGGCGGTGATATTGATATCACATTCGCAAAACCCTCAATGGGTATGGAAGAAATCAACGAAGGAAACACTCCTAAGTACCAACACACTAACTTACGCTCTGAAAGAGTGTCAGTTGGAGAATGGGGACTTGCAGTAGGTGTAACCCGAAGAATGATAGAAGACTCAAGATTTAACGAAGTAGAGATGGCATTGAACGAAGCTCGCAGAGCTGTAGACCGTCACATGACCAAGCACGTTGTATACGCATTACTAGGTATTGCAGACACAACCCTTGGAACAACTGCGATTACATACAGTACAGCAGAATCAGCTATCACTAACTTTACAACTAACGTATACGGTGGTTTCATAGGAACTGGCGGAACAGTCAACGAAGGACGTATTTACTCCTACGGTTTGACAGGTGACGAAATCCTTACAGGAAGTCACTACGTACGAGCAGCTGGAGAAACTGGTGACGGTGAACTCGCATTAAGCGATATTACCAAATCCATGGAATTAATCGGTGGACACGGATATTCCGCATCTACTTTGATGATTTCCCCTCAGCACTACAAAACATTACTTAACATGGCAGATTTCACAACTGCAATAGGTGCAGCACCAATAGGAACTGGACACATTGTTGAAGAATCACAGCCTTTCCAGACAACTCTTGGAACTGGTCTTGTTGGTAGTTTGTACGGACTTAACGTTATTGTTAACGCTTGGTGTCCACCTGACCGCATTTTCATCTATGATGGAAGCGTAAAGCCTATGGCTTATGTGGAAAGGAGACCATTGACTGTAGAAGAAGCAAATCCGGGATTCGGAATTGTTGGTTCTTACATGTCGATGAGATACGGATTAAAGGTTGTAAACCCAGCATCCGGTGTAGTCGTTATCAACGCTTAAGTAGATTAATGACAAAGGCTTGGGAGTGAGCCTTAATCACTCCCACTTTATACTTTTAAGGAGTCGTAAGAAGAAACATGAATACTGATGAAATAGTAGCAATGCGCTCACAACCAATGACATGGCGTTCTTACGCAACCGGCGCCTCTTTTAATACTGAGGATGGTGTTCTTACTATAGGTATGTCTGCTACTGAAGACGTCACCGTAGATTTAGATGGTAGATATGGTGTTGGAGGGGGAGTAGCTACTGGACTCCAATATGCTGTAGGTTATTATGCCACCTCAGGTACTACTGTTACAGGTTCTCAGGTTCTTTTTATTCAACCTACCGATAGAAGAGTAGGAATACGCACTTCCAGTCCCGATAAAGCTTTACATATCAACGACAATGATGCAGCTATTAAATTAACATATTATACAGACCAGAGTAAGTATTCATTATTATCTAATACGACAGCGGGTGTCTTAGATATTTCTACTACAGCCAATCAAGTTAATATGGATGGATTTAATGTAGCTAGTACTTTATCTTCGGCAATTACTTCTATTCGAGATTCCAGTGATTCTCAAGGTTCTAGCAACACTGCACTTGTTACAGAAGGATGGATTAATGCCAATATAACAGAAGGAACTGGAAGTATAGCAAATGGTACTCAATACTACTTTCCATTTTATGCTAATGATTCAGCACCACTCAACCATCTAACACCTTCTGCACGGTTAAAAACAGACGGCAGTAATAATATAATAATAAGTGGAACAACTAATACTTTCGAAACTGCTACAGACATGCAGAGTACAGTAGGAGTGTCAGGAGCTTTAACGGTTAGTGGGGCTGCTTCTTTCTTAGAACCAGTTACTATTGATAATGCAACAGGTGTAGGAATATCAGCTACAGGAACAAACAATTTAAAAGGGGCTTTAACACAAGAAGGGACATCTCTTCTATCAGGTAATACAACCATAACAGGTTCAGTATCTACCACAACTAGTGCCAACTTTGGTACTACATTAACTGCAACAGGAAATGCAGTATTGGGAGGAACACTAACAGCTAGTGGTGCATCCCATCTTAAATCTACTTTAGGTGTAGGAGGTAATAGCACATTATCAGGGACTTTAGATGTACAAAGTACTACTAATATAACAGGAACCACTCGTGTGATAGATAGTGGACTGAATCAAATGACTATGACTCCTAGTAGGGGTTCATCTACTTTAAAAATTCATGACACAGGTACTACAACATCAGCTCCCCAGCATTATCCATTAATTGATATAGACCAAACAGGAATAAGTGACCCTAGTGGTTTAAATCCTACATATGCTGGTATGCCTACCATTTTATTTAGAAAATATGGACCTCGTGATATTTCAAATGTAAATTATGTGGCAGGTTTTCAATATTTTGCTTCAGGTATTTCAGGCCCTGATGCAACTGCTACACAGGACCAATATTTAGTGTGGGATTATAGTTCTAATTATGGAACAACTTCTCCAACTGAACTATTAAAAATAAAGAGTGATGGAGAGGTAGACCTTTCACAAAGTAAATTACTTATTGGTGGAAACTCTGGAACAGATGGTTATGTTTTAACTACAGATGGTGCAGGTGGTATTGCTTGGGAAGCTGTTTCTACAGGAGGTGGTGGTACTATTGGTGGTTCTATCACTGATAATAAAATAGCTTTCGGAGCTTCGACAGCCAATAGTATAGAAGGTAATGCTAATTTTACTTTTGATACAACTGACTTTAAAGTGTTGGTTACATCATCTATTGGACATGCCGGTACCAATAGAACTGTATTTGGACACAACAATGAAGTTAATTTTTATAGTGATGGTGCAGGTACTTCTGCTCGCGTTCATTATCAATATAGAGGTGGAGAATTTGATTTAGCAAGGAGTGCTATATTCGTTAAAGCATATGATGACGGCACTTATCCGGGATATGTAGGCATAGGCACATCTTCACCTTCCGTTAAATTAGACGTAGTAGGAGCTATCAAAAACAGCAGCTATATTCATCAAGACGCAGATAGCTCATCAACAGGTGTAATAGTGGGTGCTGGAGGAGATGCAAATTTCAGTTACGATGGTACAAATGCCCATCTTTCTTCTCGGAGAGTAGGTACAGGAGATTTACTAATAAATTCTGGTGGTGGTAAGGTAGGTATAGGCGTAAATTCAACTACCGAAGCACTTCATGTTTATAGTGGAGATACTGGAAACCAGCTAGGACTTTATTCAGACGCTAACGAAGTATCTGCATTAAACTTTTATGAAAATACTACTAAATCTGCTGAACTTTTATTTGACCCAGCAGCTAATGATTTAAAACTAATTAATAGAATCTCTGGTGGAGATACGATATTCCGTGTTGAAAATAATACGGAAGCTATGAGAATATTAAATGACGGAAACGTTAAAGTGGCAAGTGGTAGTAATTTATATTTGGGCGATGATGTATTTGTGGATAATAATGAAGATACATTTAGACTTTATTCAAGTGACATAAATGTTTTATCTATAAATGACCACGCTTTTTATCAGAAGAATAGCCATATATATTTTAATTATGGAGCATCTAATTATGATTTTAGAATAAGTGCAGATAGTGTAACTAATGCATTTTTTATGAATGGAGCTAATGGAAAAATAGGTTTAGGTACAGCTGCACCCAATACCAAATTAGAAGTATTATCTACAACAGAACAAGCAAGGTTTAGTTATGATGCTAGTAATTATTTAGGAGTTAGTGTGAGTAATGTGGGGGATACCCAACTTGAAGCAAAGACTGGTCATCTAACTTTAAAAACAGACACTGCTGCACACAATATTAGAGCAGACAGTAAAGGAGATTTTAGAGTAGACTTGGGAGATTCAGCTGGTACTTATGCTATGCGTGTTAGAGCTGCTGATAATACTGGTTTATTGTATGCAGTTTCAGATGGACCAGTAGGTATAGGAACTGAGAGTAACACTACTG
>Ga0208299_1000440_pt1 | contig 38745 bp, 43 predicted proteins | sample 15_taG_FD_184089 | JGI IMG/M metagenome (GOLD analysis project Ga0208299, IMG submission 184089) | Marine viral communities from the Subarctic Pacific Ocean - 15_ETSP_OMZ_AT15312 metaG (SPAdes) (version 2) | ecosystem: Environmental > Aquatic > Marine > Oceanic | place: Pacific Ocean | collected... | reverse complement strand
TATGCGTTCCACGCACTCACCCGATCCCAAGAAGCGAAGCGCCCAAGCCCGGACGGGCTGGAGCCCCGAAGAAACCCTCAGCCTCTGCGGCCTGTACGCCCAGATGCTAGGCCTACAGGACCAAGGGCTCCTAGGTCCCAAGAAGTCAGCGGGCCAAGTGTCCAAGGCTCAACTCGTTAACGGGTTCGCCGCAGAGCGCGGCCGTACTAAGGGGAGCGTAGAGGCCAAGCTCATGAACATATCAGCCGCCCGTCAGGACTTGGGCCTGCCCTTGGTTATCGGCTACAAGCCACTGGCCAACATGGGGGCAGACGTGCGCGAAGCCGTTACCACACTCTGGGGCTAGTCGCCCCGCTCACCACACTCTCTATTCAACAGGAGGACCTAATGACTACACCGAAGAAACCGCAGGCCTGCGTCTATCCAGGCTGCAAGAATAGCCGCCGCACCCGTGGCCTCTGCCACCAGCACTACCAGACCGCCCGGGCTTACGTCCGGGACGGCAAGGTGACTGAAGCCGATCTAGAGGACCGTGGTCTCATGATGCCCAAGGGCACGGGCCAAGGGGCAACCAATGGAAACCTGGCTTTCCTAGATATGGACGCAAGGGGGGACGCATAGTCCTAGGGGACGGGTACGGGGAACGGCCCCGTACTAACCCGCCAGCGCTCTAGTCCGAAGTCTAGAGGCAGTAGCGGTAGACTCTCTACTCAACAGGAGACCGAAACCATGAAACTAGACAAGCGCCACAAGCTCCATAGAGCAACGGCAAAAGACAACGTAAGAACCGCGCCCGTTTACTATCTAGAGCTCCGGGGCAAGCCGTCCCTAGTCGCTACCACGGGACGCGCTCTAGCCGTAGTCCCCGTAGAACCTGCGGCTGGAGATACCTACGGGACTATCCCCGTAGAGGCTCTGAAAGAGGCCTGTAAGGGCTCCCAGAGAACAGAGGCATCCATATCCTGCAATGGCTCTATAGAGGTGCAATCTGGCAAGGGGGCCACAGTCACCTATGAACGGGGCGAGAATTACGGGGAACTGACGGCTGAGGCTATTGAGGCCGTACTGCCTGATCCTTTCGCACCAGAGGGAACCGTGGTCTATCTAAACGCTAAGTATCTAGTGGACCTGGCTTCTGCGCTTGGCTCTGACGTACTGCGGCTGGAGGTACGGAACCCCGAAGAGGGCAGCCGTCCCGGCCCGATTGAGGTACGCCCCGCAGGATCAGAGGCCGCAGGTAATGAGGCCTCTGGTCTCCTCATGCCCTGCGTGATTGACTAGGGGACGGCTGCGGGGCTTCGGCCCCGTAGTAACCCGCCAGCGCTTAGGTCCGAAGTCCTGAGGCAGTAGCGGCTGCTCCATTCAACAGGAGAAACCAATGTCCGAAGATCATTTCCGCATAGAGCCTGAAGTCCTAGCGCGCCTTCAGAAGATATGCGCCCGCCTCTATGACCCTCAGCGATTGGGGGCTGAGTTCGACCCGAAGCAACCGCAGGGGGACGCAAGGCTAGACCTAGCGAAGAGGCTAGACGGCTGCATCCATGAATTGACTGAACGGGAGGCGCGACTAGCGAAGCGCGCTAAAGAAGCCGAAGAGGCCAAAGTCCTAGGGGATGGGGATACAGATATCCACGCCTACCGGAAGGACCTAGAGGATGAGTTTACCTCAGTCCTAGAGGGCACCCTGTTAGAGAATGACGGCCTAGATATGAGCGGCTGGGCCACTAGTCGCTTCCTATCCGTAGAGGTATGGACCTCAGACCAACAACCCGATTGCCCTAGGGTTGAAGTGCTCCTCACTTGCGGGGGGCCTACGGTGCGCCTCACCTATGATCATGGGAGCGAGTCAGCAGAGCTCTACCACTCCTGGGGGAAAACGTCCTACGGGGAGGAGCGGCATACTGTGGACTTCAGGGGCGATATCGCTTGCAGGGTTCTAGAGTTTCTGGGGGTGATCTAGTGCGCGTCACAATCACAGAGGCCAAGCCCAGCCGCCCCAAGTGTCCCAATTGTCTGCTCCTGCTTACCGTCAACGGGAAGTGTCCAAACCCCGGTGGGCGGTGCGGCTGGGTACAGAGGCGCACAGAGGGGGCCACCGATGACTAGAGGACCCCAGACCCCAGACCGTAGCCCGTGGGAATACGCCACGGCCGCGCTACTGTTCCTGATCGTGGTGCTTACGTGGTAGGCATAACGACCGCCTTCTGCTTCGGCCTCATAGCGGCCGCTGCACTCCTGTACCTAGCGGCTGCATTCTCAGACTAGAGCCCTCAGCCCTTCAGCCTACAGCCCCCAAGCACCTAGCGAGCTTGGGGGCTTTCTTCTTGCCCAAGCTCCAAGCCAGGCTCTTGGCCTAAAGCGCCCAAGCTCCTCTGGGGGCCTGTAGGGCCATCGGCCGATGACGACTAACCTACTATTTGCCCCTCAAGTCCCGGCTTCTGATGGAACGGGGGAGAGCCTGCGGGGACTGAGGGGCTGCGGCACCGTGGGCACCCAAGCCTGAGGGGGCTGGCGAGCTCTTGCGGTTCATGGTCGCCCCAAGCCAGGCTCATGCGCGGCCGTTGTCGTTATGCGATAGAGCCAAAAGATTTAGGGGTTAGATGGTCCTAAGCCCACCGATAGTGCTAGTGTCTACAGCGGGTGGCAATCGTCACCCATCACTTTCTCTATTCAACAGGAGACCGACATGATTGACCGATGTACTAAAGGCCCGTGGGCTATTGAGTCTTGCGGCACAGGTGAGCCCGATAGTGTCCACAAGGATTCCAACGGTGCTACTTACCAGCCTGCCAATAGGGTCTACGCCAAGCGCACCGATGGCACCCAGAACGGTGTGGCGCATATCTACTGCGGCACGGGTGCGGCTATCCCCAAATCAGACGGGAGGCCTGGAGGTATGCAGAAGTACCTCCCGACTCCAGCAGCCATAGCAGAGCAAACGGCCAACGCGCACCTCATTGCTGCGGCCCCTGAGCTCTACGAGGCTCTGGCTCATGCCCTTGAGGATCTGGAAGCTATCGAGGCTGGTGCCACTTTCGATTCCGTTTGCAGCATCACTACAGAGGTACGCAACGCCCTAAAGAAAGCAGACGGGCCGATGGACTACGCAGGCCATAGTCCCAAGGAGGCCAAAGATGAGTAAGCGCTACATCCAGAAAGCCATCTATACACATCATTATCTCCATGTGCATTGGGAGGATCTCTGGGAGGCCGTCGAGCTTTTAGATAAAGCAGGCCACTCTGAGGTTGCCGAGAGGCTTGGGGGGCTGATGCACATTAGCACCCGCTCAGTCCCTGACGATTTCGACGGGCCGCTGATGCAGCCCAATATGGACGCTGGATACCCCCCTACCTTTATTGAGCTCGACAAGGAGGCCAAAGATGAGTAAGCAAGAGAATGAGGTCTATGAGACGCTGCGGTGGGCCGCTAGGTTCGCTGAAGGTCGGCGTGACTTACAGCGCCAAACCGAGGCAGGGTCTGGGCTCGATAATCCTGTCTTCAACGCATGGATTGAGCGGTGCAACCGCTGCCTTGCCTCCATGGGTGTACGCGAAGACGGGCGGCTCGACGAGGAAGTCAAGGAGGCCAAAGATGCCTAAGTCAAAGACAATGGCGTTGGAAGACCTAGCGGCCAAGGCGTGGCTGAAGTTTTACGAGAACACAAAGACGCCAGCGCCCCACCGCTCCAATATGAACAAGGTGCTGGAGGGCTTCGGTCCCAAGCGCCTGGTTCACAGGATCACCACGGGGATGATCGAGGACATAGCCGAGGCCTGGGTGGCCTCAGGTACTTCAGAGAAGACGGTGAACCGCAGGCTCTCCTGCCTTAGTCGTATGCTCACCTGGGCGCACCAGCGTAGCTGGCTGATCCAGGTGCCCTACATTCCTAAGTACAAGGAGAAGGCCGGGAGGCTGAGGTGGCAGACGCCTGAGGAGGAGATCGAGATGATCAACCTCCTCAGAGGCATGGACCTTGACGACCTTGCTGACGTTGTAGCTGTACTAGCAGATACGGGCTGCAGGCGCGGAGAGCTCTTGGGCCTGAAGTGGGAGGACGTTGACGATGGTTGGATCAGGCTCTGGGAAACCAAGGGGGGCACGGCCCGGTCGATCCCTCTGACCAAGAGGGCTAGGCGCGCCATAGATAGTCGCATGGAGCGCGGTGACGATGGTCCCTTTACGGGTGTGAGTCCACGGTCCCTAGAGGGCGGGTGGAACAAGGCCCGTAAGCTGATGGGGCTGGAGGACGATAAAGGCTTCACGCCCCATTGTTTGAGGCATGGTTGCGCCAGTAGACTGGTGCAGAATGGCATACCTCTGTTGACCGTGAAGGAACTGCTGGGCCATGCTAAATGGGAGACCACGCTCATTTACGCCCACCTGGCACCTAAGAACTTGGTGGATGCTATCGCCTGCCTAGAGATCGGTCGATAGTCACAATCAGGCGGCTGTGTGTAGGACGTTGGTAACGATCTGGCTCCCCCCGGATTCCCTCCAAACGAACCCTCCGAAGCGCAGTCGCCTCCCTCTTTTGGCTTTTGGTTCTTGCATCCCATAGCCCTCGCTTTCTAGCTTGAGGGCAGAAGCAGCCGGGGGGACTTGCCTACCCCGTTGTTGAAACGGCAGCTTTTAGGTTGGTGGGCATGGGCTCCTCCAGCCGTCTCACCGCAAAAGAAAGCAAAAGCTGGCAAGGTCTACCTAGACCAACCGATGGAGGGCTTAGATGCAATCAGATCAGATACATGAGATCCCTGTAGACGCTGCAAGGGATCGTACATTATCCGACATCCGCATACGACTAAGGCAGGAGAGCCTGCTGGGGGGGCGTGGGGTACGCTCGACGGTGCGCCTCCTTCAGCCGTCCCCTTGCAGCTACCCAACGTGCCGCTGTTCGGCCGACTACCTAATCCCTGAGGGCTCAACGCCCCGGACGCAGACCGGAGCTCTGTGGTTCTGTGTCGAGTGCCTTGAGGATCACCTCGCTCACCTCAAGAGTTCGATGGTCCTCAGGGGCGAGGCTTGCGAGTGGGATCTGACGATCCGCAGCGTGGTCAACGCCTTTGATGGCGCACTTGACCACCTCGATCTCTTGGAGCTTGAGGACTGCGAGCATGAGCGTTGCTCGAGACGGGCCGAGGCCTCCATTGGAGGCGTGGCATGAGTGTGCTTTCTATATGCCTTTGGTGGCTGTTGGCCAACGTGGCCGTAGTCGTTTGCTGGGCGCGCTTTTGTCGCTGGCGTGATCGGACTCAGGCCTACGAAGACTTTAGACGCGAGGGGGTTAGGAGATATGGGAAGTGAGGTCCCTAAGACTCGGCCCTTCGCGTCTGTTGTTGAGTTGGGCGCGAACGGCCCCTACTTCCAATGGCCTATGGGCATCAAGAAGAGGGAGCAGAGGCGGCTCATGGAGCTTGCACACATTGCCTGCCCTGAAGGCCCAAGCCGTGGCCACAGGATCGTGCAGTGGTTAGCACAGAACGCCTGGCAAGCTACCTTTGACTCTGAGGCCATGTTTGAGATCGAGCGGTCTCTTGGCCTGACGGGGGATCAATGTGGCTGATGGTCCCAGGGTGCTCTCCCTCTGTGCAGGAATCGGTGGACTCGATAGAGGCTTCCGATTGGCGATTCCAAGCGCTCGCACTGTTTGTTACGTCGAGAGGGAAGCTGCAGCCTGCCAAATCTTGGCATCGCGCATTCAGGAGGGGAGGCTGGATGCCGCGCCTATTTGGACTGATCTGCGAACCTTCGATGGCGCAGCGTGGCGTGGACGAGTGGATCTTGTCGCTGCCGGTTACCCCTGCCAACCCTTTAGCCTCGCAGGCAAGGGACTTGCAGAGAAAGACCCAAGGCACCTCTGGCCCGAAGTCAAGCGAGTCATCGGAGAGGTACAGCCAAGGGCTGTTGTTCTCGAAAACGTCCAAGGACATATCAAGCGAGGACTCAACCGAGTCCTTAGAGATCTGCACGAACTGGGGTTCGATGCGGAATGGGGAATGTACTCAGCGGCCCAAGCCGGAGCACCCCATCGGAGAAACAGAGTGTTCGTCCTGGCCTACACCCTGCGCGAGTTCTTACGGGAGCAATCAGGGTGGGGGAGCGGGGAGAGTCGGGCCAGTGCGGTACTCACTAATGGCTCTCGCAAAGAACTGGCCTACACCCTCAGCGCGGGACTTCCGAAGCGGGAAGGCCTCAACGGAAACACACCAGAGGAATGCGCGCCCACTGAACGAGATGGCCTGCCTGCTTTCCCCCCTGGGCCAGAAGGAGACTGGAGCGGAATCCCAGAAGCGCTCTGGCCTGCGATTGAACCCAGAGTTTGTGACCTGGTTGATGGGGTTTCCACAAGGGTGGACGCGCTTAGAGCCTTGGGGAATGCCGTCTGCCCCCAGCAGGCAGCCATCGCAATCAAAGGACTAATGGAGAGACTTTGAGCTACACCGTTGACTGCGATACCTGTGGCCGTGAGTTCTCACCTTCAGGCTCCTCACGATCTGGAGGTCCATGGCCTTATGCCTGGGAGCCTGACACCTATATCTGTGACGACTGCGAAGGGCGTGGAGAGTGTGAGTCTGAGGAGTGCTACAGGGACATAGGCACCACGCGCTGGGTGGGCAAGGGCCAAGACCTAGAGGTGGCAGGCACCTACTGCGATGGCTGTTGGGAAGTGGAGAAAGGAGAGTGGCTTGACTAGCTGGAGCACTCGCCCGACCACGGCCCCTATCGCTATTGCGCTACTGCTGCTTGCGCTGGCCATTGTTGTCTTTGGCCCGAGGCTCCTCCGCGCAAAGGAGCCGCAGCCCCCGCAGCCCTTCACTCCTTCATCGAGCACATGGATAGGAGAGGACGGGCGTACTTACACCCTTGAGGTCTGGGAGGTCAAAAAGTGAAGCCTACGCAAGCGGAACTTGAGAGAGACATGGCGCAGATGGGTCAGGAGCGCTACGCCTCCAGACGTACCAAGGCTGAGGCCAGGGGCCTGGAGACGACGACCCCTACAGGTCAATGGTTGCTACAGAATGCGGTGGATCTGTTGAGCACACGGATCATCTCATGGCGTGGGGCTGCCAAGGCCGCTCCAGGCAGACGGCACAAGGCAGTCGTCTACTACGAGCTCCTGCCTGAAGACCTGACGGCTGCTCTGATTGCACGGGTTGTGCTGGACTCCATCAGCCAGCGGAAGCTCTTTACGCGCACGGCTATGCGGATCGCCTCGATCTTAGAGGACGAGTGCCGCTACATCTGCCTCGCAGACACGGACCCTGAGATTTGGCGCATAGTCAAGAAGCGCGTCAGCGACTACATGGGCTACGCCTGCAAGCGGAGGCACATTGTCAGGCTGATGAATCAGATGGACCATGAGTTTGTCACATGGTCCCGCTACGACAAGATGCAGATCGGGACCGTGGCCATCCAGCTTATGGCTGAGGCGACTGGGCTGATCGAGGTCGTCAATCGCCGCACGATCTTTGGGAAGACACGGGTCGAGGTGATGGCCACAGACAAGACGGTGCGCTGGCTTGAGCAGTCTCATGCGCGCAGCGAGATCCTCAGGCCTGTGTACCTCCCGTGCGTAGAGCCCCCGAAGGATTGGGTCAATCCGTTTGTCGGCGGCTACCACAGCCCTGATTTGCATAAGCGCACCCTGATCAAAGCCTGGGACAAGAACTACCTAGTGCAGATCAAGGACGACCCGATGCCTGAGGTGTACTCGGCCGTCAATCGTATCCAGGCCACAGAGTTCCGAGTGAACGCTTGGATGCTCAAGGTCATGGAGCACTTCTGGAGCAAGAGCATCGAGATCGCTGGTATCCCCCAGCAAGAGGACATCGAGATCCCTCCTGCTCCTGCTGACATCAAGGAGAACGAGGAAGCGCGCAAGACCTGGCGACAGCAGGCCGCAATCATCCACAGGCTCAATGCGTCTACACGCGCTGAGAGAGTGACGTTCGCCAAGATCATCCACTTGGCCAATGAGTACATAGATCAGCCTATGTCCTTTGTTGCTCAGTTGGACTGGCGTGGGCGCTACTACGCGACGAGCTATCATTTGCACCCTCAGGGGCCTGACCATGTGAAGGCGTTACTGCTCTTTGCCAAGGGTGCCCCCATCACCGACGACACCGCAGCCCGTTGGTTCAAGATCCATGGCGCTAACTGCTGGGGCTTGACCAAAGCCTCCTACGACGAGCGGGTCCAGTGGGTCGATGAGAATAAGGAGCTTCTGCTGGCTATTGCAGACGATCCGTATGCCAACCGTCAATGGGAGGACTGTGATGAGCCTTGGCAGTTCGCTGCCTTCTGCAATGAATACGCCCAATGGATTGAGCACGGCACGGGCTATGTCTCTCACCTACCTATAGCTCTGGACGCTACGCAGTCAGGGATTCAGTTGTTCTCCCTGCTACTGCGTGACAGCGTTGGGGGCGCGGCGACCAACTGCAAGCCCAGCGTGGCCTCTGCCCCACCTGAGGATCTCTACCAGCGTGTGGCTGACAGGGTGACCGAGATCCTTGAGGAGCAACAGGATGAGGTGGCTGCAGCCCGTATGTGGCTGGAGTTTGGCATCACTCGCTCCTGTGTGAAGCGGCCCGTTATGACGAGGCCGTACAACGCCCAGCTATTCAGCGCCATGAAGTATGTGCGCGAGTGGGCCGTCGAGGAGAGCAAGGCTGGCAAGGGAGAGCTCCCAACCGAGAACGACTACAGGGCCTCGCTATATTTGGCGAAAACAATTTGGGAGGCCATGGACTCGGTGATTTCTGGGGCGCAGAACGCCCTCAAGTGGTTCGCTGAGGTGGCCAAGGTCTGTGCTCGTACAGAAGCAGCCATCTGGTGGACAACGCCCACAGGCTTTCAGGTCAAGCAGGACTACCGCAAGTACAAGTCCCGCTCAATCAAGACACGCATTGGCGACACGATACGCCAGCACAAACTGCGCGACGACACGGACGCACTTGATCGACGCAAGATGGTCAATGGCTTGGCTCCGAACTACATCCATAGTCTGGATGCCAGCCTGCTGTTCAAGGTGGTCAATGCGGCCGCAGCCGATGGCGTTGATCAGTTTGCTGTGGTGCATGACTCGTTCGCCACTTTAGCCGCTGACGCAGAATGCCTGGCTCAAGCCATACGCCGCAGCGCGGCTGAGATGTTCAGCGAGGACTTACTGGGTGCCTTCAAGGCTGAGGTGGAGGCGCTACTCCCCTTCGATGCCGATGGCGACCAGATCGAACTACCCCCGCTGCCTGAGTACGGCAGCCTCGATCCCTTAGGGGTTCGGGATTCACAATACTTCTTCAACTAGCGAGGACACTATGGCCGACATTCGTCGCACCCTGGGCAAGTTTACATCTCCCTCTGGGAGACTGATTGCCCCTCTGTATCTGAACGAGCCTGATGGCAAGTTCGATGATTCCCCCAACAAACTGAAGTACAAGGCTGCGCTTCTGATCACAGGGTCAGAAGCTGCACAGTTCTTGGCGAAGGTCGAGGCTGCGTGGGAGGATTGGTCTGAGATCGTCAAGGCTGCTACAGGCAAAGCAGTCAAGACAGCCAAGAAGAACATCCAGTGGTTCACCAAGGACACCCCACGCTGGGATGACATGGGTGCCTCCACTACGACGCTCTTGGATTCTTTGGCCGAGGGGGATCTTGTGATCAAGACCTCTATGAAGGCCGTGATGATGCGCGATGGGCAGGAGTCCTCGCGTACTCCACTGCTCTTTGATTCGTCAGCAGAGCTTATGCAGAACCCCCCACCGATTGGCTTCGGCACCGTGGCCCAGATCAACGGATCTTTCTACGGCTGGACCAACGCTGGCAAGGCGAGCCTCTCCCTGATTATGAACGCTGTTCAGATCCTAGAGCTCGTAGAGCCTGGGGCTGGGGGCGGCGAGAGGGCAGCCGACTTTGGATTTGAGGCCACCGATGGTGGCTACACGCACGAGGCCGAGACGTTTGCCACCAGCCCTGATGGTGACTTCTAGGTGACTCACTTGGCAATCCTCATCCCCGTCTCCCCCATACCTGCACCTCGACCGCGTGTGACTTCTAAGGGATGGACCTATTATCCGAAGCGGTACAAGGCATGGCGGGATTCGGTGGGTGAGGTGTTGCCTGGTTTGCTTACCGAGGCTGGCCTCACGGCTCCGATGGAGGGGCCGCTTGAGGTCACCACTGCGTTCGTTTGTGTGCGGCCGAAGACCACAAAGTTGCAGCACCCTAAGGGTGATCTGGACAACTTTGAGAAGGGGTGTTGGGACGAGTGCAATGGACTGTGCTGGGTTGATGATTGCCAGATCGTGAAGTCGCATTCGACCAAGCGCTGGGCCAACCCAGGGGAAGACGGGTACATCGAGATTCACATCAGGAGTGCGGCATGACGCAGTGCGAGATCATCCTGAAGCACCTGAAGTCGCAAGGGAGCATCACGCCTCTGGAGGCCTTGGCTTCCTACGGGATCATGCGTCTCTCAGCGCGCATAGATGAGTTGAGGAAGAGTGGACATGACATCAACACAGATAGAGAGACAAGCGGAGCCGGAAAGACTTATGCCCGATACAGACTTGTCGCCCGAAAACCAGAGCAACAGCGCCTTTGTTGGACATGAGCCCTGCCCGGACTGCGGGAGCAGTGACGCACTTGCGCGCTACGATGATGGGCATACGTTCTGCTTTAGCTGCGAGGCTTACGAGGGCGTAGTACAAGAGAAGGCAGACGAGCCTGAGGTGAGCTCTGGCTTCATCAAGCATACGCCTGCCGATCTACACTCCCGTGGTATCCGTGCGTCCACCTGTCGCCTTGCTGGCTACGGTGTCGCTGAGTACCAGGGTGGCACGGTACAGGTAGCTGACTACAGGAATGATGAGGGGAAGCTCGTAGCCCAGAAGCTCAAGACTGCCGACAAGCAATTTAGAATCCTTGGGGACGGCCGCCGCTTGGGCTGTTGGCAGATGCACCGCTTCAAGGGAGGGGGTCGAAAGATCACCGTGTTTGAGGGAGAGACCGACTGCCTCAAGTGGCTCGACATCTTCCCCCGCTACCCTGCTGTCTCTGTGCCTAATGGCGCGGCCGGGGCTGCGAAGTCCATAGCTAGAAACATCGACTTCTTTGAGTCCTTTGAGGAGGTCATCGTCTGCTTCGATGCCGACGAGGCTGGACGTTCTGCTGCCATTGAGGTGGCACAGTTGTTCACCCCTGGCAAGTGCAAGCTGATGCAGATCCCTGAGGGGGCTAATGACGTTTGTGATGCGTGGGCCAACAACCTTCAGGAGCAACTGGTTCAAGCGTTCTGGGAGGCCAAGCCCTACAGGCCTGATGGGATCGTCACGGGAGACGAGCTTCTTGATGCCATCATGGACGAGACTGTGGTGCCCTCAGTCTCCTATCCCTGGGAGGGCTTGAACAACAAGCTCCACGGCCTTCGCTCGGGGGAGCTCGTTACGATTTGCGCCGGGACCGGGGTCGGAAAAAGCCAAGTGTGCCGTTCGCTCTGCGTGTCCTTGATCCGTAGAGGCTACAAGGTTGGCTACATTGCACTTGAGGAGGGCCTGGCTCGTACAGGTCTCTCGCTCCTGGGGCTCGTCATGGGCAAGCCTCTGCACATCGACCGCTCTGGCGTCACTGATGAAGAGATGCGCGATGCGTTCACCCGTGAGCTAAAGGAGCGGCTGTTCGTCTACAACCACTTTGGGTCCATGAGTAGTGAGAACCTGCTGGCCCGTTGCAGATACCTGCGTGTGGCTGAGGGCGTTGACTTCTTGATCATCGACCACCTCTCGATCCTTGTGTCAGGCTGGGGTGACGGTGACGAGCGGAGGCTCATAGATAACGTGATGACAGCGCTACGCTCCCAGGTCTGTGAAGCTACTGGGGTGGGTATGGTTCTCGTCAGCCACCTCAAGAGGGTAGAGGGCCGCAGCGCTGAACGTGGCGCTGATCCTGAGCTCTCTCATCTGCGTGGCAGCCAAGCAATCAGCCAGCTATCGGATGCCTGTATCGCTTTGTCCAGAGACACAATGGGCGACGACCCTGACCTCACAACTGTGCGCGTCCTCAAGAATCGCTTTAGCGGTGAGCTTGGAGTCGCTTGCCACCTGAGGTGGGACGCAGAGACAGGTACGCATACCGAGGTGGCTCCTGAGTTCATGTCTGCTGACGACGACACTGAAGTGCCGTTCTAACCCCCCTACCTTATGACCAACACCACACCAAAACGCACTCTGTACTTCGACATTGAGACCGATGGCCTAGACCCCACGATCATCCACTGCATCGTCACCATGGATGGCATGGGGAACATACGTCGCTACAACCATGAGGAGCTTGGCAACGTGCAGGCTGGGCTCGATGCGCTCTCAGAGGCTCATCTCCTCATCGGCCATAACATCATTGGCTATGACCTTCAGGCCATTATGAAGGTGTATCCATCGTGGGCCACCAATGCTGTGTTTCAAGACACCTTGGTGTGCGCCAGGCTCGCGTGGCCTCATGTCAAGGATCTGGATTACAAGCGCAACAGCCACAAGATGTTCCCCAAGGAACTCTTGGGCTCGCATTCCCTCAAGGCCTGGGGTGTGAGGCTCGGCTTTGAGAAGGGCAGCTACGGTGATGAGACAGACGACCCGTGGGCACGCTGGTCCATTGAGATGGAGAACTACTGCCAGCGTGACGTTGAGGTTACTCACAGGCTCTACCAAGAGTTCCTGAAGGCTGAGGTGCCCGAGGCTGCGGTGGCTCTGGAGCATGAGATCCATGATCTCATGGAGGGCATGACGGCCCGAGGCTTTTACTTCGATAGGCAAGAGGCTGAGAAGCTGTACGTCAGGCTGCTGGCCCGAAAGGATCAGTTGTCTGCGGAGCTTCAGGATCTCTTTCCCCCCAAGGAGATCCAACTCAAGACCAAGGTGAAGCTACAGGCCTTCAATCCTGGGAGCCGTCAGCAGATCGCAGAGCGTTTTGAGAAGCAGGGCTGGAAGCCTAAGGACTTCACGCCTGACGGTAAGCCGCGCATCTCGGAGACGGTGCTGGAGTCTTTGGAGGGTACATACGCTGAAGCCAAGACGCTCAAGGAGTACCTCTTGATCCAGAAGCGCATCAGCCAGATTGCCGAGGGTGATAACTCTTGGCTTGGTCTGGTGGATGAGGCCCATCGAATCCACGGCCGTGTGATCTCTTGCGGTGGGACCATCAGCCACCGCATGGCTCACCACTCTCCGAACTTGGCTCAGATCCCCAACGTCGATTCACCGTATGGCAAAGAGTGCCGGAGCTTGTTCTGTGTACCCGCTGGCTATGCGCTCGTCGGCACAGACTTGAGTGGTGCAGAGCTCCGACTCCTCGCTCACCTTCTCGCCCATTGGGATGATGGCAAGTTTGCCAAGGAGTGTGAGACAGGAGACCCTCATCAGGCCAATGCTGATATGGCCAAGATCACACGGTCTGAGGCTAAGAGGATGATCTTCTGCCTGATCTATGGAGGCGGCGACCAGAAGCTAGGCGAGTGCGTTGGCGGCGATAGACGCGAAGGCGCTGACCTGAGGCGCAGGTTCTACCACAACAACCCAGCCTTTCGTAAGTTGCTTGAGGCGATCAAGAAGCAGGCTAAAGAGAACAAGACTCTCGTTGGCCTCGACGGCCGCAAGCTCCATCCCCGCTCTCCCCATTCGGCGCTGAACCTCTGGATTCAGAACGCTGCGGTGACCTGTGCGAAGATGGCTACCGTCAAGCACGTTGAGGCTCTAGGCGAGAAGAACATACGCCTCCACCTTGATTACCACATCGTTGCTCATGTCCATGATGAGTGGCAAATCGAGGTCATTGAGCAACACGCTGAAGAGGTAAAGGCTTCAGCGACATGGGCCATCCGTGAGGCTGGTCGTCACTATTCCCTGAACGTGCGGCTAGACGGAGATTCCCATATTGGCTGCAACTGGACCGAAACTCACTGATGAGTTTATCGCCTACACCGCTGGCTACCTCGATGGTGAAGGCTGCTTCATGTTCAACAGTACCCCTGTTGTCGATGTCGCCAGCATTTTCCCTTACACGCTTTATGAGTTTGCAGGGGCGTATGGTGGGACGGTCAAACATAGACCGAGGTATAAGACCAACAAGCGCGACTTCTATCAGTGGCGCATTTACGGCGCTAATGCGATTGCTCTCATTGAGTGTGTCATACATCTCTTGCGGGAGAAGGCTCCGCAGGCGCAGGTGCTACTTCAGATAAGACAGACCGAACCAGGCCACCAGCGTGAGGGGCTGGTGGCTCAACTCAAGAGCCTCAAGACCATTGAATACAAGCGAGGAACCTATGGGCCGGAAGAGACTAGTACGTAACAAGCTACTGATCGACGCAGACATCCTTGTCTACAAGGCTGCGATCCGCTGCGAGCATGAGATTTGTTGGGACGATGAGCGGGAGATATGGACACTCCACGCTGACCTTGGGGAAGCCAAGGCTGAAGTCGAGAAGGAGATGGGCTACCTGCTCCGCACGTTGGCAGGGTCTTCAGCCTACCTCGCCTTTAGTGCGCGCCGTACCTTCAGGCATGAGATCAATCCTGAGTACAAGGCGAACCGTAAAGGCAAGCGCAAGCCTGTGGTCTTCCATCCTCTGAGGGCTTGGGCCAAGACCCGCTGGACCTCCAGGGAGTGGCCGTTGCTTGAGGCCGATGATGTCCTTGGTATCCTGGCGAAGTCTCACAAGCTGAAGGGACCAAAGATCGTGGTGTCTGATGACCATGATCTACGCACGGTGCCCTGTGCTCTGTACCAACCACGGAAGCCTGAGCTCGGTGTGCAGAGGATCACTTACAAGGAGGCTCGCCGAACACACCTGTACCAGACGCTCACCGGGGACACGGGGGATGGCTATACAGGCCTCCCTGGCGTTGGCCCCAAGAAGGCTGAGGCCATCTTGCAAGAGGCCACATGGGCTGAAGTCGTAGAGGCTTATGTAGCCAGAGGCCTCACTGAAGACGATGCGCTCCTCCAGGCCCGTATGGCCAAGATCCTTACGCCCCCCTTATTCAATCAGCACACACAGGAGGTGACTCTTTGGAACCCGAAGCGCCACAGGTAACTGAGGTGGAGCAGGTGCTCCAGTTCCACAAGGCTTTCTGCCATGCGGCCTACGAGATATGCCGTGTGAAGAACCACGATTACGCTGGAGCTTCAGGCCAATCGCCCTTCAGGAACTTCCAGAGCGTTGAGCTTATGGGCCTGGCAACAACGGAGACGGGATTCGTTGTGCGTATCTTGGACAAGGTGAACCGCTTGGTGACCTTTGCTAAAGACGGGAAGCTCAAGGTTGCGAACGAATCAACGCAAGACGCACTGCTTGACATTATCAACTACTGCGTCTTGCTTGCTGCCTACATCAAGGCAAAGGAGCCTGGAGATGGTACTGCGTGACGACGACATGAGAGTGACATCTAAAGACCTGAACGCTACCCAAGCGGAATCGCGTTTCCCCGCAGTTCCCAAAAGTCTTCTAAATAAGCTAACGGAGCTTTTCCCCGAGAAGCACCCCACGCTCGATATGAGTGAGCGTGAAATTTTCCATCGAGCCGGTCAGCGTTCAGTCGTTGACTTGCTTGAAGCTGAGTACGAGCGTCAGGTGCGCGCCAGCCAGGGGGGCTGACGCCGTCCCCTTACGTCCTCGCCCGAGGCCTCAGGTGCACCGCACGGCATCTGAGGCCTCACTTACAACTGGAGGTGGTCCGATCTATGTGTATGTCATCCCCGAAGATGCCTAAAGTACCGGGGCCTACCGCAGCACCAGCACCTACACCGCAACCTACAGCAATGTCAGTGCGCCCGTCCGATGCTGCGCAGAAGCGGCTGGAGACGTTTGGTGGCTCTGGAGCCTCCCTCCTCAGCCGCCTCAGAATCCCCTTGAACATGGGGAATTAGATGTACCTGACGGCCTCCTCTGCTTCTTCGCTATATGAGGAGCTTTGTACTCAGCGTGACGGATACCTACGCAGAGGCCGTGATTGCGCCAAGCTGACAATCCCCCATCTGTTGCCTGATGAGGGCCATAATCAGGCCATGAAGTTGGCTACGCCCTACCAGAGCGTAGGTGCTAGAGCCGTGGCCTCCCTGAGCTCCAAGTTGCTCATGGCGCTGTATCCACCGAACACCCCTTGGTTCCGACTGACCGTAGATCCCTACAAGCTCGACGCTGTAACTGGAGATCCGGCAATCCGTACAGAGGTTGAGACAACCCTCAACAAGATCGAGATGGCTGTGATGGGCGAGGTAGAAGCCCAGGGCTACAGGCCCCAGATCCATGAGGCCATCAAACAGCTTATCGTGACGGGCAACGCTCTGGTCTACCTGCCTCCTGAGGGGGGCATGAGAACCTACAAGATCGACCGCTATGTGGTCAAAAGAGACCCCAGCGGTAACGTCCAAGTCATCATCCTCAAGGAGTCTATTGCGCCTGCTGCGCTCCCTGAGGAGCTACGGGCCATGGCTAGTCAGGATGCCACTCGGCTTGAGGACACTGTAGATGTCTATACCTGCATCCATCGGATGGATGAGGGCACCTTTGAGGTGTGGCAAGAGGCCTTTGGCCAGAAGGTCGAGGGCACCGTAGGCACCTATCCCGTGGCTGATCTGCCATGGCTCCCCCTCCGCATGGAGGAGGTCACTGGAGAATCCTATGGCTACGGCTATGCCGTCCAGTATCTAGGTGACCTCAAGAGCCTTGAGGGCTTGAGCCAGGCCCTAGTGGAAGCCTCAGCCATGGCTGCCAAGTGCCTCTGGCTCGTTGATCCTGCCTCCCCCACCAGAGCACGGACGTTGGCTGATGCCCCCAACGGGGCCATTAGAGAGGGCCGTGAGTCCGATGTGTCCATGGTGACTATGGGCAATAAGGCTGCAGACATGAGGATCACCTTTGAGACCGCTGGCCAGATCCGTGATCGCTTAGGCCTAGCGTTCCTGATGAACTCCCAGATTCAACGTAAGGGCGATAGGGTCACTGCCACCGAATGGCGCATCCTGGCTGAAGAGCTCGAAAGCGTCCTCTCAGGCTCCTATGCCTCCCTCAGCGCCAGCTTCCAGTTGCCGCTGGTGTCTCTGATCATCAGCCGTATGACCCGAGAGCGTAGGCTCCCGAAGCTGCCTAAGGGCGTGGTACATCCCAGCATCGTGACGGGCCTAGAGGCTCTCGGCCGTGGAGCCGACCTCATGCGTCTGGACCAATTCATCCAAGGGGCCACCCAGCAGATCGGCCCCGAGGCTCTCAATCAGTTCCTCAACCTGGGGGACTACCTAGCCCGTAGGGCTACGGCTCTTGGCCTTGTTACCGATGGGCTCATCAAGTCCGAGGAGCAGATCCAGGCTGAGATGCAGCAGAGGCAGATGGCCCAGATGGCCCAAACATTCGGTCCTGACGCGATGAAGATCACGGCAGACCAGGCATCACAACAACAACAGCAGTAGGAGGTAATCCATGGGTACAACCCATTCAGTCAGCCTAACATCTAACGGCCCCACGGGGCCTGAAGCTCCCGGCGCAGTTGAGGTGCAATCCACTTCAGAGTCCGAGGGCATGGTTTCCATCCCTACAGACCAGGGGGAGGCTGAAGTCACCGAGGCCCCCGCAGTCGCTGAGGCCACCGACAGGCCTGAGTGGCTACCTGAGAAGTTCGATAGCGCTGAGGCTATGGCTGAAGCCTACAAGAGCCTTGAGGGGCGTATGGGCACTGAGCCTGCTGAGGCCACAGGAGATGAGTTGGCCGAGGTCGCTGAGACTGTTGGTGTAAGCACCGAGGCTTTGACCCCCTACGCTGAGGAATACTACAGCACGGGTGAGCTTGCTGAGGATAGCTTTGTGGCCCTTGAGGGTATGGGGCTCTCGCGTGAGCTTGTCACTGCATTCATGCAGGGTCAGCAGGCCGTTCAGTCGGCTGAACTCAACCAGATCTACGAGAGCGCTGGAGGCCTAGAAGCCTACCAGGGGGCTATGGCCTGGGCAGCCCAGAACATGGGGCCTGAGGAGATCCAAGCCTACAACGCTCAAGTGGAGAGCGGTGACATCACCGCAGCCACCGTAGCCGTCAAAGGGCTCATGGCGCGCTTCGCGCAAGGAGCTCCCGCCCCCTCCCAGCCTGCACTCCTTCAGTCTGAACCAGCAGGCCCTGGAGGCACTGCTCCCTACCAGAGCCTCGCTGAAGTGATGGTGGACATGAAGGACCCCCAGTACAAAACCGACCCCGCTTTCCGTGCGAAGGTCGAGGCCCGTCTCTCTAACTCAGATGTGATGTAACTATGCAACTTTCATCCGGCAGCTTGTTCTCTACGTCAGAAGGCTGGTTCACCATGGTGACCACCTATCTGATGAGCGATGTCATTACTGACTCCAGCGATTGGCGTATAAGTGCCGCAGGGGCCTTAGCCCTGGGGGCCGTAGTGACGGCTTATATCGTCATGCGCTCCAAGGTCAAGATGAGCGGAGACGCCGCATGAAGCGCTGGCACTATGCACTTGTGCTTGCTCTGCCTTCATGTGCGCTGTTGGAGAAAAGCCTGGAGGTGGAAACGCCGGAAGGTACTACCGTGCCCACTACAATGGCTGATGTGCTGGCGGATAGCGCGGAGCCAATCGCGCAAGCGGCGGGGTCTATAGTTGGAGGCCTCACAGGCAACCCGATGCTCGTCGGGGGCACAGCGGCTTTGGTAGCAGGGCTGCTAGGCTACCTGGGGCGTAGGCGCAAGAACAAATAGAACACTCGGCATCGGCCGTCGATGTCTGTCCCGGTCCACTTCGGTGGGCAACCGGCTGCTCCAGGCGATAGAGCTTACCGAGGGTAACGTGGCTCTTCATTGAGCCTTCATTCTCTCTAATCTTTAGCAAAAGGAATAACCACAATGGTTACTCTCTCACGCCCAGGTCAGGACCTGGGAGCCGGAGACGGCAACACCAATTTCCTCAAAGTCTTTTCAGGCGAGGTCTTGGCAATGTTTCAGGAAACCAACCGTTTCCTTCCCATCACGATGAATCGGACGATCTCGTCCGGTAAGTCTGCTGCTTTCCCTGTGATCGGTAGCGCATCGGCTCAATGGCACACGCCAGGTGAATCGGTAATTACCGATCAAGCCGCTGCAGGTTCTCAAGGAAGCCCTGACCCGGCTGCAACTGACTACCTATCAGGCATCAAGGCGACCGAGAAGGAAATCTTTATTGATGACTGCTTGGTGAGCTCTGTTCTCGTTGACGACCTCGACCGTATGAAGGCGGCGTGGGACGCAAGGAGCGAATATAGCAGTGCTATCGGCCGTGCCTTATCGAAGGCCGCAGACGAGCACATCTTGTCTTCGATCTATGCAGCCTCACAGGCTTCTGCAAACATCACTGGCGTAACAGCCGCTGGTGCTACTGTTACCAAGACTGGTTCGGACACTTCAGGTGCCAACTTGGTTGCAGCAGCCTTCACGGCCGCAGAAACGCTTGATGGCAACGATGTGCCCGCAGAAGATCGGTACATGGCAGTCGATCCGACGCGCTATTACCTGCTGGCTCAAGAGACCAGCTTGGTCAACCGAGACTTCGGTGGAACCAACGGTATCTACGCTGACGGCTCGGTTCTGAAGGTGGCTGGTTTCACTATCGTCGAGACCAACAACATGGGTTCTGGTGACCTCACGGGCACCGAGGACACTGGCGCGAAGAACGACCCGCACGGTGGCGGTATTTCTGAAGGCTATAACGCTGACTGGTCCAACATGACGGGCTTGTGCTTCCACCGCAGTTGCGCAGGAACGGTCAAGATGGCCGACCTTCAGGTTCTCAGTGAGTTCCAGACGGAAAGGTTGGCCTGGCTCCTGCTGGCAAAATACGCCATGGGCCACTCTTACCTCCGTCCCGAGGCAGCGGTCGCCATCAAGAGCGCCTAGATCACTCTGAGGGCTTATGTCCTCACTGTGATGCCTTGGCCCGGTGGGCTCTGGAAATCAGAGTCCATCGGGCCTTTCCCTTCTAACGAGCTAAGGAGATATGGATAACTTCACCACAGAACTTGAAGCAGTGAACACGATGCTCAGTGCTGTCGGGACTTCTCCTATCAACAGCCTTGTGGCCCCCTTAGGTGCCGAGGCTACCATAGCCAAGAACGTGCTCACGGAAACGAGGCGCGAGGTGCTTGCCCGTGGTTGGACGTTCAACTACGAGACTAAGGTGACCCTCAAGCCTGATACGAACAACCAGATCAACCTCTCCCAGACGGTCCTCAGGATCGACGGGACTACGGGTTACAACACGGCCCTTGATCTCGTCCAACGAGGCACCCGCCTCTATGACCGTAAGGACCACACCTACACCATCACCTCTGAGGTCACTGTAGATGTCATCTACAACCTCGACTGGACAGAGCTCCCTGAGGCTGCTCGTCGGTATGTGATGATCAGAGCCGCTAGGATCTTTGCGGATCGAGTGATTGGCTACAACCATCAACACGCTTTCACGGCCGTGGATGAGATCCAAGCTCTCACGGACCTCAAGGACGCTGAGGGTGATACTGGTGACCACAATATGCTCACGGGCAACTGGGCCGTGGCCCGTGTGGTGCATAGGGCCTCCCCCATCCGTGATGTGAGCTTCTAATGCCTCTGGTAACACATAGCACCCCCAGCCTTGTAGGAGGCGTGAGCCAGCAGCCTGCGCCCATGAGGCTCCCAGAGCAGTGTGAGGCTCAAGAGAATGCCTTAGGTACTGTGGTCGAGGGGCTGCGTAAGCGTCCACCTACAGAGCACTTGGGGACTATGGTAGGCGCACCTACTGGGGTGTCTGCATACCACACGATCAACCGTGACGCTACAGAGCGTTACCAGGTGACTGTAGAGGACAAGACTCTGCGGGTCTTTGATCTAGCTGATGGCACCATCAAGACTGTCTACGACATCAACGGTGACGTAGCGGCCCTTGGCACCAGCGGTGACTTTGACTACCTGGCAACTACAGCGCCTCAAACGGACATCGAGTTTATGTCGATTGCCGACTACACGATAGTGATCAACAAGGCGATCCAGGCCAAGATGGACTCAGCCACTTCAGCCAACCGTGGCTTTGAGGCCTTGGCCTTTGTGAAGCAGGGGAACTATAAGACCGACTACAAGATCACGGTTGATAGCGCCACGGTCACTTATACAACGCCTGACTCTAGCACTGCAGACCATGAGCCCTATGTGCAAACGGACTTCATTGCGAACGTACTCTATGACTACCTGACCAATGCCTCCCCCACCCCGCCTTCTGAGGGGACGATCACCTCAGCCAATGTTCCTCTAGCCTCAGGTACTTATGATACGGCCATTGAGGGCTCAACGGTCTGGATCAAGAAGGACGATGGCTCCGACTTCACCATTACGGTCGATGACTCCGTAGGCTCCACAGTCCTTGTAGCGATCAAGGACTCCGTGCAGAGCTTCACGGAACTCCCTGTAGTGGCCCCAGAGGGCTTTCAGGTCAAGATCGACGGGCTCCCCGACCAGGGGGGCTCTGGGTCTGCTGGTTACTATGTGGGCTTTGAGACTACAGAGGGAGGCGCATCAGCCTTTGGTGACGGTAGTTGGGAGGAGGTTGCGGCTCAAGGCATCGAGTACAAGACCGACTACACAACGATGCCACATATCCTTGTGCGTCTAAGTTCTGGAGACTTCCTGTGGACTGAGGTGGGCGGGGGTGTCTTGGGTGGCACCATTGGCAGCACGGCTCCCTTCACAGCACCCAAGTGGGGCGAGGTGGAGGCTGGTGATACAACGAGCAACCCACGGCCTGCATGGATCGCCGCGAGCGACGGCACTGGAGGCGACCTGATCAGAGGTATCTCGTTCTTCAAGGACCGCTTGGTTGTGCTGGCTGGTGAGTCCGTAGGGCTCTCGGAGTCAGGCCAATACTTCAACTCCTTCAAGACTACGGTTACTACGGTGCTGGACTCTGGAAGGATCGAGGTCATTGCAGCCCACACCAGGGTCAACCTGCTGAACCACGCTGTACCCCTGAGGGAGAACCTTGTTCTCTTCAGTGAGTTCACGCAGTTCGTCCTCAGAGGCAGTAGCGAAGGCACCCTCACGCCTAAGAACGTATCGGTCACGGCCACCTCAGAGTATGAGGCTACTAAGTCCGTGAAGCCTACTGCTGCCAAACGCTCTATATTCTTCGCTGGCACCAGAGGCACCAACACGAACATTCTGGAGCTCTTTGATACCTCAGCCAACCGGCCGCAGTTTGAGGCTGTAGACATCACGGGCCAAGCGCCCAGCTATGTCCAAGGATCTACGAGCACCATGGTGGCTTCGCCAACTGAAGACTGCCTGGTTATCAAGGCTGGAGACGATGCGACCCTGTACGTCTACAAGTGGATGGTCAACGGTGGCAACCGTGTTCAATCAGCGTGGTCTAAGTTCACCTTAGGTGGCACGGGTACTGAGATCATGGATGTGGACTGGGTAGATCAGTATCTGTACCTAGTGGTTCGCAGAGGCACCGAGACGAGCCTAGAGCGTATGGACTTTGAGCCCTTCCTCACGGACACCGATAGCGACTTCAGAGTGCATCTGGACCGCAGGGTCGATGAGTCTGACTGCTCCTCAGTCACCTACGATTCAGCGGCCGACGAGACGACCTTCACGCTCCCTTATACTGTGGGTACTGGGGCGACTATGGAGGTCGTTGCGCGTGAGGTTACTGGGATCAATGACCCGTTCAACCTGTTCCAGCAGAGCGATAACAACAGTTTTGAGGGCTGGGTCAAATCAGGCAGCACTACGCCATCTACGGCAACAGTTGTGGGGCCGCTGTCTGGGTCTGCGGCCTACCTTTGGTCAAACAGTACAAGCTCACAACCCTACCTCTATTTCCCGTTCCAATCTTCAGATAGCAACCGGCTGGCCGATGAGACAACCTACACATATAGCGTTTATCTGAAGTACGGCGGCGCACCAACGACAATCACGCAAATATGGGACGCTGATGTTGCTGGCGGTTGGGCGCAAACACGCTCATACCAAACATTCCATTGGAACACAGACGGCACCCTTTCCTCTGTTGCAACCCTTCTGTCAGGGTCTGCCTCAAGTGCTGGTTATGACGCAATAGGGGGAGGATGGTATCGGGCGTGGCACACGATTGAGGTGGAGTGGGATGATGGCGATCTCATCAAAGCTGAGTTAGTCCCTAACGGCGATTATGCTGCAAGCCTAAAAGGTACCTATTTCTGGGGGCCACAGGTCGTCAAGAACGATGCCATGGAGCCCTACGGTCACTCCGCTGGGCTTCAGTACGCTGTCAACTCAGCGACCTCAAACACCGTCAAGGTCAAAGGTGACCTAACGACCAGGCCCGTCTGGATCGGTGAGCAGTACACGCTCAAGTACACCTTCAGCGAGATGCACCTCCAGCGCATAAGGACTGGAGGGGGCCGTACTCCCCTCAGCGCAGGCAACCACCGTCTGAGGTACTGCCGTCTGTTCTACGCAGACACAGCGTACTTCACGGCCAAGGTTACCCCTGTGGGCGAGAGTGGCTACACCTACACGATGACTGGTGCTCCCCTTGGTGCAACCAATAACACCATTGGAAAAATCAACCCTGACACTGGTGTCTTCAAGTTCCCAGTGATGGCCAAGCACGATGGCGTCTCAATCAGCTTAGAGAACAGCAGCCCATTGCCTTCACGGTTCGTGACGGCCGAATGGGAATCTCAGTTCCACTCCAGAGTAGGGACTAGCGCTCACTTTGGCTGAGGTACGCAAGGCCACCGAGTCTGACGTAGAAGACCTCGACGGGCGTTTACGGGCTGCTGATCTGCTTGAGCTAAAAGCTCATAAGGTCAAGGGCCGTGACGCTCTTAGAGGTGGCCTCGCTACCTCAAAGCCCTGCTATGCCATAGAGCATGAGGGCAGATGTATTGGTCTGTTCGGGGCTTCAGCGGCCCCAGACTACCCAGGTGTTGGCCATGTTTGGCTATTGGGTAGTGATGACATTGGTGACATCAGTCGCCAGTTCTTGCGTGAGAGTCGTAAGTGGCTAGGAGAAATCTCTAGCGACTATGACCTCGTATGCAACGTAGTCCATGAGGACAACGAGCTCCACATCAAGTGGCTCAAGTTCCTTGGTTTCAAGTTCCTTCGGCGTGAAGCGCCCTTCATCGAGTTTGCGAGGTTCATCTAATGTGTATACCTGGGGCAATGATGGTCGCGGCGGGAACAGCGGAAGCAGGCAGCGCAGCCGTTATGATGGCCAATATGCAGTTCGCTATGAGCGCCTTGACCATTGGCGCGCAATACATGGGCCAGCAGGCGCAGCAGGAGGCGATCTTTGAGCACCAAGAGAAGCAGAGTGCCATGCAGCGCCAGGTTGCCGCAGACGCAGCGCGCCACCAGTACGAGGGGATGCTGGCAAGAGGCTCTCAGGCCAAAGCCTCCGCAGCCATGGACATCCAGAACGCTATGGGCCAATACCTCCAGACCTCTGGTGCCGCTAGAGCCGCTGCGGCCGGAGGTGGCGTGATGGGCACCTCAGTCGATGAGGTCACAAGGGACTTCGCATCTCAGTACGAGGAGTACGCAGCTTCAAGAGCCATGAATCTATCGTGGGAAGAGAACCAGATCGCCTCTCAGATGGAGGGTATCGCAGCCCAACAAGAGGGTCGCAACCAAGCCTCCATCGGTGATCCTATTGCCATGCCTAGCCCGTTGGTGGCACTGTCGCAGATGGGCTCCAGTGCCTTCGATGCCGCAGCCTTCTGGGGGACACCTACCTAAGCTATGGCCCGTCCTGACATTCGGCTCAACCTGCCGAAGCCCAGCCTTACGCCCCAGGCCGCTCCAGTCGATACCTACTATCAGCCTAAAGTCCCCAAGACTGCGGGGATGATTACGAACGACTGGCTCCAGGCAGCGGGAGCTCTCAAGGCCCTCAGCCCTTCGATCACTGGGTTCGTTCAGGACATCGAGAAGCAGAAGCGTGAGCTTGTGCCTGAGAAGGCAGCCTTGGCCGCTGAAGGCTACACGGGTGAGTACAAAGACCTTGCGGATATGCCTACGATGTCCAATGAGCAAGTGGCTGTGTTCCTGAAGGATAACGCAGACAAGTTTGATGCTGACCTGACATACGGTAGCCGTCCAGACTTCATCCTTCAGTTCAAGAACTTCATGGGCCGTAGAGCCGTGAAGGACTCCATGCGGGTCACAGGTTCTGACGGCAGCCTCATGTCCTACAGAGCGGCTGCATACTCATGGATGGACGAGCTAGGGACACCTGGGTTCGACGTTAGCAAGAAGCTCGCAGAACTCCGTGAGGAGTTCCTTGCTGGCGTTGATCCAGAGGCTGGCCAGGCTTGGATCAACGGTGTCATAAGTGCCGTGGCTCCTATTGATCGAGAGGTGGGTAATGTTGCGGCCAGTAAGCAAGATGCCAACCGTAGGGCTGAGGATGTCCACATCCGTACCGAAGAGGTGCTTGAAGTCCTTGACTTCTACGATCACCGCTTGGCCGCAGATGTCCCTGAAGGCTTTGAGAAGTTTGGTTCTGTAGCCGGAGAGTCGCCTGCTGAACACCGTGCCCGTTATGAGCGCAACAAGAAGCGCTTGGCATGGCACTGGGGCAAGCAGAAGGACGCTGAAGGTGCGCTAAAGATCCTGTATGCAGGGCCGGCTGAAGTTGGGGGCACCAAGCGTAACGAAATCTTCAAGACTGCTATTGAGCGTAAGACTGAACAGATCCTCAGGGACGGTGGCGACTATGAGGATGTTGAAGAGTTCATCGAGTGGGCTGGGAAGCTAGAGCTTCAAGACGGCGGTAAGCCTATGGCCAGCGATAACCATTGGATTGGAGCTCTTGAAGACATCAAGGACTCAGCGTACAGACGCGCACAACGGACTGACGATGGTGATCTCACGATCCCCGGCACCGTTTACTCTCTGAAGGGGGAGCTTCGGAATATGCTGAGAGATAGTGGCCTACAGGGTGAAGAGGAGCTATTGGAGTACCTTCACTCCAACGGTGCCGTCAAAATGATTGGAGAGGCACTCCGCAGCCAAGGCCATGCCTCGCGTGTCGAAGGCAACACTGAAACGATCATCGGTGACGCTGTGGAGGAATGGGTTGTGGGGCTCCAACGGAAAAGCTCACGTTTGGATTCCGCAAGCCAAACGCTCTACGAGGAGATAGCTGCCGAGATTGAGTCTAGTGGTCCCACAGATACCGTTGAGGCCAAGATCCGTGAGCACATGAACGAGCTAGGCGGGGCCGTCGAGGGCTCTAAGTACCTTGAGTTGCTGGACAGGTCTAAGACCCTAAGGGCCGAGGGCTACAGCGATGTGGATCACCGTCAGTCTCTTGAAGCCCTAGATCAAGCAATCATTACAGACCAGGCACTCAAGAGGCTCCCTGCTGCAGAGCAAGAGGCCATGCTGAGGTTTAGGCAAGCAGCCCGGAGTGAGTTCACGGATGGGATGTACTCAAGGACAGACCCGAATGAGAAGCGCTCCTACTTGCGTACAGGCTGGCAGCAGATCGCCGCCAAGACCAAAGCCGAGACAGATTATGAGAAGGCACTCCAGGGCTCTTATGACAGGCAGCCTGAGTTGCTGGTCCATAACAACAAGCTACTCATGGCTGACGTTGACCGCTCTCTAGCTGCGCGCATCCCCGACTTTGACTTGGTAGATGACGGCTTAGGTCTAGGAGGGCAAACGCGAGTCCACAACCCAAGGGCCGTAGACCTAAGGCGTGACGCAAAGGCGCAGATCCTCCAGTTCCTTGAGACCCGTGTGGCTGACGAGCTAAAGATCCATGGGGATATTGCTGACCCGTTCAAGCGGAACCAAAAGATCAACACGGCATTGATCAATGGTGACCCTACGACTGGAGCACCCTCACTCACTCAGATCATCCAACGCCAGTTTGACCTGACCCCCGCGCCCGGTGTAGAGCAGACGGTTGTGGCGCAGGAACAGGCCCAACAGAGCCTCATTCAAACAGAGCAGAAAGCACTAACGGCCTCAAACGCGAGTGCTGTTGCGCTCGGTGGGGGTACAAATGGTGTAGGGGGCCATACAGCCGTAGGCATTGAAGCAGAGCGTCTAGCAATGACCTTCAAGCAAGATGCGAAGCTCGGAGCCACCGACGAATATAATGCAGCCATCCGTGAGGCCTTTGGTGCACCCAGCCCTGTGGACTATGAGGGCCTCTACCCTTCAGTGAAGGCTGATATGGATGAACGGCTCCCCTCTCGGAACCGCACAAGCATCATGATCACTGCCCATCTCCTCCTTGGTGGAGAGAAGCCAGAGCCGCCTAAGTCATTCTGGTTTGATGATTGGTTTGGTGCGTTTACCGATGTAGGCGATACGGTCTCCGACATCGGCCATGAGTATAGTTCTCTCCCTCCCAAAGCCCTGATCGAAAAGCAGAAGTTTGGCCTCACCAGCCGAGGCCTAGGGTTCAAGGAGATTGAGCTAGGCCAAACCCGTGAAGGGTTAGCACTGAGCACACTCTGGGGCAGTGCGTGGAACCGTAACCTCCCTCTTGAGGAGATGCACATTGGCCCCCGTGACCCCAAAGCCTTCCAGGCCGCTGTGGAAGAGTGGGAATCAAGCCCGAAGACGAGCCAATACTGGAAGGCTATGGAGCGTCTGGGCTACAGCCCTGGGGCAACAATGGACAACGTGCCCTCTAGTGAGAAGCTCGGCCGCAAACCTACGCAGGGTGAGTTCCTTATGAAGCGCCTAATGGAGAACTACGCTCTGATGTATTCAGCGCTAGGCCCTGAAGGTATGGCGCGCATAGATCGCCCCTACTCCTCAATCAAGCGTATGCAGCCTGGGTTCTCCCCGCTCTCGCGTGGCACCCAATCGGAGCGTGAGTCTGCGTCCCGCATCCATAGCATCGACATCCAAGAAACACTCCGCAGAGAGCAGGAGTGGCTAGACAAATAACAATGGAAGATCCGTTCTACGAGTCCTTGATGGCTCGATCCCCTCTTGGCCGAGGATACCAAGCCGCACCTTCTCAATCTGGCCCTGTAGACCCTGAGGAGCAGAAGCGGAAAGAGGACACAGACGGCTGGTTTGCAGATACCTTGATGGCTATCCCCCGAGGTGTCGCTGGAGCCGTTGAGTCTGTAGGTGAGCTCGGTAACTTGTTTGGCGCAGACTACGACCTACCAGACAACTTCGGGCTTGGCCATAGCACCTCACTCCCTGGGTCTCTCACTCAAGGCACCGTCCAATTCCTCACGGGCTTCCTGCCAGGCTCATGGGGCGTGGGGCATCTATCGAGACTGAGCAAAGCGTCCAAGATAGCCAAAACGGCCAAAGCCGCTGGTAGCACCTCATCTCGCACGAAGGCTGCACAGATCCTCAACACTGCGGCCGTGATGGGCAAGGGCCGCAAGGTTCCTAAGGCAGCCATGTACGGAAGGGCTATGGCTGTTGGTGCTCTTGCTGACTTCACGGTCTTCGCAGAGGACGAGGCGCGCTTGAGCAATATGCTCCAGCAGATCCCAGGCCTTGAGGAGAACATGGTGCTTGAGTTCCTTGCTCAAGATGACGAGGACAGCGCCATAGAGTCCAGGCTCAAGAACGTGCTTGAGGGTGGCATGGCTGGCGTTGCGGTCGATGGTGTGATCCGTGTCCTTAGGGGCCTTGGGCGCAGAGCCAAGATCCTGCGTGACCCCAAGATGCCTCAGGAGAAGAAGCTAACGGCTCTTGAGGAGACCGAGAAGTACATCGAAGACGGCGCGGAGCAGGGGCTCCTTGGTAGGGCTGAGGCCCGTACGCTTGATGAGGCTGAGGCCCCCAAGCCTGTAGACCCCCTAGAACCTGAAGCCCCTAAGCCTGCTGTAGTCCGTGACGCTGATCTTCTGGACTTGGACTCCATGAAATACCCGGAGCTCCAGGCCGAGGCGAAGCAGAGGCGCATCAAGGCTAACCAAAGTGCCCAAGTGCTCCGTGAGCAGATCGCTGGCCACAGGCGCAACGAACGAGGTGCCCGTGCGTCCCGTGAGGGAATGATCAACAGGCTCGATGATCCTGTGCCTGGGCTGCCTGATGTGAAGATGCGAGGGCGCGGTGCTGCACAGATAGCCCTAGAGGAAGGAGCTATCACATGGGACGAGGGCATTGAGTTGGTCAAGCGGATTGACGACTTCATTGACTCTGGTGCTGACCTGATGGAGAAGATCCCTGGGCTTATCAACACAGCCACCTTGAGCACTAGAGCCAACAGGGCACTCGCTATGGTATACGCCGAGAACTTCCCTAAAGGGATCAAGCACCTCGACAGCCGTGGCAACCAGATGGATAAGGCCTTCACGGAGCACTACACGGAAGAGGCTGCGATCAGATCATTTGCTGACATGGCGGGAATGTCGCCAAAAGAGATGGAGATCAAGATGGCGAGGGATGCAGCCAGTGTTGGCAGCGCCTCCCTCAATGTCCAAGGCTACATCCACTACATTGATAACTACTTCAATCACCTGATGGAGTTAGGTCACGCTATGAAGACGGGTGACCCGAAGGCTCTCAAGGAGCTTGGGATGACCCAGCAGCAAGTTACTGCAGCTTACGGTAAAGCCCACCAGGGGGCTGGCGAACTACTCAAGAGCTTCGGTGGAGTACGTCAAGAGTTCGGCCGAGGGCTCTATGCCTTCCGTACTGATGTGTACGGCAAGGCTGCCAGGCTTATGAACGGAGAGTTCGCAGAGCGCATGGGCCGTGAGATGGGAGGGCGTGATCATCTTGTGGACATCCATGATCAGCTACTGGAACTCCGTGGCATCGGTGGCCTGAAGAACAACGCAGCGATGGCCCAGAGGCTCATGCGCTTTGACCGCAAGGCGCGAGCAACCTTCATGCTCAATGAATACTTTGTGAACATGGTGCTCTCATCCATACGGACCTTGAGCACCAACACGCTTGGTAACACAGCCACCACGCTCTTTGGCCCCATCGAGGTGATGATGGGCGCACGGGTCAAGAAGGGCATAGCTACCTTGCGTGGCCAGGATACCAAGGCCCTGACTCAAGAGGTCCATAGAGCGACGTTGGAGCTTACGGAACTCCGCAGCACATTCACCATGGCTGCCAAGTGGGCAAGGAAGGCATGGAAGAAAGGCGACTACATTGCTGACCCCAGCCATGCGTTCCATGACATCCCCACGCACATGAAGGACGCATGGGGCGCAGAGAACCTGGGCTTCATCACAGGCCGTGAACTCGATCCAGCCAAGGGGCTAGGCAAAGCTGTCGAGAAGTTTGGCACTGTATTGAGGCTCCCGTCTCGGTCGCTCATGGCTACCGATGAGTTCTTCAAGCAGTGGAACTACAGATCCACAGTATCTGCCGACCTGATCCTCGCAGGGCGTATCAAGGTCAAGAATGGGGAGATCAAGAACCTTGACGAGTGGGTGGATAAGGAGCTCCACCGTCTGACTCGCCGGGGCCAATTCTTCGTAGAGAGCAATCTACAGAAAGAGGCAGCAAAGCGCTTCAAGCCTGAGGATGCGCGATACAACCACGGCTCTGGGTGGGATCAGATGCAGCGTGATCGCCAGGGTTGGATCAAGAAGCAGATGGGTGATCCAGCGGTCTTAGACCGAGGGGCCATAGGCGAGAGGGCTGCCAACATCTCCAGAGAGCGCACGTTCACCAACGACCTTGATCCTGACAACGGTGTGCTATCGAGCCTTGGAGTCTCGATGCAGAAGTTTGGCTACAAGCACCCGATGTTCCGCTTGTTCGTACCGTTCATCCGTACACCGCTGAACATCTTTATCTACGCTGGCCGTAGAACTGCGATCCCCGTAGTGAACAGGGATCTCCATCAGGCCGCAACGTACTTGTATAAAACCAAGTTCGGCTCCAAGGGCCTCGATGCTGCCCGGACCAAGATGGCCCGTGAGCTTTCCTCTAGTGACCCGAGGGTCCAAGCGGAGGCTATGGGTCGTATGACTTCAGCCATTGGCTTTGGCACAGTGTTCGTTGGCCTTGCCTCCTCTGGAATCCTCACGGGTGCAGGGCCGAAGGACAAGGACCGCAGGGCCATTATGAAGCAGGCTGGTTGGCAGCCGTACTCTGTGAAGATTGGCGATAAGTACGTCAGTTATCAGAAGCTCGATCCGCTTGCTACAGTGACTGGGATCTGGGCTGACATCGTTGACTTCGCCAGGTACGCAGAGCGTGACGGTCAACCTGAGGTCGAGAAGGTGATGATGGGCGTGATCGTCAGCCTCGCACACAACCTGCAATCCAAGTCATACCTCCAAGGGCTTACACAGATCGCTGGTGTCATCAGTGACCCGGAGATCAACGCATCCAAGATGACTGGAAGGTTGGCAGCAGCCCTGACGGTCCCCTCGCTGGTGGCCTCGATGCGAGAGCTTACTGACCCCAACATGGTTGAGGTTCGTAGTGTCCTTGACCAAGTGATCTCCAGGGTGCCCTTCCTGTCTACGGCCCTCTTGGACCCACAGCGCACCGTGCTTGGTGAGGCTGTGGACAAGAAGACCATGGAGGGTGCAGAGCGTTTGGCATCAGACCTGGGGGGCGTATTCCTACCGATTCTAACGAACACCTCCACGGACGATGTGATCCACCGGGAGCTTGCGGAGCTTGGGTATCCGTTCGGCAACCCACCGCGCAATAAGTACGGTGTTGATCTGACGGACCACAAGAACTCCAAGGGGCAGACGGCCTACGACCGCTGGCTGGAGCTCGTCGGTACTACGACTCTAGGCTTGACGACTAAGCGCTCTCTGCGCTCGTCGCTGAAGAGGCTGATCAACTCAAGGGCCTATCAGGCGCTCCCTGTTGACGGGGTGAGCGAGGTAGACCAAGACAGTCCGAGGGTGGCTTTGATCACCCGCATGATCACCCGGTATCGCGCAGTAGCTCGGATGCAAATGCTCCGAGAGTTCCCTGATGTTGCCAGGGCTGCGCGTAACCAACTGGTGGCAAACAGAGCAATGAGTCAGGGTGTGGACCCTGAGATGATCCGAAACCAGCTTTTCCCGATGGAGTAACCGATGGCCGATAGCTATGTGACAGCAACGGGTGACGGGACGGCGGGCCCGTTCTCGTTTTCCGTGTTGGACTACCTAGATGTCGCGCACATTGGCGTGAAGGTAGATGGTGTGGCTCAGACGCTCACCGACCACTACACAGTCTCAGGTACTGATGTGACGTTCGTTGCAGGGTATGAGCCAGCGACCGCTACGGTGGTCAAGATCCACCGATCAACGCCACGGTCTAAGGCTGAACGCCTGGTGGACTTTGCCGATGGTACTGTGCTCCATGAGGGGGATTTGGATACAGCGAGTCTCCAGAACCTCTATATCGCCCAAGAGGGCTTTGAGGAGAATGAGAATGTGGTGGCTTATGACGCTTCATTGAGCGCGTACACCGCAAGCTCCCTGGAGATCAAGAACCTTGCGGAGCCGACGACCGATAGCTCGGCAGCCTCACGTAAGTACGTCACGGATACAGCGTCATTTGGTGTCCCTGGGATACCTCAGCAGGACAACTCGGAATTTGATGGCTCAACGACCCAGCGAACACTGGTGGGCTGGACGGGCATAAGCCAGTCGATGGTTCTAGCGTCACTCGATGGTGTGGTGCAGATCCCTGGTACGGACTTCTCTCTAGCAGCCGTGGACGACAATACGGTCCTCACAATCATTGGTGTCTCCGCTGGCGATCTCAATGGCTCCAAGCTCAATGTCCAGAACTTCGGTGTGGCTAAGAGCTCTAATACGATTGATGATGGCAGTGTGACTGAGGCCAAGCTCGCTACGGATGCTGTTACGGCCACCAAGATTGCAGCAGATGCCGTGGGCTCTAGTGAGATTGCTGCAGATGCCGTAGGTGAGGCCGAGATAGCCGATAGTGCTGTGGACCTGGCGAGGCTCAAGACCACGGGGTTCACCGACACCAATGTCACAGGGAATGCCGAGTTCTTGAAGGTGGCTAATGCCACCTCCGATCTGAGTCTGGGTGTTCTAACCTCCGCTGAGATCACGGACCTGAACTCAACCTTGAACGCCAAGCCCATTAGCATCTTCGGTGCAGCTACGGGCAATGTGTCTTTGGGTGATGGTACAACGAACTATAAGATCACCAACCTCGCGTGGCCCACATCTGCTGCAGATGCTGCTACACGAGGCTGGACTGAGAAAGCCATCGGTACGGCAATGCTCAATGCAGCCTTGGGCACAGTAACAGCGACCGGGACGGGTTATGTCGTAGTGCCAATAGGGGCGGCAGCTTCGTATTATGACCCAGACGGCCTATTGTCGGTGAGCACCTCTGACGATTCCATCACACTAACGGCAGGCTATGTGTACCGTATTGATGTGTCTCTGGCACTCTTTGGTGATTACGCTGATGACACAACGGCCACGGTGACGCTACGCACAGAAGGCGGGGGCACCACATACGCCACAGATACCGTGCCCATTGGAGAGGCTTACGGTTCATCCTACCGAAACAGTGCAGCCTTTAGCTTTAGCGCAGTTATAGACCGAACAGCGGCCACGCTCGTAGAGAAAATTGATGTGGTCCTGAAGGGGGCTAACAGCAACAGGGATATCACCGCCAGACAGGGGTGGATAAGCGCCCAACGAATCTTCTAACCAATGCACAGCTATGACAACTAAAGTATCTGCAACCGTAACGACCTTTGCGGGGCAACTGGCCCCCATCGGCACCATACTCCCATACGCTGGAGCCTCAGCCCCCACGGGTTGGCTTATGTGCGATGGGTCTGCGATAAGCCGAACGACCTACGCAACCTTGTTTGGCGTGACGGCCGATAGCTTTGGCGTAGGTGACGGCAGTACCACCTTTGAGCTACCGGACCTTAGGGGCCGAATACCTGTGGGCCAGGATGACATGGGTGGCGTATCGGTTTCACGCATGGCCGCAGTGGACGAAGGGATCGCAGCGGCAACCTTTGCGTCTACAGGAGGCAAGGCTCTGGTGGCTGATGCAGGCAAGAGTCATGGGCTTACGATCAATTACATCATCAGGGCCAGCAGTGCTGACTGATGTCTACACACGAAGATCTACTATTGGTGATTGGCCGTCTTGAAGGCAAGGTTGACTGCATCCTCTCAACGATGACAGCACACGGGCAAGACATTGAGAAGCTCGATGACCGTGTGCGTGAATTAGAACAGAGCCGCTCTTGGGCTCTTGGCGTTGCTGCCGTTGTAGGCGCAGCGTGTTCCTTAGGGCTCAATCAACTTGGAGACTTCCTGTGAGCAGAACACACTTGATGCTAGACATCACAAGTAAAGCGTCTGGTGCTGAGAACAGCGATACCATTACGCCTCTTTTCCGCACCAATGAAACTGGAGCCATGCAGGTCAAGATCACTGGGGGAAGCTGTGGCAACATCAAGCTCCAGGGTTGTGCGCGGGAGGGTCTTACGTGGTACGACCTCAAAACCACAGGGGATATGGGTGGCCTTGGTGAAGAAACCGAAGTCCTCTACACCAACATTGCACTTCTGCCCCATCTTCGCGTTCGGTTGATTCAAGCATCCAACGTATCCGTCAAAGTCTTCCTAATGGAGTAATCTGATGTCCCGCACCCATGAACTATTACAGATCACCACAGCCAGCACGTCTGATGTCGAAGGTGATCAATTCAACCTCCAGATGCGCGCAGATGAATCTGGTGCGATCCAGTACGCCTGCACCGCAGGCAGTTGCGCTGAGATAGAGCTTCAGGGCCGTCTGGACTCAAGCCTTGGCTGGATGGAGATCGCAACCAGCGGTGCTATGGACTCCTCTGGCGACAACAACGTGGTGCAAACCAACGTGGCCATAGTTCCCCAGATGCGCGCAGTCCTGAAGACCCCCACATTGGGCTGCGTGGTCTGGGTCTATCTGATGGAGTAATCATGGCTGACCTCAACAAGCTCCTTGAGGAGCTCCATAGCGAGACGGCCCTAACGCTCCTCGACCGCATCAAGGCCGGAGAGGCTACGGCTGCTGACCTGTCTGTTGCCCGTCAGTTCCTCAAGGACAACGGCATTGACTCCCTAGCGTTCGCAGACTCTCCCATCACTAAACTAGCTACCGTCTTGCCCTTTGAGGCTGACGACGAACCCATTTCCCAAGCGGAGTAACAATGGCTGTACGGAAAAGACTAACCCACGAAGCTAACGCCCACAATCGGCGCAGTACCCACGGCAGGGCTCGACGGCCCGCAGCCCCTATGATCGCTAGACCTTGGACCGGCCTCATGCGGTTCCGAGGTGAACTGAAGATCCCGATGAAGAAGATCGGCAAGAGGATCGCAGGAGCCTGATTGACTAACGTCGATCCGCGCCTCCAGGGTACGGACGGCTTCAAAAACTGGCTGTACCTGGCGTGGAGTGCCTTGGGCCTCCCAGAGCCTACGCCCGTTCAGTACGACATAGCCGATTGGGTAGCCAATGGACCCAGGCGCTGTGTGATCCAGGCCTTCAGGGGAGTTGGAAAATCATACGTGACCAGTTCCTATGTGGTCTGGAAGCTCCTGCTGGACCCAAGCCTGAACTTCCTTGTTATCTCAGCGTCCAAGAACCGCAGCGATGACTTCAGCACCTTCACCTTGAGGCTCATCGAGGAGATGGGTCAGCTTACGGCTCACCTCCGGCCCCGTGAGAACCAGAGGTGCTCCAAGATCGCTTTCGACGTTGGGCCAGCCCCGCCGGCTCACGCCCCCAGCGTAACGAGCAAGGGTGTCTTCAGTTCCATCACGGGCGCGAGGGCTACAGAGATCATCTGCGATGACGTTGCCTCCTGGGCCAACAGCCAAACGCAGGCTATGCGTGACAAACTCGCTGCAGCCACGGGAGAGTACGAGGCTATCTTGAAGCCTGGAGGGCGCATCATTTACCTAGGCACCCCTCAGACCGAACAGGACATCCTCAAGGAGCTTCCGGGCCGAGGGTTCGATACACGCATCTGGCCAGCCAAGGTGCCCACAGAGGCGCAGAAGCTCGGCTACGGAGACCTCCTCTCCCCGATGATCGCAGAGCTAGAGGCTCCTTCGGGCACCCCCACGGACCCTAAGCGCTTCGATGGCGACGATCTCATGGAGCGTGAGCTCTCCTACGGGAGATCCATGTTCAACCTCCAGTTCATGCTGGACCAGAGTCTCTCAGACGCTGACCGCTATCCGCTGAAGATCAATGACCTCCAAGTAGCTGACCTAGATTCTGAGCGCTGTTGGGAGCACTACGTCTGGTGCAATGATCCCGAGAGAGTCATCAATGACCTCCCGTGCGTAGGGTTCAACGGCGATAGATACCACCGCTCCATGGCGACCGATGGAGACATGGTGCCCTACGAGATGAAGGTGATGAGCGTAGACCCCTCAGGCCGAGGTGCCGATGAGACTGCTGTAGCCGTCACAGCTTCATACGCTGGCCAGGCGTTCGTCCTTGAGTGCCGAGGCATCAAAGGTGGCTTTGAGGAGCCTGTGCTCATTGAGATCGCTGAGATAGCCAAGAGACATAAAGTGAATGTTATTCTCGTTGAGTCAAACCTTGGGCAAGGGATGTTCTCCAGCCTACTAAAGCCGCATCTACAGCGAATCTACCCATGTGGCATGGATGAGGTCAGGCACCACATCCAGAAAGAACGTCGGATATGTGATGTCGTTGAGCCTTTGAGCTCCGGCCACAAGCTCATCTTCAATCGCTCTCTGATCCAGAGGGACTACGAGACCTGTCAGGACTACCCGCCCGAGAAGCAACTTCAGTATCAACTCATGTATCAATTCTCCCGTATCACCAGGGACCGTGGAGCACTGCGCCACGATGACCGTCTGGATGCCCTGTCCATGGCGCTCCAGTACCTTGTGGACGCTATGGCCAGAGACACCCAACGGGAAATGAAGGACATTCGTGATGAGGCCCACACCGAGATGCTGAAGAACTACATGGAAGCTGGGCCTGGTGCTATCACTCTAGGAGCCAAGCCCGTCAAGATGACTTGGATCTGATGCGCTGCCCCTACTGCCTCGACTCCCTCACGGCCGTGGTTGATGCTCGATGGGACTCAAGACACCAGACGATCCGTAGACACCGCAAGTGCCCAGAGTGTCAGTACCACTGGACAACCCTTGAGATTGACTACGACCAAGTAAGACACCTGGACTCCATCAGTAGAAGCCGCTCTAAGGGCTCTAGCTTCCCCCAGGAGCGACGACAAGACAATCAAGGTAGGTACATAGCCCCTGAAGACAACTCTCAGCACAGAGGCTCTGAGGAGCCCTCAGATGTAGACGATCAGATAGACAATAAAGACAATCAAGATGATCTTGATGATCACCTACAGACCCCCTTTAGTAGCTTCTGAATGAGGGTTTTGAGGCTCTGATACTGAAATTGACTAATTGATTTATATCTCTTCCCGTATGAGAGGCCCCCCTAAGATACCTATAGGAACATAGGTTACTTATGAGATCCGATAGGGGTGTAATAAGAATCTATGATCATAACTTAAGTACTATAGTACTTAAGTACCTAGGGTGTCTTTAGGGGTCAGTTTTGTGGTCTGTCGGTCGTCAATCAGAATCGCTTGTTATTCGGAGCTCTATACAACCAAAGGAGGACTAGATGCTCACCCTGCCTGCCGAGATCCTAGAGGCTCTGGCCCATCTAAGCCCTATGCCCCGAACGCCCCTAACGATCAACCCATGCCCCGATGGCTACAACCTACAGAACGTAGGAGGCAAGCTCATCTGCGTACTTGAGGGGGCTGAGGCCTTTGAGCCCCAACTCGACCAAGGTGCACCTCAGATCCATAGGCGCACCGTCGGACACCAAACCACACACATGACCCATACACCCATAGGCCCCCAGTAGTGCTATGGGTCTTGGTCCACTGGGTGGACATAGTTTCCGTTGAGGAACCCTGGCAGACGGCCGAAGAGATCGAAGCACTGAAGCCAGCCGAGATGCTGACGGTAGGCCTGGTCGTCAAAGAGGCTACCGACTACATCGTGATCGTTAGCACCGTTGAGGCCGCTGGTGGGACCTACGGCAACGCGAACGTCATTCCCCGTGGGTGCATCAAGGAACTGAAGGAACTTGGGGGCAACGGGGTCAGAGGGACTTCGGCTGACTGTTAGGTCTACGGCACGTTGGTCTAAAAATGTGAATCCTTGTAACGTATAGCGTTGTCGCGGCTTCCCCCCCGTGGGGGGGTCGGAGCTCCTGGGGTGGCCAGCACGGCACCTGTGAGCGTGCGCCCTCCCCCCATCAGATCCAGAGCCCCCGCAGATCAGGCTTCACAGTACCTAGGGGCGGGGGTTCTTGGCCTGCGGGGTTCGATTGACAGTCTAAACGGGGGGCCTGCGGGCCGATCTGACCTAGCCCCTCAGATATTTACAGACGGGAGGCATATCCCGTGCCCTTTTGACCGAGTAGGATTTAGGCACAACCTAACGGCCCACCGATTCCGGTAGGCACCTCACTCTCTATTCAACAGGAGACACCTATGCGTTCCACGCACTCACCCGATCCGAAGAAGCGAAGCGCCCTAGCCCGGACGGGCTGGAGCCCCGAAGAAACCCTCAGCCTCTGTGGCCTCTATGCCCAGATGCTAGGCCTACAGGACCAAGGACTCCTAGGTCCCAAGAAGTCAGCGGGCCAAGTGTCCAAGGCTCAACTCGTTAACGGGTTCGCCGCAGAGCGCGGCCGTACTAAGGGGAGCGTAGAGGCCAAGCTCATGA
>Ga0208299_1000439_pt1 | contig 38747 bp, 46 predicted proteins | sample 15_taG_FD_184089 | JGI IMG/M metagenome (GOLD analysis project Ga0208299, IMG submission 184089) | Marine viral communities from the Subarctic Pacific Ocean - 15_ETSP_OMZ_AT15312 metaG (SPAdes) (version 2) | ecosystem: Environmental > Aquatic > Marine > Oceanic | place: Pacific Ocean | collected... | reverse complement strand
ATGCATTGGAGGCAAGAATAGTAGAACTCGAAGGAAAGCTTTAAATATGATAACGGGAGTAAAGTATATATGAAGGTGCAGGAGCGTGACGAGCTTTTAGTCCGTATGGATGAGCGTGTAAAAACAGTATTCAACCGTATGGAAAAGTTTGAAACACTTTTCACTAATCATTTGCATCACCATCAGATGTGGGAAGATGAAATTAAGCAGTCCATGTGGAGATGGATAGCTATGTTAGTTGCTCTCGCTGGTGGTACAGGCGCTATGGGGATGATGTAATGGCAGTAAGTATATCATGGAATGCTACATTTAGAAATAGAGTCCGTTTGTTAGCGGGCATTGAGTCTGAAGAATTAGACAACGACACAATGGATATTTTAGCTAATATAGCTGCGGAATGGTTTAATGAAAATACAGGATTAACATATGCTATTAATGATAATAATACATACGATAATGCAGTAATGTATTATACTTGTTATCTTTCTTGTCTTGCTCAAAATGGAGTAGGAGTAGATAGAATAACCATAGGTGATTTACAAGTCTATTATGATACAAGTGACTATGATGTATGGGAAACGTTAGCACAACAAGCCTTATTAATGAAACTTGGTTTGAGTATTAGAACCACCACATACAACGCAAATCCAAACATAGGAGATGTCAACTGGAATAAAAACGTCACAGGTGTGGATGCAACCAAGACTATGTATCCCCGCGTGAGGGGAGTACAATATAATGCTTAGTAGTCAAGGAGTTAAGCCGGGTTCTATTAATATGGGCCGTGTCTTAAGACAATTAGCTCATCGTTCTAATCAGAGTCGTAAGGTAGTATATCACAGACCTACTATTTATGGAAAAGATGATTATGGAGTAGAAAATGCAGTAGTATCTACCGCAGAAATTTTATTACCTCAGTTACCAGCTCTAATACGCCCTGCTCTAACAGCAGACTATCAGCTCGAAAAAGCAGGTGTAAACATAATCGGGGCTGCTAGAGTTTATACTCCTAATATACAGACCATTAAAGGTATGCCTAATTTTAACCAAGAAAACAACACTAATTTCAATGAGATAGAAGGTTGGGATAAATTCATAGACAAACAACGAACTATCTATACAGTCCCTACATCAGCCACGTCAGGTTGGACTTCAGGGAGTGCTGACGTTACATTTGCTTCTGATGGGCAAACTATTACAGCTACATTAGGCACTGACTATAATGGTACATTTCATTATACTACTTCTGCTAAGAATACACTAGAAGCAGATAGATTACGCTTTCAGATAAAGAGTAGTGGAGCAAGCAATATAAAGCTCTCTAGTATAAAGAGCTATAATGGAGCAACGCAAAATAGCGCTTATAGTGCTACATATACCCCTGCTACATTAAGCATACCTACAGGAAGTTGGTTAACAGTGGATATTCCATGGGTCGTAGGTACTGTCGCTAGTGGGACTTCGGTTTTTGATGCAGGAACTCGTTATGCAGTTACTGCTACTTCTGGAGCCAGTTACGATTATGAAGCTGATTTTAGAGACTTTGAATTAGAAGTATCAGGAGCAGCTAGTGGTAACACTGTTATGGTTAGAGGTATAGAATATTATAAATCAATTACATGGTCAGTCCATTCTTTAAAAGAGATAAACAACGAATTTATGATATTTAATTGTGTAAGAACACGTGGTAAGAGAGATTCACGAAGGAGGTCCTATGCCTGACCATCTTAATAATATAGAACGTGTTTTAATAGATAATTTACGAACAGGTACTTATAATGGAGGTACTGCGTGGAGTAGTAGCGATATTAAAGTGTTTGGTCAGTTCCCAGAAACAGAAGATGTAGAATATCCATGTATAGTAGTAGAGATGGTAGCTAATGGTATAGAAGAACAGTTCTTGGGACAAAAATTAGATGGAGCTACTGGAGAGATATACGGATTAGCATTTAATATTCATGTAGCTTGTGATATAAACAGTTCTATCAGTGTTAGTGGTACACCATATAAACAAAGAAGATTAATTAATTATTTAATGTTAAATTGTGCTAATGTTCTAATGGATTGTGATTTTGTAGGAGCAACCCCCTCCACTGAAGTAACTTCAAGATTCCATACAGGATTCAGAGAAGTTAATTATAACCCTGATTTAGAAACATGGGCAGCCACTACAAGTATGGTTATATTATTCCTTAATAAGAGGAGTTAATAATGGCTATTGGAGATAGCCCTGCGGATTATGCATGGGCCGCTAATGATAAAGAACTTCAAACTTATAGTGAAGCATATCGTACAATATATACAGGATATAAACCCTTTATACCTCTAACACAAAACTACAGTATGGCTGTAAAGGCAGAAGCAAATGCAAATGCAGTTAATCAAAAAAAAGGATTTTTTCAATTTCACCCTGAAGGTTCTGGAGTTGGAGGCTTTACATCAGCTGCTAAAAAATCCCCTGAGTGGGGAGGTGCAGCAGGTAGTGGAGATTTAAGTAATATGGCTGCTTATACTTTAGCTAGAGAGGTTTTAGAACAAGTGGGCACAATTCCATACATGAAAAGTCCTCCTAAACATTATACAAATTTTCAAGGAGTAGTCTCAGATATGGAAGCAGCAGGTAAAGGTAATACTGCTACTAGTGCTGGTAAAAGAGCTTCTATGTTAGCAAAAGAACTTGAGACCATAATAAATTTAGACATGTCATCAATCCCTACAGAAAAACGTATTAAAGGTGAATCTAGGGGAGAAGTTAGAACTCAAGGTATGGTTAATTTTTTAATAAATAATCAGGGTCTATTTAATGAATCTAAATTTTTAAATGAACAGATGAAAGCAATGTTAAAAATTAGAAAAACTCATAAAATAACAGATGAAGAAACTGGAGGTTTCAGTTCAAAAGGATTCGATATAGGCTATTACTCAGAACAGGATGTTCAAACACTTTCCTATTTAACTCAAAGGTTCAGGTCGGAGTTTGATATACCAGATTTCGAAAAAATAGTAGGAATGGAAGAAACTAATATGGTTGGTAAAAAGTTATTCCAAAAAATAGGTAAACACGACCGCATATATAATGTTTCTAAAGAGACAGTACAACAAGACCTTCAAAGGGAAATGGATAAAATTATGGGAAAGGTAGAATATTTCATATCAAATATAGTTGAAAATAACCTATCAGCTAGTGAGATGGTAGCACTCCAAAAAGATTTAATTTCTGCTAAGGATATGCCTATTGGGGGTAATGAATACGTATTAGATAACCCAGTTCTTTTATCACAGGAAGTGTGGCAAGAAACTTATGGTATAACTCAAGGTAAAGGTCACGAAACATTAACTAGCTTTTCAGCTCAAGTAATGGATAGATTGTACAGGGCATATAACACTAATATTGAAAGAGGGTTGGACGGTGCTGAAAATAGTGGCTATATGTATATAGTTCCTGTTAAACTTAATATGGATGGTAAAAAATCATATTCTTTAGTAGGAGTACATATATATGGTGATTTTCAAAAGACAGCTGATGGTGTAAAATTAGTAGATATACAAAATAAAGTATATAATTTAGGAGTTTTTAATAAAGCAGACCAAGTTATGTTAGATACTTGGATGCAAAGAGATTTACTTAAGAATGGTCATCTAGGTAATAAAACCCTTCAAATAGCTGCTCAGAAATATAGAGAATTTATAGGAACAGAACTTCAAATGTTTTATGGAAGTTCTCAAACAATAGGTACTCAAATTCTAATGAATTCATTATCAGGAGATGCCTTTCAGACCAATATTAATTTTGTATCTACAATGACATCTGCTGATATGGCTAAATCTTTTCAAGACCAGATAGAAGCTCAATTAAGTTCTGGTGCAGTAAGTAAAGAATTTAAAAAATTTTACGATAAAATGACAGGAGACGCTGATGATTTAACTAAAACATGGAAAGCAGCTGTAGGAGCTAATTTAGTTCAAGACTTTTCTAAAGTTTTTAAACAGACAGGAAATGGTGCCTTCGTTAAAGGTAATACTTTTGGTGTTAAAAGTGGTATGGTTTGGCCTGACCATAAAGGAATAGGTCAATCAGGAGGATTTACTAATAGACAATCAGGAGCTATGGAAGGTTTCGCTTTTACTCCCTTTATTGATACCACAAAGGAATCTTTTTATTATCATTCTAAAGCTACTGTTTTTAAAACTACATTTGGTAAAGGTAAAGTAGAAGAAGAAATTAAAGATATAATTAAAAAAAGGAAGATGGACGAAAAAATGGGTAGGACTGAGATGATGGGTAATGAGAGGATAGGAGGCCGAAGAGGAGAACCTCTTATGAGAATTTTATGGAGAAATGGTAAATTAGAGGATGGTTTAGCAACTGAAAGAGAGAACGCAATAGAGGCTGCTATGGGACATCTTGAGGAAGCTGGACTACTTTAATAGCAAGCATAAGCTTTATATACTGCAACGAGCTAATATAGTTCTAGTGTAGTGTAATGTTGTCTAGACAAAGATAGAAGGTGAAAAAATGGTATATTACCTAGGTAGAGATGTAGATGTATTTATTACGACAGAAGCCACTGGTGCTGATAACAATGCAATAGGCATGACTTCAGCTACAATGGAAGAGGTTAGCGTTGTCGATGATGACAGCACAGCAGCATTGCTGTTTGCTCCATCATTAGCAAATCAAACTTCAGTTTCAGGCGGACGCGTATCAGATTTGACAGGTTGTGACCTGTCTACAACAGCAAGTGACGAAGACATCGGTCCTTTTTTTGGTCATATAGCCACTCAAAAAATACCAAGCGGTAGAAAAGAAACTACTGTTTCCATAACCCGTAAAAAATCAGACCCAATATGGGAAGTCATTTTTAATGGCCCATGTTTAGCTGCTGATTTTGAAGATGCTGATGCAACTTTAGCTGCCCGTATGGGAGCTCGATTTGGATTAGCTAGCGGTTCAACAGATACTACTGGTGACATAGGAGCAGGTTCTACGTGGCCTACTCAAGTAGTTGAAGCAGACGATGGTAACATTGTCTATGGGTATAGAGTGCATGTAAGATTAAGAAAAGGAGATAACGCTGCTACGTATGGTCAAGTTTTTACAGTGAGAAACGCTGCAATAACTGGTCATTCAGTAAGTGTTAATCCCGATGGAACGGCAGAGGAAACTATGGAATTTACAAGTTCTGTAGCTCCAGTACAAGAAACTAATTTGGCAGGAACTGCGCCATTTAACATAACACAGACAGCAGCGGGGATGTTCTAATGACATACTTTTTAGGACGAGATGTAAAGGTATATATTGGTACCGAAACAGACGCAGCTACTGTACAATGGGAACCTACAGCTACAGGAAGTAGTTGGGACTTTACAGATGGTACTGGACCCGTAGATACTAGCCATATAATGTTAGCAGCTGCACGTGATAATGCTGATGATGAAGATTCTAGAGTAGAACAATTATCTGGTGTTGATTTAAGTATTGGTGCAATGGATGAAGATACTTCATACCTTGGATTCCGTGGAGTTACTAAAGTAGAGATAAAGAAAGAAACAACTATATCTTTAACTCGAAAGAAACAAAATGCTTCTTGGGATGAATGGTTTAATGACGGTAGATTTGGAGTTAATACAACTGATGATGGTTTCCATACTCCCGGTGTAGAACCTTTCCAAGATTATGGATATAGAGTTTGGGTTAAACTAAAGGATAGTACCGATGTTTTTACATTAAGAAACTGCTGTATACAATCACACAGTGTTTCAAATAATGTAGATGGTTCATCTGATGAAACTTTAGAGTTTATGTCTTATGTGGAACCAGTTATAGCAACTGCTTCTATTACGGCTGTAACACCAACTACAGCTTTATAAGCTTAGACAACAAAATTAAGTGTGGGGTTTGAGCCCCATACTTTCTTAACTATAAAAAAAGGTGATTAAAATGACGAAAACAGAAATGTGGACAATTGAAGATTTGGTATCTTTGACAGATACCGTGCAAGAAGGAAGTGTTAATTACAGAGGAAAGAAATTTTTATTTCAATTTTGTGAATTAACAGAAGAAGAGGAACCAAAGAATGTATTTGATAAAGTTTTTGATTCCGAAGAAGAGAAATTAGCGTTTTACCAAGAAATAGGTAATGAAAGAGTATCTAAAATGATAGGTAAAGCTAATGAAAAGAACCCCGATGGGGAGGTTTTGAATACAGAAAACTGGGCAAAACTACCAACAACACTTAGATATCAAATATCTAATAAGATTCTAGGAGTGGAACAAGCAACATCTGAAAATTTTACCAGCGGATGATAAACGCGCCCGAAGCGGTGCTTTTATACATCCCTTTGATGAAAGAACTCGGACTTAGTTGGTCCGAAATAAAACAGATGCCGCGATACGAAGCCGAAGGGCTTCTCGCTGCTTATAATGAATACATGGCATTTCATGCGATGGATGGTTATTCTGATGAAGAAATAAGCCAATTATCCAAGAAAAAGCCTCAAGTGAGAACAACATGGCATAGATACCTTGAAACACGAAGAAAATTCGATGACATGTTAGGAAAAGAAAAACCAAAACAAACTTTTGATAGTTTAATGGGTTAAACATGGGTTTCGCAGGACAAGTATTTGCTGCAAGGGTAGCTATAGGCTTAGCTATGCCTTCTCCGCGTGCATTGACGCAGGCTGGCAGCGTGCTCGCTAAATTTACTGGCGGTGTCTATAAGAAACTTAATCAAGAACAAACTAAAGCTGCTTCAGATAGACTTAGATTAGCCAAACAAGATTTAAAAAGAGCTAATAAAGCTATCCAAGGATTACAAAAAGAACAAGACAATAGTATTAGAAAACAAGCTAAGAATTCTGTACGCCAAACTCAGGCAATGTTCGACCAAAGTGCTTTTAAAACTAAAAAAAGTATAACTGATTTTAAAAATTACGTATCTAAAGTACAGCCAGCAGCAGCTCCACGCCTCTTTTCTGGTATGAATAAAGATATGAGTGCTGCCAAACAGTACCAAAGAATGGTAGAAAATTTTATATCTTTAGGTAAAGAAGAAAGAAAAGTAATTCTTAACAATATGAAAGCTCGCTCTCAAGCGATGAAAACTCAAGCTAAAGACTTTAAAGAGTTAGTTAATGCTATGGGTGCTGGCGGTGCATCTCACACTAGCGGTGGCGGCGGGCCTAGCGGTGGCGGCGGGCGCTTCGGCGGGGGACCCGGCGGCAGGGGTGGTGGTCAACCGGGTCATCCGGGTTCATATGCTGGATACGATAAAGATGGTAATAGACTCTATGGTGAAGACTTTATAATAGGTGAAGATAAAGAAATAGGTCGTGGGCTATTCAAGAAAAGGGCACAGAAGGGTTGGATAGAAAATAAAGATACATTATTTGCTAGTGATTGGATGGAAGAAGATTATGGTTATACAAATAGAATGCCACAACCAAAACCAGAAGCAAAGGATTGGGACTGGTATAAATTAGTAGATAAGAGAAATGGAGCATTAAAAGTAGAAGATGTACACCATAAAAATATAGATAAACTTATGCAGAAAACTGTAGCTCCCCCTACCACCCCGGGTACCCCTACTAACCACTTATCCCTCGATAAAGAGCATTATAAGATAGATGAAGAACATATAGATAATTTAAAAATCTTAGATAAAAAATTCCTAGAAGAGAAAAAACAAAATGATAAAACTATAATTGACCTTGTATCAAAGGATGGTGAAACTTGGGCTAAAGATATGAATAAAGTGTATGAGGCTCCAAAAGATATGCTTGTTGAAAGGGCTAACAAATTAATAGACCCTTTAAAATCAGTAAATACATCAAAAACTGACTTTATGTGGTATGACACCAAGAATGACATGACCATAGGATGTGGACCCGGTGGTCCGCCGGGCGCCAAGAATGCATCTTACGATGGTAGTGACTTCGGTTACACCCCGATTTCAGGGCCTGATTCCCTTTCCATGAACGGAGCCCCTCTAGTGGGGCGTGGTAATTGGTGGCCAAAGGGCTATACGGGTCCCCACCAAGGGAAACACTTTGGAGGAGGAGGCGGCGGCCCTATGGGAGGAATGTCTCCAGATGACGCTGTCAGTTTCCTAGATGATATTGTTGACCAGACTAAACATCTACATGAAATAGACCGCACTAGAAATGACATGTTAAAGAAAGATAATAGAGAATTAGCTGATTTAGAAGAGTGGAGAAAAGAAGCTCAGAAGGAATTAACAGAAGCTACTAAAGAACTTGCAGATGCAGAGCATCAATTACATCAAGAGACAGAGAAGGTTATGCAAGAAACTCAACAAGTTATATATCTATTTAAACAAGAGTTTATAGGAAATATTCGTGAAACTATATCTGCTCTAGCAGCATTCTTTTGGCAATTAAATGGTTTAACTCAAGAACTTCAAGAATTTGAGCGTGAATTGTTAAATGCTAACTCTGTTTTTAATTTAACTAGAGATGAATTATTTGATACTGGTGAAGCCGTTACTCAATTTGGACAACAATTTGGTATGAGTATGCAAAACGGTGCTACTGGTCTCTACCAACTTGCATCTGCTGGTGTAAGCGCTAATGAAGCATTGACCATCTTACCAGAAACTTTAAAATTATCTATGGCTGTTCAAGGAGACCATAATACAATATCTAAGTTAACTGCACAGACCCTCTTCGGTTTTGGCTTACCCATGTCCCAAGCCGCAGAGGTTACTGACAAGTTTGCTCATGCTATCCAGAAGTCTTTAATTGAATATCAAGATTTAACAAGCGCTATTAAGTTCGCTTTGCCTTTCTTTACTGCGACAGGGCAAAGTTTAGACCAACTATTAGGTGCTTTACAAGTCTTGACTAATAGGGCTTTAGAAGCAGGTATTGCAGGTCGTGGTTTACGTCAAGCGTTATCTGAGTTTGCAGAACATGCTGATGATAACGCAGCTGCCTTTAGAAAAATAGGGCTTGAGATACTTAATGTAGATGGTACTATGAAGCAATTAACTGAGATAGCTTCAGAATATGCTAATATCATTGGTGAAGATGCTGTGGCAAGTACTGAGTTATTGACAAGTTTAATTCAAGATTTGAATGTTCGTGGTGCAACCGCGTTTATCCACTTAGTACAAAATGCTGAGGAGTTCACACAGGCTGTTGAAGATACCGCCAATGCTGGTGGAGAATTGGACCAGATGGTTCAAATTCAGAATGAATCTATTAGTGCTCAAATACAAATTTTGAAAAATAATGCTTTGGCTATTTTCTTTATGAGAGATGCTGCTTATGAAGGAACTGAATATATGAATGGTTTCCATGAAGCAATTCTTAATTTCTTAGAAACTTTAAAAGGTCTTCTCGTTACAGAATTAGCAAATGGAACATATGAATTAACAGAATTTTCAAAAACTCTAAGAGGTATAGCTATTAAAGCAGTAGAATTATTTACTAAAGCATCAAAGGAATTGGTTAAAATAATAAAAGATTTCACAGAAGCAGGATTCTTTAATATCTCAATGTTAAAAGCTTTCTTTGCACCATTAATGGCTGTTTTGAAAGTTATTAAAATGATAGGACCTGATGTTTTAAAGTTATATATTTCTTTTAGAATATATAGTAAGATATTAGGTTTAGAAGCTATACCTTACACTAAGATTTTCACAACTAGTATAGATTTACTTAAGATGGGAATGTCATCACTTGCAGGAATAATGAAACATGTTATATCTAGTATAAAATATTACACAATAGCTGTAGCTAGTGGTGAAGGAGCTGAAGTAGCAACTAGTTTATGGGCAGGCTCTATAGGTAAACTTAAAGGTATACTTGGAGCACTGGTGAAGGTATTATTTAGTTGGCAAACTTTAGCTGTAGCAGCCGTAGCTACATTAGGTATAGCAGCTTCTACTACAACAGATTGGAGTAATATAGTCTCAGGGCTATCACTAGGTTTTAAGGAGCTTATCTCTACTCTATGGGTAGGACTCGAACCTCTTATTATATCTATACAAAATGCTAGAGAAGCATTTGGTGGATGGCTTGGTGATGTTACTGGTATGGAATCTCAAATGATTTTAATTAGAACTATGCAGGAAATAGGAGCCTTTTTAGGAACGTTTGTACAATTGGCTGCTAAAGTGTTAGGATTCTTTGTTGATATAGGGGTTACTATAGGTGGATGGTTTGCAGACAGTTTGGGAGAAGACTCTCATTGGGCTCATTTCGTACAGTTTTGGGAAGATTGGGTAGACCCTGAGGTTGATATAGACTGGGGCACTGCTTGGACACACACGACAGATTTCCTTGTAGATATAGGAATGGCTTTTGTAAATTTAGGTAAATGGTTCGTAGACCGAATACTTGATGCTTGGAATTGGGTGGTAGGCGCTATCACTGGTAGTGATTTCAGCGAGGTAGATTTACCTCACTCATATAATCCGGGCCCGGGGCACGAAGAAGTGCTTGATGTAATTCTTCAGGGTACTACTGCAAATACTGGCGGTGCACGAGGTGGTACTATAGGACCTCCTGCTCCTACACATGATTACGGACAAGGACCTACATACGATACATGGTATCCTTCTCAATACAGTAGTTTTGAAGAATATGATAGGGCCCGAAGAGCGGAGGGCCAATACTACAGCGTAAATCAAAACTCCGCCCCCGGTATGCCTCCAGAGATGGAGGAAGCGTTGCGCCAAATGTTAATACAGCAAGAAATAAACCGTGCCCTTGAAGACATGGGCCTTCCACCACAAGGAACATCATCGTCATCTAGTGATGATAGTAGTTGGTACGATACTCATATTGGTACACCCTCCCATAATTTTCAACAAGACCTTATCGAATCAGGGTGGGCTTATTGGAATCCTTTTGGAGGAGACTCACAAGCTTATCAACAATCTCAACAGAATGTAGAATATCATGCAATAGGAGGTAAAGTACCTCGTTACTCTGGTGGAGGACCTGTAATGGTAGGAGAAATGGGTCCAGAAATCTTTATACCTTCCACTTCAGGACGTATTGTAGCAAACAAAGACTTAAATAGTAGGAGAACCAGAAATATGTTATCTGATTGGCGTAATCGTGGCGACGGTGGCGGAGGTGGAGCTTCCGTTATGACTGTAGGCACGTTAATAAGCGCTAATTCGGTATCTAAAAACAGTAAGATATCAATAGATAGTTACGCAGGAGTGGTATAGAATGGTAAGTATACAAGTAGAGAATAATACTTTTTATAGGAAATCAATAATAGGAGCAAGTTCAGTTATAAAAACTTCTCCACATTTTCCAGATGTAGCATATGGTCAAAGTAACACAGAAATATCTCTACAAGGAGGTACAGATATAAATGCTTGGTTAATATCAGGACAAGTAGCTAGTAGTCCTCCTGTAGGAGGAGGTGTTATAAAGGGTGGTAATTTAATACTATATGGTAAGTCTGTAGATTTAACAGAAACCGGTGGAGTTCCTAATGCAAAATTATATAAAATGAAAGATGGTATTACTTATACTGAGGGAGGTATGACAGCAGGTACTAGTAATGCAAATAACTTAGCTGTATTTGCAGCATATAATGACCCAAAACAATATACCTATGAAGAAAATTTCGATGGTTCTGAATCAACATTAGGAGATGTTAAAGTTTTAAGTAATGAGGGTTCGACATCTGTAAGTCTTAGTGGTCCTTATGTAAGTGAGGAGAATTGGACTGAGTTATTGTCACATCAAGCTAACGGTACTGGTATTAAATCTGCTTCCTATAGTACAAGAATTTTTGGCGACCCTAGTATGGCTGATGTGGAGATTCTAAAAAAATTCTTTGCTACGCAGTTAGATGGAACTCATTCAGAGACGGTAAGTGAAAACGGCTTCATTTTGTTAACACGTGTCGATTCTAGCCAAGGAAAAACCTTATGGAAACCTGCGAAGGATTTTCGAGGTACCTCCGATGACGAATCTGGAGTTAGAGTTATAGTACCTTATTTTAATGATAGTGATATAAAGGGTATAGTACAATATACAAACACTGAGACTTTATCATCCACAGAAGAAGCCGCAGAACCCACTGCCAACACAACTATATTTGACGAAGGTCTGATATATACAACACCTGACATTAATACATTTTATGGAGGAGGTGATGATACAGGTACACCTGTTACTCGCTCTACATTAGGATTAAGTAGTGAGAGATTTCATGAAGGTGGACAATCATTACATATGTATCATTTATGGCAATTTTCTTCAGCCAACGCAGAAGAGGATTCAGTGGAAACTTATTTTGGTAAAAAAGAGGAATTCTCAAATCAATACTCTTGTGTAGGAATGAAAAAAATACCTTATCCTATACCTATTGACCACGCATTCAGTACATCTACAGGAGACGAACTTCCTGTAGGAATGGATTATCGTTTAAATTTACCAGAGATAGAAGTGAGTTTCTATTTAGATGAATTAGATACTTTACCACGTATTGGTTCATATGCCGACACAACACCTTCAAGCAGTGGAACGTTCACTGATTATCACGCTCAAGCTACAGACTCTCAAGAATGTATTGTTAGTAGAAATATAGATACAGCATATTGGTCAGGTTCTGAGGGAACTCCAAATAATACATATAAAACATTAGGTAGAAATTTCACAATTACATTTGCTAATTATCCTCCAGAAGAAGGAGAGAGTTTAGACGCTTATATACTAAGAGGTATGGATGATTTCTATGCTGGAGATGCTGGTGCTGCCCCAAATGCACCTAACAAAGTATATAATTACGGTTCTAAATATATAGGAGCACTTACAATATATAGAGATATAGCACTACCAACAAATGCAGGTATAGAGGACGATGGTCAAGTAGCTGTAGCACAGTCATTACCAACTAGAATGGACCCTAAAGCTGGTAGAGTTGTAACGAATCCGGGCAACTCACCCTATCCTGCTGGTTATTTCTCAACAGGGATAATGAAATTTGTGAGTGGTAATACAGGTGCAGATAGTGCTGCTAATATGGTAGCTTATGGAGGTAAAACTAAGCCCGGTACAGAAGGTAGTGGATTTGTTCCCTCTGTAGCTTTGAGTATGAATAAGTGGATTACAGCTAAATTTGTAATTGATGTTCAGGGTTTAAATTGTCAAGACCTTGCCACGAATGCAACCCAAGCCTCTACAGGAGGAGAAACTTCTACCAGTTATTGTAATCAGATGAAAGTATTTTTTACAGAGGGTTTTGTAAGTGGTTCTGAAGGTGTTGGCGCAGCAGACCCATTCGCTTTCCACCCTGAGGTACCTGCGCTAGATATATTATTTCCTATAAAACAAAATAAATCAGATGCTGCTGATGGAGATGAATACGCTTCTAGCATAGATTGGTTTAACAATAGAAAATATTTCCCTAATGTTATGTGTTTATGGGCTACTAATTATAGAAACTTTAGTGCAGAGTCAGGGTCATCTAATTATATGGAAGACCAGCCATGGACTGATTACGACAGTGGAAAAGCTAAATTTGGTATTATTGGTGAAACTCCAGAAGAAACACCTTCCGACAAACAGACTAGTGTCTTTGTTGATAGTATTAAATTTAATAACTTTACTAATACTGTTCAAAATGCTTCAGCTCAAGCAGGTACTCATACTCAGGCTATATCAATCAAAGAATATGGAGTTAAAAGCCCTAGACGTAATGCAGGTGCTTATGTAGCAGCATCAGGCACCAGTGGTGTTCCAAGCTGGAAAGAAGTTAAAATGGATGATAAACTTCATGATTATTATTCACCTACTTATGTTTTGATGGGTTTTGAAAATAAAGAAACCGATTTAGAATCAATTGGAGGTGGCGATTATAGTGGGGTTTTCATGTTTGGTGGTTTTGGAACAAATGGTTTCTCTAAGATTTTAAAACAAACTGCTGAGACTACTCAATGTTTCTTATCTCAACAATATTTCAATGGTTCAACTTTAAGCAATAAACTTTATTTAGGATATTGGTTACAAAATTTGACATTTATGGAGGAAAATTCTACTACTAATTATAACTCAGATTCATCAGGATATTTTTCGAATCCAGAAATCCGAAGAACGGGTAATGGATTATGGCCTCACAAGTTGGACTCTACTGCATTTACTTCTCAAGTAGCAGCAGGAGCAACTGTTGGTGGCTTTTCCTTTGTATCAGGAAGTGATGCTAAATTGTATAATGATGCTATGACACAGAAAGGAGTAGGTCATCTTATTTATAATCCTAATGGAAAACTTCAAGGAGAACCGGGAGATGCAGGCGCTGGCACTACTGCAACTGGTTGGTTTAAATGTGAACATCCCTTTGTTTCTGCTAAAATAACATCTCTACCTGCTTTTAATGAAGGTAGTGACTCTTCCGAGGTTGATACTAGAACATTTGAAGTAGACAATCCTTCTATATTTCATTTAGATATGGACACTCAATATATGGTATATATAGCTGGAGGAAAGACAGCGTCTGGTGTGAGAGATGGTTTACCTGTTGTTGTAAATTATGATACAGAACTTTATACAGCAGCTCAAGTTGAAGGATGGGGAGGAGACCCATACTGGAGTGGTGGAGGAACTACAGGTTCTATTAAAATTATGGAAACAACTGATGCGAAGGAATATAATCTTGTAGTCAATCCCGGAACTGTAACAGGGAGTGTCGATTTATTTAAACAATGTCCTAATGTATGGATACAACTAACTGGGACAGACGGTTCTTCTACTGAGATAGTTAGAGTTATTAAGGCTAATGCTAACCCTCAAGACCAAAGTAGTCCTGCTGGTAAAAATGATGAATTAACCGTTAGAAGAGGACAAGTTGGTACATCAGCCCAAGCATATGCTGCTAATGTAGGTGGTGCAGATGCTAATAGTGGTCTACCTATCAAACAATTTATAGGAGCAAAGGGTTTATCGAAATTAGAAGAGATAAAGGGAAATGTAGTAACTCTAGATACTCCTTTAGACCCCCTACTTATACCAGAAAATTTACCCTATCTTTACATTTCACCTTACAAATATTGGGTTTGGATGCAATTATGGCCCGGCGGTAATACTGACGGTAGTGAGATATTTCCATGGCAAGATACTGGAGGTTCTTCAGGTAAATCATATACTAGTATACTACCAATGACTACTGGAAGTGATGCCACAACTACCACTGGTTCAACATATAATGAAGAAAAATATACCTTTGTTGCAGCTAATAAAGCTACTATGGGTACCATGTCTCCATATTCTAACGTATGGGATTTATCATTAGGTACTGATTCAGCTATAGATTTAAGTACTGATTGGGGAGCAGGTTCTTATAACGAAGCAGAAAATACTGGAGGATATCTCGATGTGTCTCCTGTATACACTAGTACTGAATGTAATCTAAATTTATCTGGTATGGCAGCTGCTGGTCTTCAACCAGAACAACCTGTTACTACAAAACTAACTCTCGATACCCCTCTAGTTAAACAAATTTTAACAGTGTATGGTAATGATTATGTTGATGCTGGAAGTATATATGCTGCTGACGTTAAACCTTACTATCTTTGGTCTTATACTGCCCCTGTTGGAAGTATTAATAATTTCACAGTAAGACCTACTGTAGACCTACTTAAAGATGGTTTTGATTTATATTCAATAACAGATGATAATCTTTCTTCCGTTAAATTTAAATGGGAGGGAGCAGAAAATGTATGGTATAAAATGTTAATGGTAGATGTAAGTGGAGCAACCATCCCTAATAAATATCATAGAGCCTTTTTACATGTACCTCTTAATGAAGTTCCTTCTACTGCAACTGTTTGTCCTGTATACAAATTTTACGATTATAACGCTAGGGTTGGTACTTCGTTTAGAGGAAGTGGTAGTGTAACAACTGGAAGTAGATGTAGGGGAGATATACAAGGTGCATGCGGTTATGCGTTTAGACCCAACCAAGTTGCTGGCGGCGCTATATCAATAGCTGGTGGTACTAATTTAAGTGCTGATGAGAGTCCGGGTTTTGGAGATAGTAAAACAGAATTTACTTTTGTTATTCATATTACTCCTGATGCCCGTAGTGGTTCACCGGGAGTTCAAAACATAATGGCACAAGGTGATGGTACTAATAGTGCTACTTTGAATTTAGATGAGAGTAGTGGGTTTGTAACATTTACATTTACAAATTCAACTCCAACAGCATATACTTTAACTAGTAAATCTTCTGCTGCCTTTGATGGTGAAACTCCTATGAGTATTGTTGTTACATATAAAACTAATAGTCAAGCAGGCCCTGATATGCAGATGTTTATTGATGGAAATAGAGAAGATTATTTACAGACTGTTACAGGTTCTATAACAATCACTCCTGATATTAATATAGGAAGTAACCATACTCCTACAACGGCCGCTATATTCCGTGGAACTATAGAAGAATTTATTATATATGACAGAGCTTACTATGTACCTGAAGATAAAGGAAGTTATGTATTAAACACTGCTGATATAAATGACGCAGCATCTAATAAAAAATTAACACACAATGCAAGATTATTTGTTTACGATTATCATAATATAAGAGGTACTACTAAAGATAAGGTAGCAACTTCTTCTGAAGCTAATTGGGGGGCAACTACTTTATGAGCTTAACTTGGCACGCAACAGAAGCCAATGCTTCAGGCGCTACTTCAGCTATTACTACGAGCACTGTTTATGATAAACTATATGCTCGATTAAGCTTCAATGATAATGATGTAAGAGCTGTATATGTAGACTGGGGTGATGGAGAAAATAGGCTCAGAGGTGAAAAGGCTAATTATCAGTGGAAGACCTTTGATAATCCAGTATCGGGTGCTGTAATAGAGCATACTTATACTGCGACAGGGGCTGATTTTACTCCTATCATTCAAACAGTCAACTCAGAGGGATTTGTTTCTCGTTATCATATGGATGGGACAAATCCTGATTCTTTACAATTACAACCCTTTACTAATAATTCTAGTATAACCGGCATGGCTGTAACTGATGGTCAAGCAACTGGTATTCTAAGAGTGGAAAATAAACAAGTATTAAGTGGTATAGACAATTCTATTTTTAATGTTAGAGGCCCTCAATCTTTATATGTAATGATACCTCCGCTAACAGAATCAAGTACGTTATCTAATATAGGGGATATTATTTTAGATATAACAGTGGTTGCCGATGATTCTATGATAGCAACTGGAACTACCTCAACTGCGGTGGGAGGAGCAGGACAAAGTGTGCAGACTATAACCAAAACTATAACTGCTGCTAATGTTACAGGAGGAACTAAGTTAGACCCAATAGATTCTTCAGATGGCCTTAAAGGACTTGTTAGTCAAGTATTAAAAGTTAAATGGGTTAACCCAAAATACTCAGGTAGTTCCCGTGCTGATGACTATACTGTTAACGACTCTTATAAGAATGTCAAGATATTTATAGTTACCACAGATAATAATTCAACGGCTTATTATTACCCTGTCACTTATGTTTCCGCAGGAGCTCCCATTAAGAAGGCCAATGACCCTTCTCGTTATATTACTTTAGATTTTTCTCAAAGTAGGGCTAAGGCATCTAACGTTTCCAATCTTCAATATAGGTATGATGTAGGCAAGGCTTTCTTTAATCCTGTTTATAAATGGAACGCTGTAACAGGTTCCACTGGTGGAGTTTATGAGTTTTTTGGTGATAATACTAAATTAAGTGGTTCATCTTCTAAGAATGTTTCTTTTGCTTATAATAGTACCCGTAGAGGAGGATTGAATGGTCAAGGTACCATAACTACACCTTCAATAGCTTTCGCTGATAATAGTAATGATAAATGGATATTGACCAATCAGGTTTATAGAACTAATCAATTTTTAATTGATGACTTTGGAAGATTCACAGACCAATACCATTTAGTTAGAAATTCTATGCAACCCGCTAGTGCAAGTAATGGTATAGATACTGAAGTAAGCTCTTTAACAGATAATAAACCGTACGTTTTTAGAATTACTCCTTCTGTAACTACAGGCTCCACAGACCAAATTACTAAATTAGATTTCAATGTAGACTCTGGTGGAGTATATACACAAGATTATACTGAAGCAGCTTTCCAGAATGGTAGTAGTAATATGGTCAGTCTTGCTGGTATGAACTCAGCTAGTTTTAAAGATATAGCAGGTAATGATAGAACAGCTAATGAATATTTACTTCTATTGTTTCCAAAGAAGACCAACAAGATATTTTTTAATATTAATAACTATGCTAAAGATTTGATAAGTAAGAATATATCAGGAAGTTCCTTTTCCGCTCCTTGGAAAATAGCAGGAGTATCTTACGCCGCTGTTGATAATCCTGATTCTATATCACAAGATGTATATTGGAAGAATGTTCCCTTTGAAGATACCACAAGCGTTTCTTTAGAGTATAGAGATACAGGTAATAAGAAATATGTAGAACAAAAGAATGATTTATCTCAAAGTGGTTATATTTCATTTGATATGCCTACAGATTGGGACAGTATATCTCTTGAGAATTTGTGTGGAGGATATTTTGACGATAATACTAATATAGTTAATTCAGCAGGTAATCTAAGTTTAACTGTATCAGGGGGATGTACTGCTGCAAGTTTTAATCCTGATGGTACATTTGGTAACTACTTAAAGTTTACTAGAACAGGTGGTGATAGTCTCACTAGCCTTTTCGATAGTGCTGAAGATGTAGGAGCTTTTAAATATATAGCTTATGTTTCAGGTACTACTGGAGGGTCTGTTGCATATTCTGTGAAAAGACCTTTATGGGTGGTTGGAGAAGATGGAGGAAATGGTGCAAATGCAGCTCTAACTGAATTATATTTATTATATGGAGAGGATGCTGGAAGTGTTTATACACCTTCTACATTAACTACAGCTACAAACGTTATTCTAACAATTAGGAGAATAAATGTTTATGATATACTAAACGGAGCTAGTAAGGTAGACAAAGGAAGTTCTGCTGTATTATTACGTCCTGTTGATTACGATAAAGGTACATCTTATCAAGCTGGTACTTATGTTTGTTCGGGAGGGGCAGGTTCTGGTTTATCTTCAGAATTTGGTACACCCCTTAAAGCTGCATGGGAAGATACATCTCTCTATGCTCTTAAGATTTCTCTTAGCGGAACAGTTGGTACACATACCTTCCCAGAAATATGGAATATATTAGATGCTACTGAATCTCATGTTCAAGTAGTTAAAGAAATAGATGATTCAGCATATAGTTTATCTGCATTAGGTGTTACTAGTGATTTAAGTATAACACGTACAGGTCAATATCTAACAGCTGTTACAAAAAAGGGAAGAGTTTTCATACAAAAAACAGGAGTTGGTATATCTAGTATATCTTTTAGTAGTATAGCTACTGGTGATGAAAACAGTACTACTGCTTTTGTAGATGGAGGGCCTTCTTCTATGTATGGACGCCTTCATATGATTAGAAAAATCCAAGCGGAAGGGGTTCCTGTCTATTGGGATGAGATACAGAAAGATGGTACATATGTTAGATTCTGGGGGGTTATACAGAACCTTACAGAGAATCATGCCACTGGAGGTCCTACAGCCATTAGAGCATTTGAATTTACTATGACAGTTACAGAAGTAGCTCTCTTTGATACTGATGGAAAACTTATGACAGATATATTCCCACTGGGGGGCATCGAAGATGAGTCATCTTATACCTAAAATAACCATTAATGGTAAGGATATAGATTATTTTAATGGTAGATATGCATCGCCGGGTGTTTTTAGTGCAGCTAGTTTAAACTTTAGTATACCTACAAATATAGCTGGTGCTCAAAAACTATGGAACCAAGAAATAGCATTCTATGTAGATAAGAGTGACAGCGTTCCCATTTTTAGAGGTTGGATAAATAGAACTAAAAAATCTTTAGAAAAAATAGAGGTGTTTGCAGAAGACGCTATAGGTTATATGGTTAAAGGAGGTAGTTTTAATAAGGCTAAGATTAATTTAGATGATAGAATAAATATAGATGGATTAACAGCAGGTGCAGCTATTATAAAAGTATTAGAATTAGCAGAACTTGATACTAAATTAAAAACAGATTATATAGGTAATACTTCCCCTGTAGTAGGTACTATCAGACCCCCTATAAGAGGTGAAGAAACTGTTAAATCTATAATAGAGAAAATAATAGCTCAATCTATTAATACAGATGATACGTCTTTACCACGACCTAATATAGTAAGATTGATAGATGATGGAACTAATTCTCAATTTATAATAGAATTAGAGAGTGATTTAGATACAGCACCTATTAAACATGTGTATAATACTAGAGATAATATAACTAATCTTCAAGTAATAAATAAAAAAGTACCTACAATTATAGAAGTGAAAGGTAAAAAAGGAGTAAGTGGTAAATTTACTCATACGTCTGCTATTGAAGCCCAAGACAGAGAATATTTATCAGTTTCTAATGGAGAATTAGAATCTCCAGCAGAATGTAGAGAATTTGCAGCAAGACTTTTTCAAGCTAATCTAAAAGCTCAATATGAATATTCATTAGAAGTAACTGAAGGAGCATACCTTAATGAGAATGATGTTATAAGATTAGATGTAGAACCTTCAGAGTTTGCTGGTAATTATAGAGTTATAGGAAAGACTATTGTGTTTGATGAAAACTCTTTTAGAATAGGCATTAATATAAATAAAAAACCACCTACCTTAGCTGAATATATATCTAGTAGGGATAATTAGAATCTTTATAACCGGGATGTTTATTAACCAGTGTACCTTTTTCAGTCTCACCTTCATAAACAGTGTCTTGAGAAATCCAACGTGGTTTAGTCCAATAGTCTCCTATTAATCCCATACCTCCACTAGATTCAGTATTACTAGGGTTCATAGTTCTTGCGGAAACTGTACCTTCTGGAAACCATGTACCATCTACTCTATGTACACCATCTAACATACCGTCAGCTGTCATACCTGCGTTTCGGCCCATCTTGCGTCCATATCCAGTTATATCTGTTTCATATGTCATACTTAAGCTGCATCCACTGTCAAAATATACGCATATGCATTACCATGTTTGATGATTTGGGCATGCCTTATGGTTTTGGTATTAACAATAGTTTCTAACTTTGTATTTAACCCAGCTGCACATAATGCAAGAGTATCGAAATCTTCAGTATGAGTATCTGTATCGTAATTTGCCATTTATTCTCCTAAATTTCACACTTATCACCAACACAAGCATACTCAGCTTTTCCTTGAGTATTATCGTTTAGCTCGTATTGAGATAACTGCTTATAGTCTATTCGGGGCAGCTTCTTTATAAGCCTTTCGTAGGTTCTAGCATCAATTTCCTCATAAGGAGCCAGTTCATATTTACCACCATCATAGGGTAAAAAGGAAACTCCATTAATAATATCCCAGTTCTGATAAACCCAATTTCCTACTTCAAACCATTCATCATCTCTAACATACACAGTCATACTAGCGTTATGTTCACACCAGTTATGTTGAAGGTTTTTATAATGTTTTAATTGGTCTAATGCTGATACGTCCTTCCTAGTTATACAACCATCAGGAGACTTAACGGGAAATTCTAACACCCAAGTGGATGCATTTTTCTTAGTCTGCCCTACCTCTGGGTTAGCCTTTATACCACTATCTCTCATCAATCTAAATAGTGGGTCTCTAGCTGCTATCCTATATCTCCTAATATAATATTCAGAATATCTCGGATGTACCCCTGATGCAGAATCTACAAGTTGTGAAACTGTGCCCGACGGTTTAACGCAAGTGGTTGCTACTGGTACATTTATACCCAATACTTTAGCAGCTTTACGAGAAATGCGTATAACGCGGCTTTTAAGGGCCTTTAAGCACTCCGAAGTGAGAAGGGAGGGGTTATCCATCTGACCGGTCAAACTGATGCCTAGAAGCCGTTCTACGTCACAATTCCTTTTCCACGATTCTCTGAGATATGGAAAGTAGGTAAATGTGCTCTGTATAACACCGAGCCATGTAGCAGTCTCAACCTTATCTAAAAGGGTGTCTAAATCATCCTCAGCTCTAACTACCACTTCACTTAAGTTGCAGAACTCCATATCCCTAAGCATTATTTCGCCACAAGGGTTAGTGCCTTGGATTAATGGAGCATATCTGCGAGATGGAGCTTTCTTCTGTGCTGCATCAAGATTAAAAATGCCCCTTTCCCCTGTGCCTGATAGAGCTAATGCTGCCCATTCTTTAAGAAATTCAGCAGCGGAGGGCTTTTCTTTGTATATAGCACTGTTATTAGCCATTGCACGTTTAATAGGATAAGGCCATTCCTTTGCATGACGCATCTCTATATCATTTAAATCTGACAAAGATATCTGTGAGCTACGTCTTACTCCTCCTACTACAACTATCTCTGCTATCTGATTACATATATCATGAGCTTCTAGGGTAGTAAGCTGACGTCCTTGTGCGTTATGCATTGTTTCTCTTATAAAATCATGTAACTTTATAAGAGGTTGAGGACCAGAGGCACGACCTCCCATTGTATTTAGTCTAGCTCCTTCAGGTCTTATTATAGAATAATCAAAATATATATTCTGACCATCATATAAATTATTCATTAACATTTTAACAGAGTCAGCCCACCCTGCTTTAGAATCAAATATAGGTATCTTTTCCATACCTTGTGCTGATTTAATAACTGGTATAGTTGGTAATTTTTTCACTTCTTCCTTTTCTACTGAGAAACCAAAACCAGTTCCACACATTAAGATATAGAGACATTCTGAAAATGCTTCTACAGTATTTATCTTTCCAAATGCACAGTTGTATATGCAAGTATTATCGAATTCAGCAGCAGGGCCAGCAGCCCATAAAAAACGCATAGATGGCATAACTGCAAATTCCAACATATACTTTCTAATTTTATTTACTGTCTTATCTGGTATATCAGGTCTTTTTAAAGTTAAAAAATCTATTAACCTGTCTATTGTTTCAGGCCATTCTTCTCTTCTCTTCTCTTCATCTAACCAACGTGAATACGTTCTTTTATATATAAATTCTGCTACTTCGTTTTTAAACATTTATTACCACTCCAATTGCGGTTCATTACTATAGTATATGGCTACTATAAAAGCCTTTTTCTAATTTTTAAAATCAGTTAAAACTCGGCGACCACAGGTGCAATCCTCTTCTGGTTTACACCTGCATCTCGCTTGTGAAGATAAAAGCCCCATTAGGCTTCGTAATCTTCAGGTAGAGCTGCTCCGATACGTCCGTTACCGTAGTCTCTCATTAATTTACCATTCATACTAACTAGTTTGAATGATGGTGCTTCTTCAGCTTTCTTTTCTTCTTTTACCATAGTTTTTTCCTCCTTTTTTGGTTCTTCAGCAACGACTTTGACTTCTTTACTTTCGTCCTTTACTTCTTCTACCACTTTCTCTACGGTCTCCTTTTTAGCTGCTGTTTTCTTAGCCATTATTCTGAACTCCCTGATTCTACAATCTCTGCGAATTCTTCACCAATAATGGTTGATTTATGCATCTCAGTCTCAGCCCAAGGAACAATAGTTCCTGAGAGTCCTGTAATGGAATCGGTAACTCCGTTCCATGCATAGCCTGCTATCTTGTTAGGGTCGTCCCCTTCAGATATGTCTGCGTTCGGGACAACAGTGTCCCAGTATCCGGAAAGACCATTTGGACTGCATACAGCTCTAAATCCTACACAAACCCCAGTAGGGTCTACGTTAGGATATACTTCGTAGCGTGCTACGTATACATCTGCTTTGCATCCATCGTCTCCGGCACATTTTATAGTTATTACTGCCATAATATTTCACCTTTGTTTTGTCTTTGCCAATATTATTTCTTCTTGGCTTTACGTTTCATTGCTTTCTTTTTAGCCTTACGTTTGACTTTCTTGGGGAGTTTGCCGCCCTTAGGCGTCTCCTTCTCCCACTTCTTCGCCATCTTCGGCTTGTTCTTGTACATCCAAGCTCTCTGTTTCTGACTCTTGAACGGCATTTTCTTCCTCTGTTGCTTTTTGTAGTTCCTCTATATGCATCTGCCAATCTCTAACCATATCTTTAGATTCCATAAAATCTGCTACGATTTGATTGTTAGCTTGCATACCTTGTTGCATGTTACCAATAGCTGCTTCAGCTTCTTGTAACCTGTCACCAAGCATACGAGTTTGTCCTACTAACCAATTAAGGTTATCCATTGTTTGTGCTGGGCCTGAACCTTTATTAAAGTCCTTTACCCAATCTTCTACATCGTTCATACGTTTCTCTAGTCTTTTTAATGTTGCCATTTGTTCGCTCCTAAGAACATTTACACTCTTGAGTGCATATTCTTAATTGTATTAACTTATCCCTTGAGTATCTATTTAAAGCTTTCGACCTTATTTGTTCTATTTGTCTCCCTGCTACATTAGGATTGGTAGTATACCATCCCCAATCAGCACCGGGCTCATTATAGATACCTTCAAAGATGAAGTGAATGTCTTTGTTTCTATATCCTGCGTTAATTAATTCTGTCGCAATGATATTATTTTCTTCGTGGCTGCTATGACCACGCTCTATATTACGCTCTATTAGCTCTATTATACACTTTCTAGGGGGCTTAATATATTCATTGCTTATAGAAGTGCTTGCTTTAATAGAGCTTGTTGATTCGTCTAATTTATTTAGTAGATAATCTATACCATTAGATACAGTGTGTTCTATATCATATGTATCACAAATAAATTCTACAAAATTTCTCTGTGCTTTGGTACTTTTCTCTGGAGGTATAGTTTTACCAGTGTCTTCCATAGCTATAGCATACAATGCAGCTATATCTAATTTCATTATATCTTCTACCGAAAATTGAGTACACCATACACCAGTGGGCTCTCCTGTCAATTTAGACATATAAGCTGTATTAACTATACGTCTCATACAAGAGACGCTATTATTAATACATATATCATCTAATGTACGTAGAAAGTATTTCTTTTTAAGATGTCTTAAATAAGCTTTAATTGAATCTCTCTTTATATGCCTTGGCAAGTCCACTGGGGAGTGGAAGTCTATATTCATTTGAAAGCCCTTTCCCCCTGTAAGATATATCCTTGGGATAATCTTTAGTGGTTTGCAGAACCGGCGTATAAATTTTCTTATATCCTTTAAACATTTATCTACATCCTTTTTATCATCGAAATCAAACCATATGGTATTGATAACTGCTGATTCATAATCAGTCTTTCCATCACTCTTATTGTTTTCGAAAACATATACACTAGCATAACAGTTTTTTTTACCGTTATATCTGTCTATTTGCTTTTCGAGCTCTTCGACGTCGTGGCACTTTGCGATTCTTGCTGGGATTCCAAATTCTCTAAAATACATAATTCATTCCTTGTTGGTTCTATTATAGCGTCTCCTACTTTTTCCAATACTTCTATCTTAGTACACCAGTCTGCTGGTATAGCTAATATATCAATTCCATCGGTATCTGACCAATGCTGTACCAGTATTAAAGCCTTTGGGTCTTTAATTACTAACTCTCCTACTGTTTCACATACTGCTAGATGTTCTTCAGGGTTATCTGCATTAAGTGCGTGTATTTTTATCTGCTGTGCTGCGTCATTCCAAGTGACTTTTACTAGGGGACCTACGCCCCCTATTCCTTTTGCGTTTCTTTCTTCCATTCTTTCCATTCCTCAAATAGCATAGCTACTATATCATTATCATCTATATGTTTATGATATTTAGCGTTTGCCGGCGTTTCATTTATAAAGATAGGGTCTTTCGGCCTATCAAATAATAATCTATCGTATGGTATTTGTTGTAACATTAACCATTGCTCTGTGACTATTTTGTTTTCTAAAGTATTCTCTCTTTCACACCATATAGTTATATGATGTCCATTAGTTTTTAACCACTGCATAAATTCAGTTACATTTAATATAGGTTGTGAAAATTTCCATAATATCTTATCTTCAGGTTTACATATAACACCATCCATATTAAATACTACTTGCATTCTTTCTCCCATACTTTAGCTAAATCTATCCATCTTTGTCCAACAGGTTTCCAATCATATTCCTTCAGTGCTTTTTTCCTAGCAGCCTTACCTGCTTCTAACCGTTTTTTAGGATTATGATAATAATAATCTAAAGCATCTGCTATACCTACAGAAGAACATATAGCTCTCTGAGGGGCAGCTCTTGTAGGAGTATCCCACCACATATCTTTATATGGTAGTAATATACCTGCTTCACATATATCTTCTTCTATCAGGTAGTCTCTTCCATTAGTTTTTTCATCTCCACCGGGCTCTCCTCCTAAAGGATATAGTGGTATATCTGCATTCTCAGGGTCATCCTCTTTAATAATTTCCCATGCAGTAGTATAATTAGTTACAGCTACAGGAACACCACAAGCCATTGCTTCGATAGTAGGGATTCCAAATCCTTCACCAGCAGTAGGTAAAACAAATACATCCATACAGTTGTAAAGATTAACCATCCCTTCTTCATCTAGAGCTTCACCGGCATCTAACACACCCATTAAAGGAGGCATTAAATAATCTCCTATACCATACTTCTCAGCAAATGTTGGGAAATTCCATCCCATAGCATCATTCCAATCCATATGTAAAATAAGTTTAGCTTCATCAGATTTTAAATTATTTCTATCTACAAACTCTTTAAAACCTTTTATGAGTTGGGGTATATTTTTTCTATGTTGATTTCTTGCTACACACCCTACAATAAATGCGTCAGGACATGGTTCTTTACCATAGTTAGGTGTTAACATAGGTTTAAAAGAATTACAATCTACTCCATGTGGTATATACCATGATTTCTCACAGTTATCAAATTCTTCTTCCATACATAACTGTCCATATCTAGACATACATATCTTATAATCTATTTGGTCTAAAGATTGCTGCCATTGGGGTATACATGGCTGACCATCGAAAGGTATAGTTGCTGCCCATTTCCACGGACTTCCCTTTGCTACAGTTTTGAATATATCATTTAACATATTCTTTCTTTCCTTTCTATCCCATATCTTTCCAGTCTTGGGATTATACAAAGGTAACTGAGCTATTTTAGGTGCTTTAGATTGTGCTACATGAGCAAACATTTGAAAATCTAAATGAGTCCATATGACATCAGGTTTAAATCCTTTTACCCATAAAGGAAAACTTTTTTCTCCAAACCTCTCCTGACCGGGATGCATCAAAGGAAGATTCTCAATCTGACAAGTAGTTTCCTTCTGTCCTAGAGGCCATTCTATATCATAAGAACTATGACTAGGGTTCTGACACCCTCCATATCCTATATGATGACCTTCATTAGTTAGTATAGCTGAAACATTTTTACTATTAGTTCCAAATCCAGTAGGAGCCCATACGCTATCTGATATAGGCATAATTCTCAGTTTACCTTTCTTTGGTGTTTCAAAGTTTAATTCTTCTTGAGGGTGGGCTTTAGGGTTCTGATATAATTTAGGCCCAATAATATTTTCCATATTGTTCTTCATAAAAAAACCTCACTGTTTAATAGCGATAATGTCTCTTTTATTAACAATAACAGTACCTTTTTCACCAGTGAGATAAACGAAATTTTCATCATCATTTGTTATCATTCCTCTTCCAACTTTTGTCTTTTCTTCTTCCCGCCAAACAACCTTGACGTCTGCTTCTTTAAGAAACGAAGCAAGTTTATTACCATCATTTTCATCCATTTTATCATTCTCCATACTAGATTAAGTGGCTCGACTTTTACGAAAGGGCCACATAACCTATTTATAGTTAACCTCAACGACCTATATAAAGATTGTCCCATTACATCCACTCCATTAAACTCTGTTGTTTTTTATCTATGAGGGTTAATGGTGGTTTTTTCTTTATCCAATTATTTAACTGAAATTTATTCAATAAAGTTGTAATAATGTCCCAGTGATAATGTATATCAATGTCCTCTATATCATTCACTAGTGATTCTAGTTTATATCCATCTTTACTCTTAACATAGTAAAAGGTAGTTCCTTCACTAGGTGTCATACCTATAGATTCACCTTGTTCTATCAATGTTAAAATTAAATCAGTTTCAGATTTATAATCTTCCTTTTTTCTATGCATAGCTCTTCTCATAACATAGTCACTTATTTCATATGAATTTAAATCATATAAATTATCTATAAATTTTTCATTTACTATGTTATTTATACGAGCATTAATTATTTTGTCTAATACCTTTAGATAAAATTTAGACCTAGTAGTAGCTTTAAAAGTGCTTCCATGTTTTGTAAGGCTATCATCTTCATTTCTAAGAACATAATTACCTATTTGTAACCATACACCCTCTTTATAATAGTCTTTATCCATAGATATATGGTTCGACTCAGCATCAGAAATAACATGTTTTAATAATAACCTCAATCTGTTTGTCAACCATTCGACATCCACATCCACATTAGTATTAATCCCATCAGTATGTACATATACCACAGCATCTTCTCCATATCTGCCACGGATGATAGAGACACCTGATAGAAGGAGCCAGCGTGCCACTGCCGTGATAGTAAGACCGACACCCATATCGCCGTAACTAATATAAGGATTAGCGTTTGCACCATAGAAAGTATTCACCATTATTTTAAGAGCATCGGATTTGCTCTTATCTTCTTTCGTAGAACTAAGTTTATAAGGTTTTCGCATTTCTTTAAATTCATGACACATGTTATATAGACAGCTCTTCCTAGACTGGTCTATTTTAACCATTATTCTTTTACCCACCTTGTTATCAGGTACATAGAGTATACCTTTTTTAAATTCTAACTTATCCTCATAGTCATCATAACCTATAATACTTGTGGTATCTGGTCCTAAATTTAGAGCCATAGCTATTGATGGGTAAAACGAACTGAAATCTACCTTTATATTTCTAGCGTGAAATCCCGGTTTATATAATTCAATATGAGCTGCTTGGTAGTTACCCCTATCTTCTCTATATATAGTAGGATGTCTTTCTTTATTTCTATCAAGCGTTACTATGCGTTGTTTAAATAAGCTCCTACCTTGTAATATTTTAGTAATATAACTTGCTGGAGCATTGACATATGTTGCCAGTGGAACGCATAAAGTCTCAGCGATATACTGAATTTGAGGGAAGTAGTGATTAAATAGATACATAGTAGCATCTACATCACTAAGAACATAGTCGTTTATTTCTTCCATCGTATAGTCTAATAAATCGTTCTCTGAAAAATCGAGCTCTATAGGAGAGAGTCCGAAGTTTTTAGCTACGCTTTTTAGACCACGTGGGATGCCTGATAGGGAGTAGTCAAGGCGAGTCCATCTCAGTAAATCGAGGATTACACGTCCTCCAGCATTCATCTTCAAATCTTTCTGGTCTTTAGGTAGTTCCCATCCCCAACTAGAATTATCTCTGTTGAGAATCTTTTTATATCCTTTAAGTCCATGAAATTTAGCTCTATGTAGTATTTGTGGTATATCATAACCTACTAGGTTATAACCAACTAATACGTCAGGGTCATAGTCATTAATATATTCTGCGAATTTAAGTATAACATTTCTATCATCCTCTCCATCCCATAATAATACTTCACGCTCTCCGGTGCTAGTTACTATACCTATAGCTACAACGGGGTATTTTTCCCCAAAGGGAAAGGAGCCATCGGGAGAATGTGTCTCTATATCAAATACGAGAGTCTTTACGTCATCCGTATTAGGGAATTGACTAAAGAATTCAGGATGCTCGATAAGGAGACGTTCAAGTAATGCTTCTCTCCCACCATCATAGAGCGCTGTTGGCGGAACAACATCCCTCATTGGTATATAAGGATGTTTCGTTAAGTGTAATTCTTTTTCTGATGCTATACCTCTATAAGGATTAGCCATCTTAGGACCATGTTGGTAATAGTATGGAGTATAAGGACTCTCTACTGCTTCAGTATCACTATTACGATATATCTTAACCTTTAATTTACCTGTTCTTAAATCTATAGTTCTATGATTAACTGTTGCTATTAGTGGTACTTTCATCCTGCTGGTCCCGGCTTACTGATTGTATCAGTATCGTCTATATCCCACATCTCTATCAAATGTATAGTATCTTCAACTGCATGTGCCCATGCTGTATGTATTCTATATACTAAATCATCATCTCCTAATATAGCAGGTCTAAACTTCTCAGCTATATCTCTATGATATTCTACAAGCTTATATAGTAACTTTATCCATTCTTCACGTTGGTCATCAGTTTCTACAGTTAATCTCTTAATATCCACCATGTGATTCTCTATATGCTTGTTGCTGTTCTTTGTCCATTCTATTGAATAATTTATCAATATTATTTATCATTAGTTCTGATAATTTTATATTATAAACATCACATAGTCTTGTGAGATACCATAAGACATCACCCATCTCATCAATTATAAGGTCCGTGTTGTCAACTCTATCTCTTATTTCCTTTTTAAAGGCTCCGCCTACTTCTCCAGCTTCGTTCATTAAACCTATCATTAGGTATTCCTTTTCTCTACGTTTAGGATATTTTGCAGTTTTACGTGTAAAATCCATATACGTTGCTTCTATTCCTTCTACCATATGTTCAACTCCTCAGGTATTCTTTTGTTTCTTATTAACCAGTTTCTTTCAGCTGGTAAATATCTATATACTAAGTCTGCTTTTTTATCAGACTGAATAATCCATGGCTTTATAATGATTAAATCTTTAATCCTACACCACATACGTCTCTTAAATTTACCACCTATTCTTATCATTCTTGTATTATCATCTTCACACATGGCTATCATGCGTGAACCTCCACTCATCTCACTTACAACTGCAAACTGTTCTCCCCTCTTAGGGAGTCTAGCTCTTTTTATAATAGGACTTGATGGTATCGAGTTCTTTTTCATTATAGTCTCCTTCTGCGCTTAATATAAACTCATCAAAACTTCCTATCTTCGCATCTTTATATGTCTTAAATGGTTTATATGTGTCACTTTTTATATCTATCGCTCTCTTTGCTCCCTTACCCAATGTAAGGTTGTTGCCGCTAAACGGGTCAATAATTTGGATATCGCTACAGTAGCGCCCAACATACTCCCCAGCCACGGCAGGCCAGTTTTTTTCCATAAACTTCTTTGTTTCTTCAATTAACTCACTCCAGTTTATTTTTGATACAGGTTCTTCGAAGAGAGGACTCTTATAATACATCTTCTTTCCTTTATCTTCATCCATCTCTAGGAAACCTGTCATTACTAAAGCTACCAGTATAGGTTCTATTTTAGTAAAGGGTAATCCGGCAGCCTTAGCTGCCTTTTTAATCTCATTAGTAGACATACGCACAGTCTCTCCATCTGCAAAGCCAAATTTATCTAAGCGTGTATTTGGAAACAACTTGAGTATATCAGTACCATGACTAGGCATATGCAGACATTCAGATACGAATGAATTTAGGTATATACGTAGGCCCAGCCAGTTATGTTTTGGGGTAACTAATCCATATTGTATACCTTCATCTTCTACTCGTATAATCTCATCTGGATAGAACCTAGCCACAGCGTTTATAAGTTTAAGTAAATATTGAACTTTAGACCTAGATACAGGGAAAGCACTTGGTATTGCTTCAAATAAGAAGGGAGCACACGGGTTCTTTATCTCTAAAGATTTACCCGAATCTCTTTCTATTATAACATCTAACATATGTTTCTTAAGAGTTTTCATTTCTTCGTTAGTCATTGTAGTTAATGTCTTCTTAGGGACAGCACTATCTAATAATTTATGCTTTATAACTCTCTCAGTCTGTTCTACAGTAGGATTAGTATGCATAATCATACATCTTCTCTCCAACTCTGCATCAAAATAAGCTGCACCTTTAGTATTCTCTACTGCTACGCACATAAAAACATACTTAGCTCTTATCTGTGTCTCTACGGTTTCACCTATAGTTACATCAGTGCGTTTTCTGAATGCACTTCTCCCATCACCCCATGTCTTTATAACTTCTAAGACACCTTCAGGTAACTTCTGCGCCTCAGGTATAGCTATAAATCTTGCTCGGTTAATCTTATCAGCATCATACCATACAGCTGTCTCACTTAAATGTTCTAACACATAGTAAAATTCTTCAGGTAATAGTGCAAAGATAGCATCCATAATAACAGTTTTACCTGTTCCTGAATAAGCCTTTATTACAAAGTTATTATTTTCTAAGAGATAGGAAAGACAGGCACTTACTGCTAATTCATCTTCTCCTAGTATAGGATTAAGCGAACCATCTTTCTTTCTTACATTATGAAAATAACGAGTTAAATCATATATCTCAAGCTTCATTTTTCGCCGCTTCTTCTTCAATTTTCTTACGCCTATCATACCAACGATTTCCTGCTAGCCATATAGGAGGTGTTCTTTCGTATATTTCTTCATACCATGAAAATATCCAACCTTCTATGTCATCATCTGTGGGCAACGGGTTTCCATAAAATAGTTCCTTGTCGCCCTCTCTACCACTCACAGGCCATGTTTCACTTAACTTTTGTCTTATATATTTATTTAATTTCATATCCATTTCTCCTTTGCTTTGCGTAAATCTAATACATTATTATTTATTAGTTTTACAGCATATTTTTTCATTTCTTTTTCATTTATACCACTAAATTTATCTCTCAGTAGTAGGAATAGGTCTATTAAAGACATAGGGTCTCCATCTTTATCTTGAAGGAAATTAACTATCTCTTCCGGAACTACCCACCTTACCTCTTGTTCATCAGAATTAAACAAAGAGGGTCTAAATTTTTCTTTAACAAAAACAGATTCTTCTGTTTCCTCTATGCTATATCCATTAACACTTCTACCACTCGCAGTTTTAATCTTAGTTCTCCCTAAAGAGAACACTACGTCTGTAGGGTTAATGTTATTATCAATCAATTCACTAAACACTTTCTGGAAGTGTGTATGCGTTGCTAATGTAGCACTTAGATATGATATAGTAGTCTTTCCACCACCCATATAATTACTTTCAGAGTGATATAAACCATATGTAAATTCATTTATCTTTGGAATATTCTGATTACAAAAAACACAATCACCCTCAGCAGCCCAACATTTCACCCTACGTTTAGTAGACTGATTCCAATGTTTAATCCTATGGATAGGAGCTATAAAGGCGAATTGTCCTAGAGCCGTCATTGAATCTTCTAGCCATATTCTCTGACTCTTTGTCGATTGTATCCAATCGCTGTATACACTCATTGTATATCTATCTTTTTACCTTTATCTTCTTCTGCTTTTTGAATTTTAATATCTAGAACGCCATTGTTAAATTCAGCTTCAACTTCATCAGGATTTAATTCAGGTTGAAACTTTTTAGTAAACCCATAATCTCTTTCTTCTGTTTTAGCTGCCACACTTACAGTATGTTTATCAACATTAAGTTCTATATCCTTCTTCTCTACGCCGGGCATATCAGCAGTAATAGCTATAGTGCCATTTCTATCTTCCCAGTCACCAATATTGTCCCCTACTATACTTCTAGGAGGGGTCTTTAAAGGTAGGCGTTGAGGTAAGGTCATCATATCCATCCAAGCATCCATAAGTTCTGTTAAGGCATCATCTAATGGATTTTTTCTTGTCATACTTAGTCCTCAATATTAGAAGCTTTTTCTTCACTTCTTTTCATTATTCTGAAATAAGGTTTTGAAGCACCTTCTTTCCAGTATGTATTACGGAACATAACATATTCATCTCCACCTTCACTTTTTCCAGTGTAGTATACGTTTCCGTTCTTATCTGTGTTGCGGAACAATCCCGCTACCAATTCTAATGCAGTTTTTTTTCTTTCTTCTGTCATTGTATCACCTTTTAGGTTGTTTACCAATACCACAGGAGTATTTAAAGTTTACTCCATTTTCCTACGTCTACGGACTCTATCTTACCTGTAACAGGGTTGACATATACTCCGTATTTCTTTTGCATATGTTCTCTTGTGGGTTTGGATTTTTTATATTTAATAAAAGCCTGTTCTGCTTCTCTTGCCCTTTTAGATAAACTAGAAAGACATTTACCACATAACCATTTTCCATTAAATATTGTAGAGAACGCATGCCACCACGTTTTAAACTCAGAAGGTCTACCTTTAAACTTTACATCATGTATGTTATCACTACAAGTAGTGCATTTACCTAAAAGTTCTCCTTCTTTTACTGTCTTCATCCGTAATGTGCCTGTTGTTTTCCTTCAACATTATTCATACTTACTTCTAAGAGTTTGTCGTCATACTCTTTCATTAGCATAGATAATGTTTCTTTGAACATCTTTTCTACGTCTACTCTATCGCTAGGAACTACTTCCATATGGAAGTTCCCTATACGCAAGACGTGTGTCATTTGAGTATCTTTGCGAGCTGATTCTACTTTAGTAGAAATTAACTCAGCAGCCATCTCAGCCATCTCAGAAGACGAATCTGTCATCTATAATCTCCAGTTTAATTAATATTTTTCTTAGATTTTTAATCTTTCCATCAACACTAGAGATATAATTATTCATATCGTCTAATCTCTGCGTTATATGTTCTACTCTTTCTAGGACATCTTCTATATTCTGAATGAAAGGCCACCAATTACTATCTTCATCAAATCTAGCGTTTCTTTTTCGAATATCTTCGGCCCATCTTATGTGATGATTTACCTTTTCCTGTTCTTCTTTTTCCTTGTTCATTCTTATTCCTCCTTAATTGTTTCATTAGTGATTTATTCTTACGTGGGTTTACATGATGACCTTGTCCTGTCCATCCGTCTACATAATATCTTATATATCCCATCCAATAATCTCTACAGTTTTCTTCTGTAGGTTCTAATCCTCTTATCTTACATTTTTCCATAAGACGCATTCTCATTTTTCCGTTCTTACCTTTAGCCCATATGCGGTCAAAGGTTTGCCATCTATCACTCATCTTTTAACCTCAGCTCACCACAGTGAGGGCAGTTAAACTTATGGGATTTTTTCATACCTATATAGTCTCCGCCACATTGTGTGCATCTCATAACCAATACACTCCTATTATCATTCCAAAGCCTAAGCCAAATAGGAATCCAGATAACATATCTAATTGTTGATTAGTCATATAGACCAATCCCTAGTTCTTCTTCAGCCATTTCTACAGCTATATCAAATAAATATTCACTCGTTAAGCATAACTCACGAGCCATAGCTAATACTTTTTCATTCATAGTGTTTTCTCACTTCTTTCTTTATAGTATCACGAACAGCATCTTCTATCTGTTGTCCAAAAAGGTTTAAAAACATTTCGGCTTGCTCAGTTGTAATCAGTCTATCTCTTTCTCTTATTATATGTCTAACCATTGAAGGTGTTATTCTTATAACTATAAGTCTTTCTTCTATCATACTAACAACCTCGTATAGCATATATAACAATAGGGACTACCATTAGTATCTTTATACTTAACATAGTCTAATGCTAACTTACATCTGCATGTGTTGCAGTCTACTGTATTAACCAAACATACCTCCTGAGGCGTCGTTGGTTGGAGGTTTAACTCCATCTAGAGTCTTTAGTTGTGATTGTATAGCTTCTAATTGTGGTTTATGTGATTTCCACATTAGTTCATACATTTTAACTAAAGCTAGTAAAGATAGTTCGTGCCATCTCTCAGTATTATAAAACTTTGATATCTTCTTCAAACTACTACCTATGTTACCAACTTCTATCTCTTGGAATAGTTTAACTAGTAACTCCCAATCTCCTACTTCTTCTTTATTAAGTAAAGCACTTATATCTAACTTACCTCCTGATGACTCCATTTGGGCTACAAACCCATCGAGTAATTCACCCATATTTAAATGACCATTCGGTCTATACGGTAAGCTCTAACATGTTGAGGGTATTGAGCAGCATACTGCTTAAGGTTATATCTATTATCTATACCTATAGCATATACCATACCTTCACTAGAGACTCTTACATCTTCTACTAAGATTTTTCTAACAGAATCGCTATCTCTATCATGTTTCCATGATGAGAAATCAAACGTAGTTCTGTTCTCAGGGTTATACCTGAAGCTGACCTGTTTATGGTTTCCGGTTTCCTGAAAATGTTCAGCAGCCTTGTAAACCATATCAAATATTTTTGTTCTTTTTGACATTTTTATACCTGTAAACTAACACTGACTAGAGAGTATATAAAGCTTTCGTTATTCTCTCTATCATTATGTTAAATAATTCCATACTATTGTTATAGCTATCCAAAACATAAAGAATAATACATACCATCCTTCTCGGTCAGGGTCTTTATGTTCTCTAATCTTCATCTTCATCCTTATAGGGAGTGCAATGCACACATCTCCTATTTCCATCTATATCTACAAAAAAAGCTCTCTTAAAGCATCTTTCACATTCTATTGTTCTCATATTTAATTAAACCATAGATAGTAACCTATCACGGTTAAACATATTAGGTTGCCGATACTATATAATATTATCTGTTTCCAATTAAAATCTTTCTTATTATATGTTGGGCCTTTCATTACTTTCCTTTGAACTGCTTGAACATTCTTTACTTGAAAGTGTGGTATAGTATTCCAACACTCATCACATAAGTATGCTCTTAAATGTGGCTGTTCAGACATATAGTGTATTTTACATCCGTTACAGTTATGCCACAAAGCTTTGTAGTAGGTGGGTTGTTTCATTGTTATCCGTAAAAATTATCTTTAGGTGCTTTATCTCTACCTAAGCCCTTAGCATAGCAATCATCACATACATATAAGTCATAGCTTGATGACCATAGGGCCACTCTATGACAGTATAAGCATTCTAATCTTTTACTTTCTTTCATTATATTATTTTCTCATACACCTTTTGTAAGTTCCATCTTAGTGGTGCTTTTAATCTTTCTATAGGGATAGCATGTTTATCAAACCAATCCCATTTAACACTCTTATGTTTATATTTTTTACTATATAAATATTTGGCTTGGGCTGGTGTTATAGCCCATGCTTTCTTGTTTCTAAACTCTTCTCTCCTTATGCATATAAGCGATATACCGCCCTTTCTCACTAACTGCTCCCCTTCTCTTATCTGATGAGCAGCAATAGAACGGCCACTACCATACCATAGAGGAAAAGAAGTAAGGTTCCTAGAAGTTTTAGCCTCCAACATAATTGGTCTACTTCTATATACTGTAAAGAAGTCGGCTGGTTGTTTCTCAGCAACAGCAATCTTAACGAATCGGTTAATGTCATTAGTATCTTGTATCCTAAACCACCATATATGTTTGGAGGATTTTAAGCTCCTACGTATCTCATTCTCAAAATTCTTTCCTGTATCTCCTTTTCTTTTAACCATTACAATAGCTCCATTGTGCAAATGTATTATAACACTTGCTTAATAGATATCTATATAGGGAGATATATAAAGCTTGCGTAATAGAGCTTATCAAAAGAAGTCCAAGATATCTAATATTCCTACGGCACATATACTACATGTTCCTCCATATAGGTCTGCTTCAGCTAAACTTATACGTTTACCACAAGTCAAACAATATCTATCTATCATTCTTCACACTTCTCGCATCCGTTCCTGCAACATACTTTACAATACTTACAATCACTATCACAATTACCTTCCCAACACATCTCTCTCAACTGTTCCTCAGTATATTCAGTGTGGGGGTCGTGTAAGTATATCATCTTAGTGACTCAGGTATTTGGTCATATGTGCATTCACTACTTTGCTTATCAGGTCGCCATCCTTTAAATTTAGGATGTCTTATACTCCCCGATGGATACCACGCATTACCTTTAGCTGTAAAAACTTTACCAATATATTCAGACTTATGCATTGTGTATAACTTACGCTGTTCGTCAGTAAAACCACTACACGTCACAAATATATCTTTGTCAACTAAGGTTCCTATTACTGCACCTACTTGACCTTCATATTTAGTTCCTTTATCAGCTGGTCTAAAGTCATGACATATATATTCTATCTCTACTACGTCTTTCATTCTACACCAAGCATTCTTATCATTATATTTACTACTACTATTCTTAAATACTAATCCTTCATAGTTTCTATCTTCAACGTAATCTTTCCATACTGTTTTCCATTCATCCACATAAAATGTATTTAATGGATATACGAAACCAAAGGTATCATCCCTTAAAACATAATTAGTTAGAGTATATAATCTCTCAGCTAGTGGTTCGTTGCTTATGTCTTGTCCTTTATACATCAAACAATCAAAGGCATAGAAGTGTCCATCACAGCCATATTTATGTGCCCAATGACTATTCTTCATATATTCTCCTAGTATCACTGTTTTCTCATGGGAAGTATAACTCTCATTATTTTTGGACATACGTATAAAGGCACCTGTATCTTTTACTTTACCTGTTCGTGATGTAATGGTATATTCACCATCAGCTATTGTCATACACCCCCACATACCATCCATCTTTAATTGGACTAAATCATATTCAGGAGATATATCATCTCCATATCTAAGCTCTTTAAATTTAGGTCTATCTATCATCTTTTCGTTTCCTCTTTATAACTGCCTTTCTCACAGGCACTTTTGTTGGTGCTTCTTTATATGCTTGTTTAAAATCTATAAAGCTACCACCTTTCTCAGCACTTGGCGGTAACGTATAACCCTCGTAAGGTATTTTTGCTGCCTTTTTTTTTCTCATACTT
>Ga0208299_1000436_pt1 | contig 38840 bp, 48 predicted proteins | sample 15_taG_FD_184089 | JGI IMG/M metagenome (GOLD analysis project Ga0208299, IMG submission 184089) | Marine viral communities from the Subarctic Pacific Ocean - 15_ETSP_OMZ_AT15312 metaG (SPAdes) (version 2) | ecosystem: Environmental > Aquatic > Marine > Oceanic | place: Pacific Ocean | collected... | reverse complement strand
GCCTAGGTTGAATGGCACCCAGTCTATACGAGTAAACTCACCAGCAACAGTAGGAAGCTCCCAAGAATTAAGCCACTTAAGACCCACCACAGACATACGACCATCTTTATTATATCGTGGTGTGATAACTCTAATCTCTTTAGCCTTTGGTAGAAAGTCATGTAGTATGTCCTCCTCTATGTCATCAGCCTCAGTCTTACAGTCTTGGTACAACTTGAGGGCTTTGGTTTGATCAAGGTAGAAACCTTTACGTTGCATCTTACTCAATAGATACTCAGTCTGGTATTCCAACTTGATACATTGATCACTGTATCCCTTACCCTCAATTAGCAGGGCACAGTAGGCAAGGTAGGTAACCTCAACGTCATTCACACAGTACGTCAGCATCTCTGGACTGTACGTGGTGAAGTCAGTGTGATCACCCTTGTGTTTACCTAGTCTGATTCCCCATGCTTGGAGGGAGTGGGCTGACTTGGCTCCCTTGGGTGTGACTCTATCTGAACCAAAGAGTCTTGAGAGTACCATTGTGTCTCTGAGGTGGGACAACTTGATGTCGATGCCCAAGAGTTTGTTGAACAACGGTATGTCATAGCTGATGATATTGTGTCCGATCCAGACATCGACTGACTCTGCGAACTCTTTGAACTCTTCATAACATTCTCCTTGTACAAATTTGAACACCTCACCAGTGTCGTAGTCTTTACATACTATGCAGTGCACGACAGTGGCATCATCAAGTAAACCATTGGCCTCTGCATCCACCACCATAGTCTTAGTCATCATCTTCTTCCTCTTCAAGGTAACATATTAAGTCAGACATACTACTGAAACAGTGGAACTCTGTTGCTGTTCTGTGGTTACCGCTGTTGTATCCTTCCTTAATGACTTCGTCTGTGTAGTAGACAACCTCAACAAGGTAGCCAGACTTCTTAGGTTTAATCGCGTAGCTTTCTTTCTTAGTCATCATCTACCTCCATCTCTTCTTCGTTCAATCTGCCAGTGACGTTATCATAATACAACCTACATGATGGACCTGTCAACCCACTAAATCTATTCTTCAGTACTCTGACTGTCGTGGTGTTACGTTCACGTAGGTCTTCATGCTGTCCATTACGTTCAAAACCAAGGACAATATTACTTAGCTGTCCTATGCCAGCAGTGCCACGTAGATCACTGAGGCTGGTGGTGCCACCTTCTTCGTGTGGCTTGTTGCTCTGACGTTTACTGTGACTGACCATGAGTAGCAGTACATCCAGTTCCATTGTCAACTTCTTGAGCTTGGTTGCTATGGAGTCAAGGGCTTTACGTTCATCACCGTTTGTTTGATCACTGACAATGATACTGATGTGGTCAAGGAAGATCACCTTACACCCCAGTCCTTTGCTTAGATATCTGATACGACTGAGTATCCTGTCAATGTCTGACTCACCAAAGGCATCGTAGTACGTGATGCGTCCAGTACCAAGTGTTCTCTCGTATGTCTGTTCCCACTCTGTATCATTGACATGGGTATCAGGCAGGTGCAAGGGTTTGTTACACTCAATACTCATGAGTCCCTCACCACTGTCCTCTGCTGTCTCCTCAAGGAAGAGGGCACCAATGTCCCAGTCAGTTGTCTTGAGGAAGTGGTGTTCAAGTTCACGTAGTATCTGTGTCTTACCCATGCCTGAACCAGCAGTCAGTGTCCACATCTCACCAGTCCTGAACCCATAGGTCAACTCATCCATGCCTGACCAAGGACCAGCGATGCACTTCACATTCTTCTTGTTCTTGATGCGTTCCTTCAGGTCACGTCCGTTGACTAGTCCGTCAGGTTGATGTGTCTTTGCATCCCACCATAGTTTATTGAACTCCTTCTCTTTGCCTTTGAGTAGGAAATCATTGGGGTCTTTGTACTCACCAGTGAACTCAACGATCTTTGCCTTGCCGGGACTGAACAGTTCAGCCAGTCTCTTGGCTGCTGTCTGTCCCTTCTCGTCACCATCAAAGGCAATGCGTATCTCATTGAAGTTGTCAGCCCACTCATGGGTAGCTTCATCCTTGAAGTCTTTCAGGTTGGCACCTGTCTTGACAGACACAACAGTGGCATCAGGGAACTTCATCATCTGCCACGCAGCCATGGCATCACACTCACCCTCACAAATTGTCAGGAATTTTTTACCAGTACCAAGGTGTTGACCAAACAACTCAGCCTCACCTATGTCACCCAGTGCATGGAATGTTTTCTCCTTGATGTCACGTATCTTCTGTGCCACCAGTTGTCCATCCTTGTAGTAAGGGTAGATGTGGTGTGTCCTGTCCTGTCCCTTGGCTACTACCTGCACACCGAAGTGCATGGCTGTCTCCTTACTGATGTTACGATCATGTAACGAACTGTCTTTGCCGTCATGTCGTAGCTTGGTGTTACTCACTCTCTTCTCCTTTGGTTTGTCTGGTGGTACATCATCACCACGTAAGTATGTTTCACAGGCGTGACAATATGTATGACCATCACTGTACACAGCATTGGCATCACTTGATCCACATCCTTCACAGTTAGTATGTTCAGTGAAGGTACTATCAGTCTTCATCTTGTTCCTCCTCTGCCATAGCCTCACTTGGCTCCATCATAGCCTTGATTGCCGCCTCTGCTAATCCGCTATGTTGTAGCCATTTGCTTTCGTCAATGCGACATTCGATGCAAATAGCCCTCGCCACCTTCTCAATCATGTTCATCTTGACCTCCTCGTTTGTATAGGTAGTCACGCAGCTTGCTGGTGTCATAGCCACGTTGATATAAATCCTTGGCCCTTGCTGCTTGTCATAGCACTTGTTATCAGGGAGTTTTATCTTAATGCCGTTGCTTATGGCATAATTGCCATCATCATATGTATCAGTCATTGAGTACCCTCAAAGTCCCTTTGCAAAATTCGCAACATTCTCTTGTTCCTGTTGATGTGTTTTCAACAAGGGGTGGTGCTGTATGTGTGCATTTCCCACAAGTGGTCGCATTACAGACAGGGCATGAATGTTCTTTCAACATCTTACGGGCGTCATCCCCATGATAGGTATTACAGCAGTGAGGGCATTTAACACTATAGATCATCCACTTAATCATCTTGTGCCTCCTCTTCAAAGCTACCGCCACCAACTGAACCATAACGGACAGACTTCACAGGTTCACCTAACACAACGGCAACATAAGCATCTTCTGTCGGCTCGCTTGGCTCCTTTGGTATATTTTCGTGACACAATTTTTCTTTAGCTAACTCAAATGCTTTGAACTGTGGCGTGCCCCCAAAGATTTCTTTTAACACTAGGTAATCTTCACGAAGCTGCTCTAGCTCTCCGTGGGAGAAGTTTAAATGTTTTATGTCACGCCGCAGTAGTTCGATATTCGCTGCCGCTGCTCTAAGTTCACCTTTAAGCTGCTCTATCTCTTTGTAAGCAGTCTTCTTCACAGCGGCTATGCGTATGTAATCTTCACGAAGCCGCCTCATCATTAGCAACTCTTGGACAACAGCGTCATAAGTATCCCGACCTTGGCAGTCAGCCTTGTTGCACAGGTAGTCTGGCTTGAAATCACTCATCATCTGTCCTCCTGATTGCATCCATGATTGTAGGTTCATCATCCTTGAAAGGCCACTGATTGTTGTCACGTAGGTACCACTCATGTCCAACATCACGGACCACAGTCATACACTGCTCACACACAGGGCCTTCGACCTTATCATCCCAACCCAGTGTCTCTTTGTTACATGTCATGCATCTCATCGTTTCACTTCCTTCTATCAATGTTCTTTATATCCAATTACTGCAATGGTATTATCCCAGCATGCTCGGCAGTCACCACATTTATTCTCCTGTGATGGGGCAGGGCAGAGATGTACATCAGTTCCTTTGTAGTTGTCATACGTATCCTCTGTCAAGACAACACTTCGATGTACACCAGCAGTGTAGTAATCTTTGATGGGACTACTCAGTCTGATTGTTGTGTTCCAAGTAGGCCAGTCGAAGCGTTCAGGTAACCACTGTTGTTTAGTAGGCAACCAGTGTTTGGTATACTCAGTGAAGTAGAGGACATCATAAATCTTTGAGGCCAACTCCTCACAGTAACAGTCACCACTGTCGAACCATCTGAAGTATTCCTTGGTACCTATCCACTGCACCATGTCACTTACCCACTCATCTCTGCGCCAGTCAGTCTTGTTGTGTTGACGTGCAGCCTGTACCTTACCAAACTTGTATCGTCCCTTGGTGGCATAGCACTCAGCACATACCTCATAGACCTGACGTGTCAGTGGGTTGATACTGCCGGGGCATGTAGTCCGGGCTGGCAGTGACCATGAGCCACAACCCTTGGGCATCTTCTCTGTTGTACTTATCTTAATACTCATTGTGTCTCTCCCTGTGCTAGATGGTACGTGAAGTAATGGTGTGTACCATTGTAGTTGGACTTGGAGTAGACTCTATCCTGACTCCACGTATGGTGACGTAGTAGACAGTAGTACTCGTATGTAATTCTCATCCTTTAGTTCCTTCAGTGTGGTGGTACTGGACATCCATTGAGACATCCAGTACCATCCATGTTTATGCGTTAGCTGTGCTTATTGGTTAGCCTTGCAGTTATCACAGTCCAACTCTACCTCATGCTCCCACTCATAGTCACCACACAGACTGTGACCATCACCGGGATCAAAGCAGCGATCAGGTCCGGGTAGATCAGACTCGATGTACACTGCCACATCTTTGTGCTCGAAGTCACCTTGATCTAAGATCACCTCGTATCTACTGCACCGTCCCTTTGCATTGGCATAGTCAGATGGGATGGACACCACGTCCTTCGGATTGATCTTGACAACCACTACCTTGCAGTCATTGCTCCAACCATAGTGTTCAAGGTAACTCTCACTGCAAAAGTGTAGTCCATTGCTGCATGTGTTGTCACGCTCATCGTCTACTTCCTGACGTGGCATCTCACATACACAGCCCACTGAGTTATCAAACCTACCACTGTGGATGTCCTTGTAGTCATGGCTGACCTTCTTCCATGCAAGGAAGTGTCCATCACTGGTGATTGGTAGGTCATTAGTCTCAAGGAACAGGTAGAGTTCTTGGATTGCTCTGTAACTTGGGTTGTCATGCAGCCTGTCCATGAAGGTGACAATGGGCAAGACATCAAAGCCCTGTGTCATCATGTCAAGGATACGCTTGGTCAATGTGTTATGTACTGGCTTGTCCTTGTAGTACACGACACCACCCTTGACACTGACATAATGTCCTTCACCAAACTCAGTGATGGCCTTGCCTAAGTCAATCAGCTTGGGGATTGCATCGAACTGTTCGTGCTTCACAGCCAAGACAATCTTATCCCAGTTGGCATGGGTGTTATCAACTGTGTAGCTACGACCATCAATGAAGGCAGTGAGGCTACGCTCAGACATGATATATGGGGTGTTCATTATACTTCTCCGTTGTTAATGTATTTGATTACGATATCATCTTGCATACCATTGTATAGACTCAAGATGGGGTGCTTGTCAATTACTTTCTTGATGATGGTGCCTGTATCAATGATCTTCTCATCATCCTCCTTGGTATGGTCATAGTCTAAGTAACCATGTTCCCTGAGTAGTCTAAGTGTAGTGTAATTAGTAGTTCTTTCTTTATCCTTACAGAGTAGACCCTTATAGTTAAGGTTAAGTACACTGTAATTATCTTTGACTAAACGTACTATCTGTTTATCATGATAGCTTAGTTGATTCTCTTTGATGTCCTTATAGTACTGTCTGATGATGCCCTTGTCAAATCCTTTCGCTCTTGCACACATCAGTCTCTCAATGTATGTGTCAAATTTGCACCACCTACCTGACTTGAGGAACTTAGCTTCACTGACACTACCCGGCAATGCATACACTACATTTAGATTGAAAGCATGCATCATCTCCTTCATATGGTACACAGTGTACTTGCTGTCATGTATTTGGTTGTTCCTGATGTTGACATAGACACCACCCTTACTCGTATCATACCTATTGGCATCATGTAGGTCACCGTGCCTAGTGTACCTCTTCAGTTTAGTGATGGTTTTCTTGGCTCTCGGTGTATTCTTGTCAAGCTTGGCCTGTATTACAGCATCAGGATGACGTGGTAACTGTGACATATATAACACAGGTGGATCACCAAGTGCAGCCAACTTGTCAGTGATGTCCTCATCTTTCAACTGTCGTAGCATGAACACTTGGTGACCATCACTGAATTGTAGATTGCAGTTGTTCTGGCGTAGGTAATAGTCCACCTTCTCATTGCGGTGTGTTGTTTTGTCATTGACTATGATGATTGTATTCTCAGTTGGACGTAGCTGGGGCCAGTGACCACATGATCTTGCCAGTAAGTCACCACCATACCTACGTTCAAACTGCCACATCTCATGCTCAACCTTGACAGTTCCCTTACCAATGGTGATTATGTCATGTAGGTCAGCACTGACCTTGTTGGTCATGACCATCCTCTCCCACTCAGTGGCACAGTCCTCAAGTCTCTCCTCCAACACAGCATCTAGTTGTGTACGTACATCCAGTGCCTTCTTGTTGAGTGCAGCGATGGTCTTGTCAGTGTAACGTAGTCCTTCCCGTGATGGTACAATATCTAACTCACCAATACTGAAGGTGAAGTCAATGGGTGATGCCATTAGTTTTCTTATGTCACCCTCTAAGTCACTGCAATTAATAGGATAACCGACAGTGCCCATGATTGCATAGCCTCTGTCCTGCCACCTGTTGCCACCATCTTTACGTAGCTTCCACTTGTCTCCAACCATGGTGTACTCAACCACTGGTATATCTTTTAGTTCTTCTCCTTCGTATACCTTGGGTTGTACTGGTAGTCTCTTACAGAACTCAGTGACAGTACTCTCGAAGTCATATGTGTCACCACTCTTGGTTGGTATGATGACCTCATAGCCTTGACGTAGACCATCCATGTCCTCCTCAGCAAGTAGGCTGATGGTGTAACCTGTTGTCTCATCCATGTATGCTGAGTAGGTACGCTTCTTATCTGTGTAACTGATGGCTGTCCAACTGTCAGTGTATGACCACGGACTAGTACGACCATGACCAAAGGCACCCACCTTACTGTTACTGTCTGCTTTGGTACTGTTGAATAGCTGAGTGAACCCACCCATCATGAACTCATGTGTCATGCCACCACCATAGTCCCTGATGCGTAGCTTACTGTCTAAGTAGGTAGGTAGGTGTACCTCAACGTCATCACTCTCATCAAAGGCATTGGCAAGTAACTCCCTGATGATGGCTGACTTGGGGTTACTGAACAGTCCTTCCATCAGTATTCTCAATGCTTCAGGTGTTGCTTTGATACCCCACTCAGCACTCTCAGTCATGCCTTTGGCAGTGACACCATGTGTTTGTTTTTCTACAATCATCTCAATGCTCCTTGCCACTCGATACTTGGACGTACTTGTCCTATTGCTTTCAGTACACGGTGCCGTCTGTTATACTTCTTGGTCAGTCTTGTTGCTTCTTCCATGGCAGACTTCAGTGTTTGGTGGTGACGAAATTGGTTCTCTTTGTGGTGTGGTACCTCATTCCTGTACCCAAGTACAATGTAGAATGTCCTCATCTTACTTCTCCAGTTTCTTCTTCAAGTTACCAATGTACTCCATGGCATCCTCAAGTGGGACACCACTGTGATAGTACAAGAGAGCAGCAGTCACCATCCTCTTGTCATTCGTGCCAGTACCCACCAGTCTAAGCAGGTACTCACGCTTGCCCCAGCTACTCACTTGTCTATCTCCTTGGATATATTACGTACACATTTCATCTGATCATCACAGGTGTACGCCTCATCGACTTCCCAAACCACACTCCTGTACTCTGTCTCACCTAGCGTGACAGGTATCAACTCAATGGTCCATGCCTTGTTCTTATGGGAGAAGATCATGTCACTTACATAGGTATCAGCAGAGCAGCGTGACTGACAGAGGACATAGGTATAGTCATCCTCCATATCCACATCATGGAACCTGACCAACACTGGTTGTTCATCTTTATTTTTCATTGGTCTTTCTCCATACAGTATAGTCTACCTTGGGTGGGAATGACGTATCAGTACCCATGACTGGTCCTGTCCACTCATAGTCACTGTCTGTTGTGACTGTCACACACCCTGTCAAGAACAGTAGTGCCACACCAATACCAATGATGATCACGGCACCTGTCAAGTCAGCTAGTCTCTTCTCAATTGTACGTAGTCTAGTCATGTCAATCTCCTTCATTTAATATTGCGTCATGTCCTGCTGCAATGATACGTGCCATCTTCAAGGCATCATTGGCAGTGGTGGCATACAGATTAATAGTTGGGTGGTAGCTGGTACTCTCAATGAAACTGATCACCCATCCATCCCTGTCATCTGTGACTGTGACATACCAATCCCTATCACATTGAGATTCTATTGTGTATTTCATCACTCATACTCCTCCATCAAGGCATCAATGTGCTCTTCATTGTACTGATCACCACATCCAGACAACACAAGCTCTTCCCAACTGTAGTCAGTACAATCAGCATCAACGGTGTATTGTTTGGTCATTGGGTAGGTAGTCCATCCCTGTTGCTTACTCATGACACTACCCCTTATGTACTGATGAGGCACACCATACACGGATACCATCTTTGACAATACGGGTACGTAGGCTGAAGTGTTCGTCCCATCTTTTCTTGTACTGCATTGCTGCTGAGTATACTTTACTGCGTGTATTCTCACGTAATACAGGTGAGCAGGTAATGAGGAAGCTATCTCCTTTGTCCATCTCTTCAAAAGGATACATTCCTGAGTACCCTTCTGCTTTGTCACGGAATTGGGTTGGCATTGGTACATTCTTTTCAATTTTAAACATAATATTAGTCCCTTTAGTTTATACTGTTAGTTACTGTCTGAATTGAGACACTCAATCAACCATGTAATTGATTGGCTGTGTGTCCACTCGTCTGTCTTTTGTATCATACCAGTGTGTATGTCGATAGTCATCCTTCATTATTCTACGACTACCAAGGTACGTACCTGTATCACTATTAAACTTCCTTACATAGTATCTCTCTGCCTCAGTGTATCCCATTACTTCCACTAAATGTATGTGCATTTCTTTTGCTGTGAATCTCATCTTACTTACTCCATTTAACTGATTAAACTTAACTCAATGCAAATCTTTTCTTACTTGGTGCTCTCTTCTGCTCCATCCTCATATGAGACTGGGTTGCAGTCAGTGGGTTAGCACCAATCACGCTGCTCCACTTAACAGAGTGTATCCAATCAAACACTTCCTTCACTGTGCCACTCATCTCTCTGCCTCTGCAATCCACTGCATGACAATCCTCTTCACTGTTCTCTGTGACCCTCGCCACTATCTCCCTGCGATACAGCACCTTACCCTTCACTGCATCAGTGGGTACATACGTCAAACCGTTCATCCTATTTCCTTTCAACCAGTCCATTTAATCAGTTAAACAGGCCAGCGAGACACCATTTAACTGATTAAATGCAATCAATAACCCAGACATGACTATAGGCCAGCACAACTGAAGTCATGCTGGCTTAATGTCTGGCTTGTATTAGATTTACTTAATGTTATTGGCTAGCTTGTCGTTCATTGCCCGGTAAATTTCAATGCGCTGGCTAGTTGAAAGCTTTTTCATTTGATTGGTGAATACTTTCTTAACGTCAATTTCAACAAGTTGTTCTTCGCTCTTAGGATTGGCGGCCTCTTTTAGCTCTTTCCATGTATAGATTGCACTAAGATCACCGTCTAAATTACCATATGCTTTACAGGATAGGGATTTATAAACACTCATTGTTTTACCATTGTTCTCTGTGTCGTCCGTTGCCTTACTACCTTCGTGATCAACCATCATGTTCTTGGTTGCATTGTAGTATTTGAATGACCATCCTTTATCAGAGTAATATTTATTCCAGAAAAGAACGACGTCACCAAATGCTTTCAAGTCTTTAAGCAAGGTGGTTTGAGCATCCTCTGTATTGTCTTTGCAATCCTGTATGATTGAACTATTTGAGCCTATCAATTCTAGGGTTTTGGTTGCTGATTTGTAGGTTTTGGCTTGGGCTTCATTGAGTGTGAATTTCATGGTCATTACTCCGTTTAATCAGTTAAATGGCTTGATTGCCTGTGGACGCAAATCGTCCTACCCCTAACATTGCATGAAGCGTGCCAACTATGGGTTTTGTTTGTTTTCAATGGGTTACGACTAGAACTATTCTAATTACAGGGTATTAATTGAACGAAACGTTAAATAGGATTGAACAATATGTTTAAATTAGTTTAGTCTAATGTATAAAGGATAGTCAATTCAATGACTTACTGGCTAGTTTATAGGGTTTCTATATTGAACATATCGTTCAAAGGTTTATATGTGATTGAATAGGATAGTAATCTTAATGTGACTTACCTAACTGCATAAGTAGTTGATGATTTGACTGGGTGGACATAAAGATATGTTTATATGTCAATGTCCTAATGTGTTTAGGGTAGGACTAGGGTGCAATGCAGATAAGATCAATCAAGTGACCTTGTTTACATAGTGACCAGTAAGATCAATCAAGTGACTGAATGACACCATGCACATATAAGGATATCTTTATATCAGTGTGTTCTGATATGGACAGGGAGGGGCAAGGGGGTTAAGGGGACTACAGGGGTTCAAAGGCAGTAAGAAATTATCTCATAGAAAATACCAGTATCAGGGAGATACCCTCTTAGTATCAAGGAGTCCCTATGTGTACAGGGAGTACTGACATACCATATGTAGTGGGTAGAGTAAGAAAGTTACACACCAGTACATTTAGTGCTTGACAGTGTTTTATTCACATGGTATAATACTCTTACAATGAAGCCTCATACAGTAGCTAGTTATTTCAGCAACAGTATGATACATCATAGACAATCAGTATAACATTTGTAGTAATAACTTAATAAGAATAACTAATAGTTACTAATAGTAACATATAGTAGAGTAGACTTAAGGATTATTTTGTCTTCCTTATGGTTGTCTCCACTAAGTGGCATTGTCTTTATTATCAGGAGCAGACCATGGCTAAATACCTAGACAAGATGAACAGATTCAGAACTCAGTCACTATTCCTTGAGTCGTACATACCTGAAGACAGAAACGAACTAGAACCAATCTTCACACTCAAGAATCAAGATCATGGTGGTCTACCATCAATGAAGAGACTCTACTTGGAGTATGAAGACCCAACTGGCTATCAGTTTGCAATTGATCATCTTGATTCATATCCTCATTGGACTAAACTGTGTAGAAGTACATTCTTCAAGAAACATAAGGCAGCATGGGATGAAGAGCTTGAAGTTAGGCTTCTTAGCAAGAGTATACGTAAAGTTAACTCACTGGCCCAAGGAGATACTGCACAGGCATTCAATGCGGCAAAGTATCTTGCAGACAAAGGCTGGGAGCCAAAGAAAGGCAGACCCACCAAAGCATCCATTGAAGCAGAGAAAAAGAAACAAGCAGCACTTGAAGAAGACTTAGTCGATGATCTTGAACGTATCCAATTGAGAGTAGTTAAATAATGTCTGATGATATAATCTACAAAGACTCCACTGGCACAGTAAGAACAGTCAGCACAGCCAACCCACTGCCAGTCAGCGACACCAACAGTGAAGATAACCTTGATGTCATCCTGGGTAATGTATCAGGTAAGCGTTACATCAACAAGATGGGTGAACGTGAGTCAATGGTTGTCGCAGCAGCAGGTGAGGATATCTGGAGAGGCAATGAACTCAGCCCTGCAGGTGACCAATTAATACCAACACCCAGTGACTCAGGTGAACAGATGAGCCTAGTCAGTGAGTCAGGCAATGACAGTGCTGCTGGCACAGGTGTACAGGAAGTAACCATTGAATACCTAGATGGCAGTGGAAATGAAGTCACAATGGCCTATGAAACCAATGGTACGACTGCAGTGGCCCTTGCCAGTGACATCAGCTTCATCAATGACATGTATGCATCAAGGACAGGAAGTAATGGTGTCTCTGCAGATCACATCAAAATATACAAGACAGCCACAGGCACAGGCCACGTATATGACATGATTGCACAGGGTGGTAATAAATCACTGGTCCCTCACTTCAAGGTACCCACAGGACATTGTCTTGCAGTACTTGGTTGGCATGCAGAGGAAGCACAGGATAAAAGAATCAACATCCGTCTACGTGCAACAGCAACACCCAGTGGTGATGTCAACCCAGCCTACCTATTCATTGATCCAGCATACATCCGTAAGGGCAGCACAGGTCCACTGACTGTACACCGTAAGGTACCAGCAGGTGGTATTGTGAAGGTAAGTGGTTGGTGTGATCAGAATGCAAGTGAATGTAGTGTTGGCTGGCATGGTATCTTGGTGGAGGAATGAGATGATTAAATTATACCGTAAGATTAAGAAGTGGCTGACTGGACAGCAAACCAAGAGTGCCACAGTACAAGACTACAGACTTTTCTACCTCCTGTTGATTACAATTGCAGTCGGTGTCTGGTCAGACATCTTGGTGACGCTTGTTAAGTAACGTCGCACTGCAAGTCAAGGAAGCTGCTGAGAAAGACCTAGTCAGCTTCATACGGCTAGTACACCCCAGCACAGTCCTGGGACATTGTCATGAAGACCTATGTGGCTGGTGGGAACGAGAAGAGAAGAAAGACTTCCAGCTTGCCCTACTGCCCCGAGATCATCAGAAGTCAAGGATGATTGGTTACAGGGTTGCCTGGACAATAACTAAACACCCAGAGCTACGTATCCTGTACATCAGTGCAACAAGTAACCTTGCTGAGAAACAACTTAAGTTCATTAAAGATATCCTGACCTCAGACATCTACAGAAGGTACTGGCCTGAGATGGTCAATGCTGAAGAAGGTAAGAGGGAGAAGTGGACCAACGGAGAGATCAGTGTAGATCACCCACTACGTAAGAAGGAGAATGTCCGTGATTCAACTATATTCACTGCTGGCCTTACAACATCCATCACAGGTCTGCACTGTGATATTGCTGTTCTTGATGATGTTGTAGTCTACGAGAATGCATACACAAATGAGGGTAGGGGCAAGGTAAAGAGTCAGTATTCCCTATTGTCTTCCATTGAGTCTCCGGGTGCACAGGAGTGGGTAGTTGGTACACGGTATCACCCCAAAGACCTGTACAACGACATGGTTGAGATGATGGAGGAAGTCTTCAATGCACAGGGAGATATGATTGACAGAGTCCCCATCTATGAGAAATATGAAGCTGCTGTGGAGGACAGAGGTGATGGCACAGGTCAGTTCCTATGGCCCAGACAGCAAAGGTCAGATGGTAAGTGGTTTGGCTTTGACATCAAGACCCTTGCAATCAAACGAGGTAAGTACCTTGACAGAATGCAGTACAGGGCACAGTACTACAATGACCCCAACGACCCTGAGAATCAAATCATAGACAGAGAAAAATTTCAGTACTATGAGAAAAAGTTCTTGACAAGGGAGGGTGGTCTGTGGTATTATAAGGACAAGAGGTTAAATGTATTTGCATCAATTGACTTTGCCTACAGCATGAGCAAGAAGGCAGATTACACAGCCATTGTAGTGATTGGAATAGACAGTGATCACCATGTATACGTACTTGACATCGATAGGTTCAAGTCAGATAAAGTCAGTGAATATTACAGACATCTTCTTGGAATGCATGTACGGTGGGACTTCAGGAAGCTGAGGGCTGAGGTGACAGCAGCACAGAAAGTAATTGTGACATCACTGAAGAATGACTACATAAGACCCAATGGTCTATCACTCAGCATTGAAGAACATAAACCTACCCGGCACCAAGGCAGCAAAGAAGAACGCATGGGTGCCATCCTGGAACCACGTTACGACAACCAACAGATATGGCATTACCAAGGTGGTAACTGTCAGCTACTTGAGGAAGAGTTAGTACTCAGTAGACCATCACACGATGACATCAAGGATGCCCTTGCCTCAGCAATTGAGACTGCTGTGCCACCCAGTCAACAGAGAAGTAGGATGGGTGCAAGGGATAATAAGATTGTCTATCACACTCGCTTTGGAGGCGTAGCAGCATAATGGCAAGGTCATATAGAACAGAACAAAGAGATGAGACAAGTGCAGATAGATTCTTGTTGCCTCAAGCCAAGAAGAACATTGAGTCAAGTGTGGCAAACACTGACCTACGTGCAAGTAAGAACAACGCACAGGCAGGAGTACTGGCCAACAGACCTGATAGTCACGGTGGTGGGGCTGACATGGCTGGGGCAGATGCTGGGTTTGGTTTCGACAACAGTGTACACCAAGCATCCAGTTGGGGTGAGTTGTTAAGTGGTGGTCTATCTGTCGGTGGGGTATTAAGTGGTCTTCCCGGTGTGATCGGTGCTGTGGCTGGTAAACTTTCTGGTTATGATCCAACTGCAGATGCCATTGATGGTGTACTGGGTAAGATGGGCATAGGCAACCCAAGTCTTGGTGGTATCTCAGATTCCTCCGGTGAGGGTGCAAAAGGCAGACCAGAGGCTCCAACAACAGGTGGACGCAGTAAGTCTAGTCGTAAAGGACCAAACATGGCCATGCCTCTAGGCACTGCAGACCACGAGCACCACAAAGATAAAAACAAAGGTGGTGTAGGTGGTGGACCAGGAGTAGGAGAAGCTGGAGGTGGTTACGAAGGTCCATCACATGACACAGGACAAGGCTCCTTGGATAGTCCTGGTGGCTCAGATGCAGGAGGCTATGGAGTAGGTTAATGACTGGTAGAACTTTAGTCCTTGAGGACATCATCGGCAGACCAGAACAGATGGCTGTTCAAATCTGTGAGAACTATGACAGATGGCAACAGAAGCGTGATGCTTGGCTACAGGAGAAGAGAGAACTCCGTAACTACATCTTTGCAACTGACACCACAACCACAACCAATTCAAGTCTGCCATGGAAGAACTCAACCACAGTACCCAAGTTATGTCAGATCAGGGATAACCTACATGCCAACTACATGGCAGCATTGTTCCCCAACAGTGACTGGATGATATGGGAAGGTGATGACGAAGATGCAGAGGCAGAAGACAAACGCAAAGTCATTACTTCCTACATGGCTAATAAACTTCGTCAGTCTGATTTCATGCAACAGGTCAGCCAACTGGTCTATGATTACATCGACTACGGTAATGTCATTGCGTCGACAGAGTACGTTAATGAAACTCGTGAAGACCCAGAGACAGGTGAGGTTATCATTGGTTACGTTGGTCCTCGTGTGGTACGTATATCTCCTCTAGACATTGTATTCAATCCAGCAGCAGCAACGTTTGAACAGACACCAAAGATTGTACGTAGCCTCAAGTCCCTTGGTGATCTAGCCAGTGACATTGAGGATCATCCAAGTGATGGCTACCTGCAGGATGTCTTCAGTCTGGTGACAGAACACCGTAAGTCCATTGCAGCAATGACACGTGAAGACAGGATCAAAGATGATGGCTATCAGATGGATGGCTTTGGAAGTATCTTTGAATACTACAGCAGTGGTCTAGTTGAGATCACTGAATTTCATGGTGACCTATATGACATCGAAAAGGGTGAACTACTTAAGAACCACATCATCACAGTTGTGGACAGGAAGCACATCATACGCAAAGTTCCTAATCCAAGCTGGCGTGGACAAACCTTCAGACATGCTGGCTGGCGCAGTCGTCCTGATAACTTGTGGGCTATGGGGCCTCTTGACAATCTTGTTGGTATGCAGTATCGTATCGACCACCTAGAGAACCTCAAGGCTGATGTCTTCGACTTAATTGCACATCCAATGCTGAAGGTACGTGGCTACGTGGAGGACTTCAACTATGGTCCCAATGAGCGTATCTATGTGGGTGATGAGGGTGATGTTACCTTCATGAATCCTGATCCAACAGCCTTGAATGCTGACACACAGATTGCCATCCTTGAACAGAAGATGGAGGACATGGCAGGTGCACCAAAGCAAGCAATGGGCATCAGGACTCCTGGTGAGAAGACTGCCTTTGAAGTACAGACACTTGAGAATGCATCAGGTCGTATCTTCCAAAATAAAACTAAACAGTTCGAGATGAACTTTGAAGAACCAATCATCAATGACATGCTTGAGCTTGCAAGACGTAACATGGAAGTAAGTGATGTTGTCCGTACAGTGGACGATGAGTTTGGTGTGGCACTATTCGAAACAATCACACCAGAGGACTTGGCTACACGGGGCAAGATCAGACCCATGGGTGCACGTCACTTTGCAGAGAAAGCAAATCAATTCCAGAACCTATTGCAACTGATGAACTCAGCAGTGGGACAAGACCCTGCAATCAACAACCACATCAGTGGCATCAAGACAGCACAGCTAGTTGAAGAACTACTTGACATTGAGAAGTTCGGACTAGTCACAGAGAACATCCGTATTGCTGAACAGACTGAGAGTCAGCGTATGGTCAACCAAGCCACCAGTACCCTTGAAGAAGAAGCTGCTGTTGGTGAAGTATTAGCAGAGGAAGGAAACATTGAAGCTTAACACAGCTTGGACCAAGCACATCAAAGACCCCAAAGAGCGTAAGGAGTTTGAAGGTTATGTACGTAATTGTAGTACACTGCTGGAAGTCCTGAACAACATAGTTGAAGAGAAGATCAATCAGTTGAACTTACCTAAGCCTGACTACAATGAAGCAGGTTGGGCGTACCATCAAGCAGATAGACATGGTGCACTCAGGGAACTACAGTTCATACATGACCTAACCAACCTGACAAAGGAACGATGACATGACCGTATTTGAAGAGAACAAAGAAGTACCAGCCAGTGAACCTAACAAAGAAACAGAGGGTTCTTTCTTAGACTCATTGGTGGGTGAAGGCAAGAAGTTTTCCTCGACAGAGGAACTTGCAAAGAGTAAATCGTACACTGATGACTACATCGAGCAACTCAAAGGAGAGACTGCTCAACTCCGTGAAGAGCTAGACAAACGTATCAACATGGAGAACATGCTGAATAAGATCAAGGAAGAACGTGCTGCCCCACCTGCCGAGGAGAACACCACTCCCCAGTTAGATGAGAAGTCACTTGAAGGTCTTGTTTCAGGTATCATGGATAAGAGAGCAACACAGGCAACTGTGCAGGGTAACCTCAGCAAAGTAGACAACAAAATGAAAGAGCTATACGGTGAGGACAAAGCAAGTGAGATGGTGGCAGTGAAGGCTCAATCAATGGGCTTGCAACCTTCAGACCTTGGTGACATTGCACAGAAGTCCCCAGATGCTTTCTACCAACTAATGGGAGTCACGGCAGACAAACCGCATACTCCATCTGTTACAACTCCATCCCTACGCACGGAGGCAGATGCACTGATAGTCAACAAAGGGGTCAAAGACAAAACCTACTTTGATGACCTACGCCGGAATGATCCTCGTAAGTATTTCAGTCCAGCAGTGCAACAAGACTACATGCGTATTGCAATGGAAGCCAAGACACAAGGTAAGACTTTTTAATTTAACATAGGAGAGATATTATGTCTCACACCACAGGAAATACTGAGCACCTAATCCGCTCAGAAGTATGGTCTACGCAGATCAAGGAAGTACTTGAGGATGAACTTCAAGGCACTGGCTACGTAGATTGGATGACTGACTTCCCAGATGGTAACACGTTTACTATCCCAAGTATCGGTCAAGCACAAGTAGATGACTACTCAGAGGATGAGGCCGTTAAGTATCGTGCCCTTGACACTGGTGAGTTCCAATTCTCAATCAGTGACTATGTATCATCTGGTACGTACATCACCAACAAAGCCAAGCAAGATGGTTTCTACATGAACCAATTGATCAGCAAGTTTGTCCCCGGACAGGCCCGTGCAATCATGGAACGTGTTGAGACTGACATCTTTGCATTGCAATCAGGTCAGACTGCATCTGCTGCCAATACCATCAATGGTGCTGCTCACCGTTGGGTTGCTCAAGGCACTGATGAAGTAATGACGGTACAGGATTTTGCCAAGGCTCGTTTTGCCCTGAAGAAAGCCAATGTACCTGACACCAACCTAGTTGCAATTGTTGATCCATCTGTTGAGTACGAGATGAACACCATCTCCAACTTGACCAACGTATCAAACAACCCACGTTGGGAAGGTGTTGTACGTAGTGGTATTGCCAGTGGCATGTCATTCCTTGCAAACATCTATGGCTTTGATGTATATACAAGTAACTACTTGGATGATGCAAACGAACAAATCGGCGGTGCTGGTCCAACCACTGCTGCTGGTAAAGCAAACATGTTCTTCTCTGCTGCCCCTGATGTATTGCCCTTCGTTGGTGCATGGCGTCAGATGCCACAGGTTGACTCTGAGTACAACAAAGACTTCCAACGTGAAGAGTATGTAACCACTGCTCGTTACGGTCTTTCCTTGTACCGTCCTGAAAACCTAGTTTGTGTCCTCAGTGACACTGACCAAGTATAGGAGGTGATCTGATGTCTAGTACTGAATTTTGGACTAACGATGATGGTCTTAACATCCGCTTCGGCAATGAGAAAGGTAAGTCCCTTAATCAAGGTCGTGTATCAACTGCTGGTGACGAGCAAGAACTCGTTGTCAACATCAACTATGAGAATGTAGGCTCGGCTGCTGCAGTCATTGGTACCTATCCAGGTGCTGGTGTTCCTGATGGTGCCCGTATTGAGTCTGCATCTCTCTACGTCAATACTGCCTTCACCAGTGCAGGAGCAGCCACCCTTACTTTGGGTATGTTCAATGACGATGGTGATGGTACCTTCAGTGCCAATGATGCTGACGGTATTGATGCTGCAATTGCCATCACTGCCATTGATGCAGTTGGTGACAAGATTGCCTGTGATGGTGCCTTGGTTGGTGCTGTACTGGCAGGTACTGGGGATCGTCCCTTGTATGTATCAGGTAACTACGGCACTGCAGTCTTCACGGCTGGTGACGCAGACTTGGTAATCAAGTACCGCAACTAGAACTAAGTGGGGCTGGTCAGTTGGCTGGCCCCATTACCTCACCAAGGAGAATTAAATGCCTGACGTACAACATGCCAATCTGACAACCACTGAACTACATGAGCCAAAGGATGCCCACAGTGCATCAGCCAATACTACGTATGTCAGTGACGGTGCTGGCAGTGGTACATGGCAGAAAATCTCAACAAGTGAATTAGATACCTCATTCAATAACATCAACAAGGTTGTCCTGAACACCACCATTGATGACCTGAGTACAGCAGAGAGCCACTACATTGTGTCACCAATTGCTGGAGACATTGAAGAAATCTACAGTGTAATTGATCAGGCCATCGCAACTGCAGACACCACACTCACAGCAGAGATTGCAGGTGTGCCAGTCACAGGTGGTGTAGTCACCATTGCTTACAGTGGCAGTGCTGCTGGGGATGTAGATCAGGCCACACCAAGTGCAGCCAACACAGTCACTGCAGGTCAGGCAATTGAGATCGTCTGTGGTGGAGAGACTAACACATCAGGTGCACACGCACACCTCAGTATCTTAATGGATGTATCATAATGGCAAAACTTACCCTATCAGATTTAACATCCCTCAGTAGTAATGAGACTTCCAGTGTAAATACAATCAATGCCAACAGTGCACTGATTGAAGCTGCACTTGAGAACACCCTGAGCCGAGATGGAACCACCCCAAACACCATGAGTGCTGACCTTGACATGAACAGTCAGAGTATCCTCAATGTTGGTGGTATCAGTATACCCGGTGGTGGTGACCTAGCTGACTATGTAGACTATGCTGAAGAATGGGCTAACAAGGCCGAGGACTCACTGGTAAGCACTTTGGCAGGGGGTAACGGCGTAGATGAGTACAGTGCCCTTCACTGGGCTGCTAAGGCCGATGCAGACGCTACTCAGACAGCACTGGATGTAATCAGTACAGCAAGTGACGCAGCAGCAGCAGCAGCCAGTGCAGCCCTTGCAGCAGCCAGTGCAGGTGCAGGTCCATACACAACTGTGACCTTACTCACAACTGGAACCTATGACATCGAAGTAGCTGACAGTCGTACATACTATGTGTGTGATACAAGTGGCGGCACAGTGACAATCAACTTACCTGCAATTGGATCAGATGAGGGTCTGACCTACGGTGCTGAACGTAGTGGTGCTGGTGATGTCACCATGGTACGTGATGGCACAGACTACATCAATGGTGTGTCAGGTAACTACACCCTGAGTGCAAACACTGAGGTAGTACAGTTCATCAGTGATGATGCAACACCAGACAACTGGATTGCAAACGTACAGTCACAGACACTTGCTGGGTCAGGTCTATCCAAGACTGGCAGTACAATGTCACTTGACTTAACCAGTGATCAATCATGGACAGGCAGTCAACGTACAACCCCAGTCACTGATGCTGATGGCTCCTTTGACATGGATGCTGGCAATGACTTCCTATGGACTCCTGCAGGTGTGGACGTACTTGAGTTCACCAATGAAACTGAGGGACAACGTGGACTGATCAGACTTGTCAACACAACCCCATACGCAATTACACTTGGCAGTGAGGTGGAGGCTGACGCAGATGCAGCGACTACCCTGTCAACTGCAGGGACATACCTGATTAGTTACTGGTGTTATGATGGCACCAATGTTGCTATCTCCTACAGTGCGGCCTTAGTCTAATGTTTGCACCAATGGTCATGAAGGCCCTGCTTGCACAGTATAACCTTGAGTACGCAGCCCTATTTGATGGTAGCACGGGTTACTTGAGCAGGACTTTAAGCACACCTACAGACGGAGAGAAGTGCACCTTGTCTTTCTGGTGTAAACTAAATGACCTGTCGACAGCCCAGATGTTATTCTATGCGGGGACATCCAGCACTAACAGGCTACAGATACAGTATGAGAACGGTAACATCCTTTTTTATCTGAACATTGGTGGCTCTGTTAAGATGAACAACACCACACATACAATGGAGCTTAGAGACAGTGGTGACTACTACCATTTTGTAGTTACTTTCAATACTTCACTGGCAACACCTGAAGTCACTTTGAATGTCAACAATAGCGGCAGCAATACTATAAGCAATTCCCTGTCTCAAAACGGCGCAATCCTCATCAACTCATCCATCATGCACACGATAGGCAGACGTGATCATGCTGCTGATACTTATTCCTCTGCCTATAATGCAGACATGTATTTCATCGACGGTCAAGTCCTAGCACCAACAGACTTCGCAGAGGAAGCAGACAACGGTGATTGGGTTGCCAAGGCTTACAGTGGAACTTACGGAACTAACGGCTTCCATTTAGACTTCAGTAACTCAGGTGATCTTGGTGAAGACAGTTCTGGTAACAACAACGACTGGACTGAGAACGGAACAATCACGCAAGTCGTAGATACCCCAACCGCCAACCTTGCCACTCTATCGCCACTGGATAAACCTTCGTCATGGGTGCCAACATTGTCAAATGGCAATACTACAGTCACAGGTGGAGGTGGAGCTTATAGTACGATAGCCTTCCCTGCTACTGGTAAGTGGCGGTTTGAGGTTAAACAGACTACAGGTGGAAGTGACCAGCACATGATTGGCCTATGTCACAGTGGTGCCAATGCTGCCACAGGTGGTGGAACATACTCAACGTACAGGGCTGGTGGTAATAAAGAATATTATGTCGATGGTGTGAACACTGACAGCGGTGCTTACGGTGCCACATGGAATACTGCCAATGACATTGTCCGGTGTGAATATGATGCTGATGCTGGTGAGATGAAGTTCTACAAGAATGGTGGTTCTTCTGAAGGTACTTTGACAACTATCCCTGATGGCACTGTATTAGCGTATATTTATACAGGGGTAAGCCATACTTGTAATGTCAACTTCTCAGACACAGCTTGGTCAGGTACACCAACAACAGACTTCCTTGCACTCAACGAAACCAACTTACCTGAGATAACCGAGGACTTGGCAGATCATTGGGCCACAGACACTTGGACAGGGACAGGTGCAACACACGCAAGAACTAGTTTGAACTTCCAGCCAGATTTCTTATGGATTAAAGAACGTAACAATACTCGTTACCATCATTTAACCGATGCAGTACGAGGTAGCACTAAAGTTATCTACTCAAACGCAACAAATGCGGAGGCTACCGAAACTGATGGTGTCCTGAGTTATGATAGTAATGGATTTACACTTGGCACAGAAGTTGCCATGAACGGAAGTGGAAACACCTTCGTTGGCTGGTGTGCCTCCCTTCCAAATATAGTCTCTTCATGGGGATCAGGTACAATCACCCCGTCAGGCTGCAAGACGAACTTAACTCTTGGCATGACAGCGACTACTTACTCTGGTGTTGCAGGGGCGCAGACTGTACCTCACTCCGGTGACAAGAAACCATTCATGGTCATCATTAAGTGCTTAACACAAGCAGCACAATGGACAGTCTACCATGAAGAACTTGGTGCTGGCTACTATATGGCCTTGGACACTACCGCCGCCAGTGCTGCCAACTCTGTTTACTTCAATAACACAGAACCAACAGATGCCCTTGTGTCAGTGGGTGCAACATCCAATGCAACGAACAAAGCAGGGCATGACTACATCATGTATTGCTTCTTCGAGACTGATTTCTGCCGTAGTGTGAATTATACGGGCAATGGTTCAGCCGATGGTGCCTTTGACAACTTGGGTATTTCTCCTGAGTTCTCGATAATGAAGAATGCCACAGGTGCAGCAGGGAGTTGGGCAATGCGTGATAACGTAAGAACGCCCAGCAACCCTATTGGTGACATGCTGTACGCCAATTTGAACAATGCCGAAGGTTACAATTCAACAATGATTGTTGACCATGTTTCTAACGGTATCAAGATGAGAGGTGTTAACAACAATACGAGCAACTACAACGGTACTCAGTATATCGGTGTTGCCATTGGACGACCAACTCAAGCAACCAAGGCACGATGATGTCATACCAAGGCAAGGAAAGAAGAACAATGGACATTGAGACAGCAGAGCGTCTAGTCACCCTTGAGGAGTCTGTGAAGAAGAACAGAGATGATGTCAAGGAGATCAAAGGTATGTTCAAGGAACACATCAAACATGAAGAAGAGATGATGGGTAAGATACACGACGAACTATTGGCTAACTCTGTTGCACGTAAGGTAATACTGAAGGGTGCTGGTGTCTTCACAATGTTAGGAGGTTTCAGCATGGCTGTATGGAAATTTATCACTGAAGTTGGAGGGACACACTGATGCCCAAGAGTACACTACTGGACATAGTACAAGAGATATTGTCTTCAATGGACAGTGACACAGTCAATAGCTATTCAGACACCATTGAGTCTGAGCAGGTTGCCTTCATTGTACGCAGAGCTTACTTTGACTTGATCAACCAACTGAAGATACCAGAGCACAGGACAGTCCTTGAACTCACAGCACTGAGTGATACAGATCAGCCAACACACATGAAATTACCTGATGGTGTCAGTCAGATTGTCAGTGTACGGTACAATAAGATTGCTGATGGTGAGACAAGACTGAACTATGCAGACATTAGTTACCTTGCACCAGAAGATTTTACAACTTTAGTCTTGACAAGGGACTCAACTGATAGTACAATACAGACAGTAAGCATCACTGGTGGTAAAGTGTTGATACGTAATGACACTGCACCAGAGTACTACACGTCATATGATGATGAGTACATGATCTTTGATTCCTTTGATAACGAAGTAGACAACACACTGCAGTCAAGTAAGTTCATGGTGTATGGCACCAAGGAACCTGTATGGACATTCAGTGATACATTCACACCAGACCTGGACAGCAGTCTATTCCCACTACTGATCAATGAAGCTAAGTCATTGGCCTTTGTGGAACTCAAACAGTCTGCCAACCCCAAGGCTGAACAAGCAGCCACAAGACAACGTAGCACTTGGCAGAACGATAAGTCAAACATTGATAACATAGTGAGAGGACCAGACTATGGACGAAAGACTCGTGGAAGAATATGATTCAGTACCAACTGGACGTGGAGTGAACATCAGCATTGTAGTACGTAATCCTTTTGGTTTCTTCTATGCCAAACAAGACAAAGGTAACCTACCTGACTACCTGATGAATGCATTCACAAACATACGTGACTGTCGTAAAGCCATTGATAAGTATGTAGATGGACTGAAGCCTCTACGGGCTGGTGAGAACAAGAAGCCACCTGAGTTGAAGCTCAAAGGAACAAGGAAACCTAAACAAAATGCCAAGGCAAGCAGCGTCTAAGACATACAATACTTATGTGGCTGGTTTAGTCACTGAGGCGACACCACTGACGTACCCTGAGAATGCTGTGAGTGATGCACTTAACTGTATCTTCAACAGACAGGGCAATGTAAGTCGTCGTCTTGGCATTGACTATGAGTCAGGCTACTCAGCCACATCAGAGAGTATTGCCAATGCATTGTGGGAGACACAGGCTATTCAGGCAATGGAGTGGACAAACGTGGGTGGTGATGGTGGTCTTACCTTCATTGTCATTCAAGTAGATGATACACTCTATTACTTTGATGCTGGCAGTGACCCCATGAGTGATGGCATGAAGTCTTTCACAACTGACCTGAGTGCCTTTGCAGCACCAGCAGCAACAGACGTGGGCACTGAGCAGGTAATCACTGACAGTGGTAAAGGTTACTTCTTCATCAGTGGTAAGAAACTCAAACCATTCTATGTCTCCTATGACAGTGACACAGACAGCATCACCAACACAGAGATTGGTATCCAGATCAGGGACTTTGATGGTGTTGATGACAGCCTTGAGATTGATGAAGAGATTGCAACACTCAGCACTGAGCACAACTACAACCTACGTAATCAGGGTTGGGTAAGTCCTGGTGGCAGTGTTGCTGATCCAATCAGTACATACAAGTCAAGTCAGGGTAAGTACCCAGGAAACAATAAGCAGTGGTGGGTGGCAAAGAACAGTAGTAATGACTTTGATCCTGCTGAGTTAAGTAAGATATTTTATGGTAACACACTGGCACCACGTGGACACTACATCCTTGATCCATTCAATAAGGACAGGGACAATGTAAGTGGACTGAGTGGTCTTGACACAGTGACAACAGACAACAGACCTGGATGTGTCAGCTTCTTTGCTGGTCGTGCATGGTATGGTGGTCCAATTGAGAGTACACTCAGTGGTCATATCTTCTTCAGTCAGATCATTGAGGATGAAGCCAAGATAGGTCGTTGCTACCAAGAGGCTGATCCAACCAGTGAAGAGATCAGTGACTTGATTGACACTGACGGTGGCGTGATTGTCATCCCTGAAGCTGGTAACATCATACGTCTGTTTGTCACAGGGAGTAGTATCCTTGTGTATGCAGACAATGGGCTATGGGAAGTCAGTGGTGGGTCAGGTGGTTTCACCCCAACAGACTACAGTGTGAGTAAGGTAAGTAGCATTGGCATCGTTGGTGCTAAGACACTGGTTGACATTGAGGGTGCTCCAATCTGGTGGTCTGACAGAGGAATATATACCTTGGGACGTAACCAAGTGACTGACAGACTTGAAGCTCAATCACTGACAGAGAAAACTATTCAGTCCTTCTATGATGAGGACATCCCAGCAGGGAGTAAACGCTATGCACAGGGCAGCTATGACGCAGTCACTAGGAAGGTTACTTATCTGTATAATGTTGATGGTAACACAACCACAGACAGGTACCAATACACGGAAGTCCTTGACTTTGACACCACCTTGGGAGCTTTCTATCCCAGCAGAGTAGAGTCATTGGACACAGACAGCCCCTATGTTACTGGTATCTTCACACTGCCATCATTGTTCACTGTCACACAGACAGCAGATGTGGTGGACAGCAGTGGTGCCAATGTGGTTGACTCATCCAGTGATCAAGTGACTGCAGAACAACAGGTCACTGGTGGTGGACAGACAAGTACAATGTTCATGACTGCCATTCCTGGAGTGACTAACACTGAGTGGACATTCAGTCTGCTCAATAACAATTCATTCTATGATTGGGAGACTTCTGATGGCACTGGTAAAATCTTCGATAGTTACTTTGAGACAGGGTATCTGCTTGAGGGCGATATCATTAACTTCAGGGAGGCTGTCTATGTACATACATTCCTTCGACGTACTGAGACAGGCTATGTGAGCGATGGCAGTGGTGGTTACGACCTAGTCAATCCAAGTGGTTGTTACATGCAAGCCAAGTGGGACTACGCAGACCATAGCAACAGCAGTAAGTGGGGCAGAAGTCAACAGTGCTACCGTATACTGCAGGGCTATGACAAGACACCTGACAGCCTAGATTTCGACAATGGATTCCCAGTGACAATGACAAGAAACAAAGTACGTGGTAAAGGCAGATCGTTACACTTAAGGTTTGAGGCTGAAGATGGCAAAGACTTTGATCTGTATGGCTGGTCACTACGTTACAGTATTAACACGGAGGCTTAGACATGAGTTTATTCGGCTGGGCTGGTTTAGCCTTACAAGCTTACGGTGCCTATAGTTCATACTCAGCAGGTAAAGAAGCTGCCAAGGCAGACAGACAGCGTGTTGAGGCTACTAACAAGGCGCAAGAGGTACGTAGGAAACAAGATGCACTGCGTATGTCAAGGGAGAGACTCCGTCTAGTACGTGAGACACGCCTGAAGAGGGCCAGTGCAGTGAGTGCTGCAACAGTACGTGGTGCACAAGGAAGTGTTGCAGGTGCTTTTGGTTCCTTCAGTAGTCAGTTTGGCAGTGAGACTAACTTCCTCAATAGGTCACAAGGATACGCAAAACAAGCCACACAATACATGCAACAGGCCAGTATTTTCGGAAGTCAACGCACCTCTGCACTGAGTGATCAGAACTTCGCAAGGAGTATAGGAGGAATAGGTGGAACTATCTTCACCAACAGGAAAGCAATTGCAGGGATGTTTACTTAATGACTGATATGTCTCCACTCCACGATCTAACGATACCTGAGCCGACAGTCCCTGCTCATAAACCCTCCTTGAAACAGAGAGGTGAGACTGCATCGTTATTGACCTTGGCTCAAGAGTACCATAACCTAACAGAGAAACAAGAAGAAGTCTCACAAGGTTATTTAGAACTCAAGAAGTTAAACGAAGAACAGATAGAGGCTCTTGGTACAGATGCTGCAGAGGAAGAAATCAGTCACGCCAGAGAGATAGACAGACTTGCCTTACGTATGAAGGTACTTGAGAAAGAAGTCTATGATGTGTCTGACTTAGGTAAAGCTGCCTTACAGTATGAAGCATACAAAGTACAGGAGGAGAAAGAGACAGCATACATTGAATCAGCCATGGAGTATTTGACAGAGACTTCAATGACTGACCCATCAATGGCTGGTATCGCTGCATTCAACTATGAAGGGGATGTTGAAGGTAGTGGCAGAGATGCTTTTGGTAAGATTGAGGACTTCAATAAAAAGGTAGCTATCCTGAAGAAAGAGATAGATAGAGCCACAGTGGACCAAGAGAATACAGGACTAGGGGATACTGTCGTAAACTACTTGAGTATGGTTGTTCCCCTTAACTGGACCACATCCATGTTAGGTAATGTTGAAGATGTGGACTACGAGAGTTCTTTATTCAATCCCACAGGAAGACAGATAGAGGAAGGTGAGTGGCTACTTAGTAGTAAAGTAAGCCCTGAAGAGTTGATTGAGAAACTACCAGAGTTACGTAGAAGTATCGAAGAAGGAAGTGCCTTTGTAGGTAAGAACGAAGTGTTGATGCAAGAGGCTTGGCGTTCCTTCCTTACAACTGGTGAGGACATAGGTGTTGAGGGTAAGACGTATAACTTACAGAATATCTTACATGTATTGGATACCCCTAACGTACCCGGAATTGCTGCAGCCACAAAGAACATCGTCAAACAGACAGTTCAAGGTGGTTTCAACGCTTATGCATCAGCATCTGGTAATAGAATGATTCGTAATGAACTGGGTGCAGCAGATGTTGAGGCTGGTGTTGGTGCCTCTGCAGCACATGATGTCCTCCCTACCTCTGCAAGGATACATGGCGTAGGTCACATCGAAGACTATGCGTCTGCTGGTGTCATCAATACACTCAAAGAGAACCAAGTACGTAGGGAGGCTGCACAGAAGATTGTAGATGAACAGTTAGGTTACCTCTCCCCAGAAGAACTTGCTGACATGGTTGATGATGTAGCCACTAACGGTTGGGACGGACGTGTACTTGACATTAAGAACGCAACAGCACGTGGTGTGGCAGACATAGACATAGGTACAAAGACTGGTGCTGTCTTCAGGAACAAAGAGTGGGCAGAGAATACAATCGAGAACAATGGAATGCTTGATGCCACAGTCATGAAGGCTGACGATATCTATGGTGAAGGTTACTTCATTCGTGTACACAAGACAAAACTAGATGACACTGGTGTGATCAGGGCTGTTGATCCCTCATCTGCTGGTAGGGCAAGCACACTCAAGAAGTTTCTATTGAGTCCTGACTTATATACACCAACTAGGTGGATAGAATCCATCAAGAGCAGTCAGTTTGCACGTCAGGCTTTGGCTCATCAGGTTCTCAAACCTATGTTGAAGACACTACAAAAGACAAACAAAGAGACAAGGGAGACTGTCAACACTTTATTTGAGTACGGACAGAAAAAAGAACTGGATCACTACTTAAATGTAGAAGAAATGAATGTGGCATTGGGTAGACGACCAACAGACAGTGAGATACTTGCTTACTACACCACAAGGGACATAGCTGACATCAGTTATGACATGTCAAACACAGCGTATCGCGATGAACTACACCATATGGGTTGGAGAACACTCGACTTACCTGAAGGACAAGCCTTGGGCAGACAGGTGACAGAACCAAAAGGGCCAGTACATGACTATTACACACACAAAGTAGTCACTGAACCAAAGGCAGGGTCAACCATCATTGAACTCAAAGAACATATCACATTGAAAGGTGTTAAAGTCAAGAATGTTCTCTTGGAGAAGTCTTCTAAACACCAACTCAAACCTCTTCCTCAACGTGTACTTAACTACAGCCCCGGTTTCAGGACGTATGAAGGTAAGTTCTTTGTGAAACAAGCCAATACAACTGCCTTGGGTAGGGAAGGTCTGGCTATCCTCAACGATAAGACACATAATGTCAACGTGACTAAGGAAGCAGCAGAGGAGTTTGCAGATAAGTGGAACTTAGTCTTGAAAGAGTACGACAACTACAAAAACAATACGTTCAGTGACATCTGGTCAGAGGAAGATAGTCTTCATTACCTAAGAGAACTTCTTGATGATGATACTATCTCGTTTACACGCATAAAGAAACTGATGGATGACGGGGAGATGACAGAACATCCCTTTGAAGTTGTCTATGATCAGGGTATCACTAAGAAGATGGAGGACTTGAAGGCCAATGGAGGTAGAGACAAGAAGTTTGTAGGTCATTGGTACGATGAAGAAACAACCCAAGCTAACTGGTACATGACAAGTGGTAGGTCTATCTATAGTAAACGTAGTCCCCACCTAAGAACTGCTAAATCGTCACCTGGTACTCCTGAGTATGCTGAGACTATTGATGTCTTTGATGAAGTAGGTAAGCGTCTTGACATAGCACTTCGTAATGGGACCATGGCTACCTACCGACTGGAGGCCATTGAGTCTTGGTATGCAGCAGCCAAAGGTAAACTAACTACCAAGCACACCAATGCTGTGGATGCTTTCAAGAACGGACAGTTCAATAAGAACGTAGGCAGTACAGATAAGACAGTGGTGAATCAACTAGAAACATTGAGGGAGAGTGTACGTAGGAACTTAGAGGTACGTACCAGAGAAGGTGAATACTTAGACTCCTTGAAAGAATCCCTGCAACACTGGGTGGATGGAAGCTCTTTGCCTAACAAGGTTAAGAAACCAATGAACTGGATACTTGAGAAAGACCCTGTCAAAGCCATACGTAGTGTAGCTTTTGATACTAAGTTGGGTTTCTTTGATCCAAGTCAGCTACTCATCCAGACACAGACTATGTTTGCTGCGTTGTCCCTCAGTCCAGTACATGGAGCCAAGGCAATGTATCAGGCACCAGCATTACGTCTGGCATACCTGAGTGCAGCCAAGGACATGGACAAATTTGTGGCTAATAAACTCAAAGGGCTACATGGTGTCGAGAAGGAAGAGTTTGTTGACATGGTCAAGTCCCTTAAAGAGTCAGGTTTGATGGACATAGGTGGTGAATTAGCCCTTGAAGGACAGACAGGTGTGTCATCAACAGGTAAAGTGTTGGGTGCAGCCAAGGACATGAGGGAGACATCACGTATGTTCTTCTATGAATCTGAAAGATGGAACAGACTGGTTGCCTATGGTATAGCGTGGAGAGAAGCTAAACAACTTAAACCTGATTTGGACCTACGTTCCTTTGAAGGTATTAAACATCTACGTAAAAGAGCAGACGACTACTCAATGAACATGACAGGGGCCAGTAAAGCATGGTGGCAAGATGGGGTTACATCCTTGGCTACTCAGTTCTATGCATACCCTGCACGTATGTTGGAGACAATGACAGCCTTTGGAAGTAAGAAGTTCACACCTGCACAACGTACACGTCTGATGGTTGGTCAAGCCTTGATGTATGGCACTGCTGGTGTACCTCTTGCAGATTACCTCATTGATAACTCATCTGGTAAACCAGAGAGTGAGGAAGTAAGGTTATGGTTGGAGACAGGCGGTTGGGACAGGTTGATCTTCAGTCCTCTCCTTGGTGTCAACACTAACTTTGCTGACAGGGTAGGTGTGGCTGAAGCACTTGAGGACATGTACGAGAAGGTCATCGAAGACCCATCTATCTCCCTGATCTTTGGTGCTGGTGGTGCCATTGGTGGTGACATTGTCGGAAGTATTGTTGATGTCTTTAAGTATTACAGAGCTGAGTCCATTGGTGTGGAGGATATCATACCAGAGGCCATGAATGAAGTACTTCAGAATATCAATACATTTAAAAGATCACAGAAGGCTCTCTTTGTTTTCAACCACAACATGATCAATGATGGTAGAGGTAACCTAATCCTTGATGTACCTAAAGCAGCAGCCATGGGGCAACTTCTTGGTATCTCTCTTAAAGACACTGAGGATATGTTTGACATGATTAAGAAGATGGAAACACAGAAGGAAACTGAACGTGACATCCTTAAACAAATTAAGAAAACAAGGGCAAGGATTCACACGTCTGATGACCCTGCCGAGAGAAGAATGTTGACACACAAAGCAGCAGCCTATCAGAAATGGTTAGGTGACCCGTTAGCCATGAGGAGAGTACAAATGAGAGCAGCCAAAGATAGTGTCTGGGTTAAAGACATCAAAGAAAAGACTAGGACTAGGTACATAAGAATGTTTGGTAACATGGGTGAGGGAGAATAGTAATGGCTGAGGTTACTTTCGGTGGACAGATTGGTGCAGCAGATGACAGGAATGCAACAGTACGTGGTGATGCCAGTCTGGAGTATGTAGCTAACGCTGGTGACCTCTTGACAGGGCTAACCAACATTGGTGTAGGTGCATCTCAGATGTTTGATGACGCTGGTCTTGATGCTTACACTAAGAGGGCAAGTGAGATACAACGAGTGTTCATGGCTGGCGGTAAGAAAGGCAGTCAGTCAGCCTACACCACACGTACACAAAATGCTGCCATTGAAAGACGTAAGTTCATTGCAGAAAATCCACACCATGCAGATAAGATACGTAACATTGACATGGCTGTGTATGGGGATGAACCTACTGTTGCAAACTTAATACCTTACAAAACAAAACAACAAGCATTGGCTACGAAAGCTGCTGACTTTACTGTCTCTGTCTCGAAGTACATGGAGCAGGAAGGTCTTGACATCACCGACCCCAATGCAGTACAAACTGCCGAGGCTGCTGTCATTGCAGAACAAGCACGTAAGAGACAGGCAGCTAATCTCCTCACTGATGCCAGTATACAACGTGATAGGATGCTGACTGATCCAAAGTTCAGGGATGAACAGAATGTAGTGGCACTGGAGGAGACTTACGTTGCTGCAGCCAGAGCACACACACAGAATCCCGGCCTACAATACGCTGATGCACTGAAGTTAGGGAAGGAACTGTCCAAAGAGAAACAGACAGAAGAAGAAGAGTTAAAGAGACTTGAGGTACGTAAACAAGAAGCACAGATGAATGCTGCTTTACTGGCACAGAAAGTCAGTGAAGGAAAAATAGCTGAACAAGGACGTAAACAAGACGAACAGAAGAGGTTAAAGGAAAAGAGCAGTACTGTCAGGAGTGTCCAGAAGATTGCGGTGGCTTCAAACAACAGTGCCATCCTTCCCCTTAGAAGTATCATTGAGTCTGTATCCAGAGATACCTCAGTGGCAAGTGTGACAGAAGCTTCCTCAGCACTGCAACAGAGTCAATCAGCCAGAGCAGTTCAACTCCAGAAGATCAAGTACTTTCAACTTGAGTACGGTCTATCAGATGATGATGTCAAGGCAACAATTGATATAACTAACAGCCAGTTTGACTCCATCGATACTCTATTGAAGACCCCTGGTATCCGTCAGGAAGCACAGTTGAAAGCAATTGAGAATAAACTTCAGATTGACATCAGTGACTCTGCTGGTTTCCTTGTCAAGTTACGTAAGACATGGGGTAACAACCTGACTAACTACATCTTGACAACAGAACAAGGGCTTAACTTTGCAGAGAGAGTCAGTAAGGAATTGTTTGATGACAAGAAGGCTTTCTTCAGTGATCAGACTAACATGCAGAAGTTCATGAAGGCCATCCAGAACAACCCAGCATATGTATCTCAGTTGCCAAAAGACACAGCACAGAGTATGTTGAATACCTTCAGTGGTATGTTGTCCACAAAGAACCCTGAAGAGTACAGTCCAGCAGATAAACAGATGGTCAAAACATCTTTGACTACCTTGACACATGCTGCACTTGGCATGGGCAACACAGGCAAGGAAGGCTTCTTAGCCACCACAGCACACACCAATGCAAGAGAGGCTGTCAATGTAGCCTACGGAGATAGCAGAGGTGCTGGTGAGGTTGTGGCGGCTGTCAACAGTGTTGCTGTGGATGTATATGGTAAAGGATCGCTTCAAGTAGTCAACAAGTTCAACAAACCTGACCAACCCTACCACCTACGTATGGACACTACACAGGGTAAGGTCGTTGTTGTGCCTAACACAGCCATGCTGAACCAAATGCCAAGTGAAGAGGACTTAGACCCAGAGGCAGCAATTTTCCAGACAGAGCAGGAGAGTGTACGCCTAGGCCTTGAAGAGAAAGCAAAGCACCTCAACAATGCACTTGGAACTTTCAGTAACTTCAGTGAGTACCAAGGTAAGATGGCTAAAGATATCTCTGATGTGGATGCCAGACTTATGTTTGCTTCATCCTTTGGCAGTGGTATCCCTTACATGGAGGGACAGTCTTGGAAAGCACCGGATGGACAACAAGTAGACATAGTACATGAGTTAGACCATGAGACTGTGATCACCGATGTCTATGGTGAGGTCAGGAACACACTCAATAAACTCAGTAACAATGTACCTCTGACTGCCTTGTACCGACAGAAGACCACTGCCCCCTCGTCTACACCACAACCCACACCTACTCCACCGTCTACACCAAAGAAAGTAAAAGACATCAAGACACCAACCACACCACAGGAAGCAGTTGTGGCAAAGGAGGAAGGTGATGCTGTCATTGCAGAGACAATGGAGACAGAACCTGATCCTGTCAAGGCAGTGGAGAAAGCAGTTGAGGTCAAGAAACAACTCAAGGCCAAGAACGTAGAGACTGAACCTATGCTTGATCCTGAGTATATCACAACTGATGTACCTAAGACAGTACAAGAAGTGAAGAGCAGGATTGAAGAGGAATTAATACCTGACATTGAGTCTGTCTTCCCTGAAGAGGATAAAGAAAAGATTGCAGGTAAGATGGAAGAAGCGGTCAATGTCCTATCAGAGGCTATCACAGGTATGGATAAGGTCAACAAGTATTCACCAGACTATGATGAAGGACTTCAATGGAACTCCTTGAAAGATGTAGCTGATACATTCTCCAAACTATTTGATGTTGGTCCCGGTGGTGTAACAGCAATGAAGAACACTGTGGTAGATTTCTTTGCACGTAAGATTAAAGAGTCACAGGCCAACACAATCAGGATGTCCAAGGAACGTGCTGGTAGGCACCAGATGAAACGTATTGACAGTGGTATGTCCAACCTAGAGAGCACAGTGAAGGGTGTCTTTGAAGGTGTTGGTAGTGTCCCAGTTGCAGTTGTTGAGGGTCTGAGTAGGTTCAAGGAACACGCACTGAGTCAAGGCAATGTAGGTCCGGGTGCAATTGATGCACTGATTGAGGACATACAGCGTCTACCAACAGGAGGTCCGGGTGCTGTTGAGGAACTGATGAAGATTCTCAATGAACATACTCGCATGATGCAGAAAGGTGGGTGATATGACAGAATGGAGATGGCCGGACTTCACAGTGGAGGAACTAGGTTGTCGTCACTGTGGCACTGATGGTTGCAGTGATGAGGCCAAGGATGCACTGCAAATGCTACGTGACAGGGTGGATAGACCACTCAGGATCAACAGTGCTTATCGTTGCAGCATACACAACACTGCAGTTGGTGGTAGCAAACACAGTAGACACATGGTTGGTGATGCATTTGATGTCAGCACTGCTGGATGGACTAAGACGGAGAGGAGACTCTTCATGCTGAGTGCCATTGAGGTGGGCTTCAAGGGCTTTGGTGGCTATGATAACTTCATACACATAGACCTAGGAAGAGAACGTAGTTGGGGAGAAGAGATATGATACCAATACTTGGACCAATAGTCACTGGCCTGTTCAGCCTTGGTAAGAGCTACATGGATGAACGTAAGGAAGTCAAGGCTGCTGAACACCAGAGAACACTTAAACACATCACTGGTGAGCAGGAATGGGACACCCTACAGGCAAAGAACAGTGGAGATAGCTGGAAGGATGAGTACCTGACACTTATCTTCACCAGTCCTTTTGTCATATTGTTTGTTGGTGTGTTGTTTGACGTACCAGAACTGATAGTAAGGATGAAGGAGGCATTCATTGTGATTGACACTGAGGTACCCACTGAATACTGGTACCTACTGAGTGTAATCGTTGCTGCCTCCTTCGGTGTCAAGAGTGTAATCAAAGGAATACAAAAGATCAGAGGAGGAAAGTAATGTTAACCTTCATCATCATCATGGGAATCACTGCCTACATCGCCACCTAGTGTGACAGTGAGACAATAAATCTTAGTCATCACCTCCATGTACCTCCCTTGTATCTCCTTGGGAGGTATTCTTTTGTCTGTGATGTACTGTTGATAGTCTTCACAGAGACTCCATTCATCTTCACTTAGACTTATCATGTCCTCTCCTCCCTAGGTCCAACCCAAGTCTCTTTACAACCAGCCTTGATTGACTTGGCCTTGGTACTGAAGTTCTCCATTGCAAAGTTAAACATGTCACCTGCTCTGGCTCTACATTCCTTCATTGTTTTATATGGTCCATGGTCGTCCTGTAGCAGGGCAGGTTCCCCACTAAGGAGGATAATGAACACTGTTGCAGCATACATAAGCATTACTTGTTCTCCTCCATCCAGACTGCTGCAGTGCACCTATCCAGTACATCAGGTACCTGTGGTGGCATCTTCATGATGCATTGGTTTACTTTGTACTCACTCACTGCATCTTCAGGACTCACTGAGTTTATCAATGCCACGAAGAGAGCAAAGGTGATGGCACCAAGCACCATGCCAAAGACTAAGTTTATTCCATCTGATCCACTCATCATACTACTCCCTCTTTAACCATGTCAATAATCTCCTCACTGGTGAACCCAGCCTCCTTAAGTTTAATCACCTGCTTAAGTTTACCTTTGTCTGAGACACCTGTGTACTCTTCGTAGTCGAAAGGGAGAGACATGCTCCAAATGTTATTACAGGCATCTTTGGTGTAAAGCTGGTGTGTTACTTCATCGTAATCCATGATGATCTTAATCATAATTCTGTCTCCTTAAGTTTACTTATGTACCACTCTGCTTTACTCAGGTCTTCCTTCATCTTACCCTTATAGGTACAACGCCAGAGGTACTTCAATGCTGCTCCACGTAGGTAGCCACGGTACTCCTCCTCAGACAATGCTGCCTTGATGCCATCTATGCACTCAACATCACCAGTGTTGTAATGACTTGGGTTGTTCACTGGGTCTTCTTCCATCTGCTCAATGAAGTCTGCTAAAGGGTTCTCACTTGGTACTTCAATCTTCTTCATTCGTCTGTCTCCATCATGATACTCATGTCTGTCAATCATCTGTTCACTATAGCTCATATTATGTTGTGTCCTTATTATCTTATTGTGTCATGTGTAGGTCATTAGGGTGTCCAATGGTGTCCACGTAGGTCACTCGCATGTCTTCTTTCCTGTTGCAGGGTCAATGAAACAAGCTGCACCCTCAGCCTCAGCAGGTTCATCAATCACTTTATGCATGATGCCAAAGCGTTTACCTGCTGCCCTGAATGTTGTTGTTCCTTTGGCTCCACCTTGCCATGCCTTCATGTAGACATCCTTGAACTCATTGAATGTCACTGCATCACCAACGTTGATTGTCTTACTCACAGCAGAATCAATGTACCCTTGAGTGGTTGTAAGTACAGCCAGATGATCATCCACAGACAACTGATCAGCAGTGGTACCCGCAGTGCCAAACACCCTATGTCCGTAATCACTGACTCTGACTGTTGTTGGACCGTCTGGGGTCTGAATGATTCTGTCAGTAGACAAACTAAATACAGGCTCAATTCCACTGCTAATGTTATCAGCACAGAAACTAATAGTGCCGCAAGGAGCAATACTGAGTAGGTGACTGTTACGTATTCCATGATGTTCAATGTCCTCCTGAATGTCAAGGGGTAAAGTCTTGATGAACCCACTGTCAAGGTAGTCTCTATTGATCATGGGGAACACACCCTTCTCCACAGCCAGACTCACTGAGGTTCTGTAGGCAGTGTCTCTAAGGATAGTGAGAACTTCTTCAGTGAACGCCAGAAAACTATCTGATCCATAAGCTCCTGAGACGGCCTCACCTGCATTTGCAAGTCCAGTGACTCCAAGACCCATTCTGCGTTTAGACTTAGCTTCATGTTCTTGGGCTTGTAGGGGGTAGGTTGCGTAGTCAATGACATTATCAATCATCCTTACAATGTGTGGTATGTCGTGCTTGAACTGTTCGAAGTCAAAGAAGTAAAACAAGTCGTCCCCTGATGGTAAAACAGGATTTTTCTCATATACATACTTAGTCAAGTTAAAAGAACCTAACAAGCAAGCACCATTAGGTGGTAGTGGTTGTTCTGCACATGGGTTGGTGGCTGCAATGTCCTCACAGTACCATAGGTTATTCATCTGGTTCAGTGTGTCAATGAACAACACACCGGGTTCTGCCCAGTCCCATGTTGAACGCATGATCTCATCCCAGAGTTCTCTGGCTTGTACCGTCTTGTATACCTTACCATCAAACTTAAGATCAAAGGGGATGTTACCCATGACAGCAGCCATGAACTCATCAGTGATACCAACAGACAAGTTGAAGTTCTTCAGTGCTCCTTCGTTCTGCTTGGCTCTGATGAACAACTCAATGTCTGGGTGGTCAACTCTGAGGACACCCATTTGTGCGCCACGTCTATGCCCAGCAGACACAATAGTATTGCAAACAGCATCAAAAATCTCCATGAATGAGAGTGGCCCAGACGCAGTACTCCCAAGACTGACAATCCGATCACCACTGGGACGAATATTACTGAAGTCATAGCCTATACCTCCTCCTTTACGCATCGTCTCAGCAGCTTCTTTAGCCCTGTCCATGATGCTGTCCATGCTGTCTTCGATGGTGCCACTGACGAAACAGTTATAAGGAGTAGTGTCCTTCTTTTGCCCCACAGTCGCTTGAATACGTCCAGCAGGTAGGAACCTTTGTTGCAGCAGTGCCTCTTTAATTGCTTGCCTGTGACTCTCATTGTCACATAGAGTAGCAGCAATGCGACACTGAGCCTCATAGAAAGATTCGTTAGGGCCACGATGCTTTTCCTGCTGTAGTTGTTGTGATGCAGCCAGTTTAGGTCCATAATGTTTACTCTCCATCTTCATCTTCCTTTATTTCTTCTAGTTCCTTGTTGATCCACAACTCCTTGAGAATCTTAGCTGCTTCGTAACTGCTGCACTCCGCTTCCCACTCAATGAAATTACTTGTGAAACTTAGCTTACCTATCTCAGTCATATGTTTTCTCCACTACCGTGTCTACTTCATACTCAAAGTCATCTTTATGTGTGTCAGTATAGATTTGTTTACCTGTGTACCAGATATCTTTAGCTGCCTCCTCAGACACAGCAGCTACCTCATAGACTTCTTGGCCTCTTGACCAACCTGAGTAGTCAACCCTAACTACAAATACTTTACTTACTGCTTCAGTCATTTTTCATTACCTCATACATTCTCAATACTGTTGCTCTTTGTTCTGCGTCCAGTGCCACGAAGTTACTCAGTACCCCATCAGGATCATCTGACTTCTTCATCATGTTGACAATGAGTGGTGTGTGCAGTGCGAAGTCTTTGTCTGTCATTGTACTCATATCAAATCACTCATGTCTGCTGGCATGTAGTTAGGCCCTTTGATTACTTTACCATACTCATTCTTAATTGGCAACCCATCATCACCTAGTTTACTCA
>Ga0208299_1000432_pt1 | contig 39033 bp, 36 predicted proteins | sample 15_taG_FD_184089 | JGI IMG/M metagenome (GOLD analysis project Ga0208299, IMG submission 184089) | Marine viral communities from the Subarctic Pacific Ocean - 15_ETSP_OMZ_AT15312 metaG (SPAdes) (version 2) | ecosystem: Environmental > Aquatic > Marine > Oceanic | place: Pacific Ocean | collected... | reverse complement strand
CTGGTGCCGGAGCCGGAGCCGGAGCCGGAGCTGGTGCCGGGGCTGGTGCCGGGGCTGAAGCGGGTCCTGGTGCTGGTGCACCTGGAGCTTCCGGAGCGGCTGGTGTGAATGTACCAGTCTTCTGATCTAATACACCTTCGCCGTACTTTTGATTTATCTCTCCAACCAAAATCGCTTCTTCGCTTCGAATTTTTTCAAGTTCCTCTTCAAGTTGTTCTCTGGTTTCATCTAGTCGGCCCAACTGCTCTTCTAATTGTATTTCAGCTACGTGGATCTGTCCAAATGCCAACTGGAGATCTAAATGTCTCTGCTGAACTGCTTTGATCTGATTCATCTCTTCAGTGGTAAAGCTCTGTGATTGGGACGTTTGTGCGGGATCTATCATGGATAACCTCTATTAGTTACTTATATATATGTATGTATTGTTGAAAACCTATTACTTTTTAACCTGATATTCTGATGCGTTTCCTTCAAAACCAAACACTGTCTTTCTTGGGGTGAATGTTTTATTCATTTCAGCTGTCGTCCCCAGGACGTTTGATGTGAATTCTGGAATCACATATGCTTTGATCGAAACGGTTAATTCACTCCTAACCAGACGTTCCCCATCAGCATCCATTTCAGTTGCATCAGTGATCCCTCCATCCAGAGATGATAGGAACTTATAATCCGTCGTATCGCCAAAATAGGTCTCTAAGTGCTCCAGAAAGAGTTCATTGATTGCATTCATCTGTTCCATGTATGCGGTCATGATGACTACACTGTACGTGCAAACGACAAAATCTGGCATCCCGGTTGTGATGATTTCAGTGACGGGAGTTTCTCCCTGTAGGACTGAGAATCTATCGTATCGGTTCTTGGCAGACCACTTGCTGGACCGATCCACTTTGATGAATTCACCTCTCGTGTCATGATCAAATGAAAGCGGCATATTATCATTGAAGCTGACGTCGGACCGCTTCACAATAATCACCGGTAAGATGATGACATTGTTTCGGTCTCTGAGAACTCCATTTCCTCTTACGGATTTCCATCTCTCTTCATTCCCATACAGGACAGGAACCTTTAACATCTCATTTGCTTCACCGACAGTTGGCTTCATTACACGTTTGATGTGATTCATGAAACTGGTATCGATGTCCTTCAGTGTGATACTAAATCCCTTACTGAAATCCTTTCCGGGATTGACTGATACTCTGGAGTTCCCTACATCGGTATTACGGAATGATTTTTGCTTTCCTCGGTTGATCTTCTGAGAATTTGTGGATTGATTGTTCGTTATGGGTTTTACTGCCATTATGGTTTCCTCAGAGCTTTCAGTTGAGCCAACTTATTATTCACTTTACCCTTGCGTTCTTCAGACTGAATAGCTGAATTATCGATCCCACCAATCGCGATAGCTCTCGGGATATCAACTTCCACAGAAGCTGGTTTACCAGATACGGTCGACCCTAACTTGCCGGCAATCAGATCAGCCAGTTCTGAGACGTCAATGTTCTCTCTGGGTGCGGGATCCCCATATAGGTTCGTGGGTGAATCTTCTACGACCGGTTCAGGTGCCCGGCTGGGTGGTGCGTTCCTGACTACGAGTCCGTTGTTGAGTTGTTGTACAGCCATTATGTTCTCCGCTCATTCTCCATATCCGACCACGTTGGTGTTCCTGATGGTGGTAGACTGTTTATTGAACTATCAATAGCAGTTCCGTGTAAAGCATTAGTTAATGTTCCGTGATGACCATATCCTGATAAATCTTCTACAGTTGTTCCACTACCTTCACTAAATCTCCAATATCCTACAAGACCACTTCCACCTGAATCTTTATGGTTATAATCAGTTTTACCATCATATACAGCTGCAACCCAATCGGCATCTTTAGCTTCTTTATAAATAGCTATTTCATCAAGTCCACACGCCTGTCCGTTGTTATATTTAATGTTACCACGGCCTGTTTCTGAATCCGTTCCTGAAGCTAGCACTGCTCTCATACCAAAAGACACACCATGAGCCAAATCATCACCAGTCCTTGTCCAATTAACAGACTCCTTAGTTTCACCAAATCCACCATATATGTGTGTACCATTCACATATATTTTACGCAACATATTTCCATCACCATCAGGATTATCAGTACCTACATATGTTACTGCAATATGCATCCAAGTACCATCTTTTAATATTTTATAATTATCATCTAAAAAAGTTGATTTTAAATCATCATTATCTGATACGTCAAGCATATTTTCCCACGATTGAACTAAGGTACTTGCACCTGTACCGAAATATGGTTGATCAGCATCCTTTACACCAAAATCAAATCTAGCACTATTATGTGCTTTCCATGAAATATGAAATGAATCACCATATGTTTCGTCTGGTCTAAACCAATAAGCCACAGTAAATCCTGATTCTGCAAGATGTTTTCCTGAACCATCAGGGTCATTAGGCATAAATTGTGTTGATACTAAATCTCCTCGAGCTCCATCTGCATTATTACCTGTAAATGATAAGAAATAATTCTTAGCAGGTGCATCTCCGCCTCGTGTTCTGTATCTGTTGTGGTAGTAATCTAAGTCTCTGTAGTGTGCATTTCTGTCTACCAAAGCATTGCTGTATTCGAACACCTTTCGAGCTACGTTTTCACTTATCCGAAATAGATATTTACTCTCTGGTATCTGTAGCCATCTGTCCCAACTCAGCTTTTGATTGCCCTGTTTTTGTCTTGAAACGGCTGTCAGTGTGGGGATTAAATTTGAGCTATCTCTTTCAATCTCCTCAACAACTGTTTGAATTTTAGTATCCTTGGAGTCATTCAACTCTTCCAGAAGAGTGGTATTCTCTTTTTTTAACATTACAACATCATTAGCCAGCTCAGAAATTGCTATCTCTAAACTGTCAATGGTTCTTTGTTTATCATCCATCTGCTCTCGATGATGATCTTTTATAGATTTTATATCACCCGCGGGTACACGTTCAGTCATGACGTTCAATCTTTCATGGAGCTTTTCTCTGTTATCTGTTTTTCTTTCATCCGGAATTGCAGAATGGCTGAATTTCTCTTTCAATAATTTGTTATCTGCTTTTTTTGCCTTTTCTGCACCCGGATGTGCAGAGTGACCAAATTTCTCTTTCAATAATCCTAAGCTCATTATCTTGGTCTCTCTTCAATCTGCAGGTTAGATAGTCTGGAGCGATTGGCTATCACTTTAATCATGTGTTTGAATGCTTGATGACCTCCAATCAGAGTCGGTTCAGTTACGTTGTTGATCTCCCAGTAAAAATTATTCCAATCACAAATGTCCCCAAGTTCGGGAGCAAAATTTGCCTCATCTAGCGTGTTTCTGTGAAAGTACAGTTCAAGGTTGGAATTTAAATCTGATCCTGCATCGGTCTGATCATATGTCGGTTCCTCCCACGAAATCAGACAGTTTACTCGAAATCCTACCTGGTAATGCTTTATTGGTGCCTCCCCGTACAGGTTTGTCTGTGTATTCTCCAGAGACACTTTATAAATATCTACATACTGACCCAGTATGTCATCGATGAGCTCTTCATTCATAGCGTCCATCAGATCGACCTCTTTTTGAGGTATGAAGAATGGTCTATAAATAGCCATGATGTTATCCTATGAAGATCGTCAACGGAGCTCTACTGAGAACCTGTTGATTCGAAGTAGCTATCTCTGCTTCCGCTGTTGCTCGTTCGCTTAGCGAGATGCTGTCCAGGAATTCTTTCAATTCCTCCAGTAGAGAATCCTTCTCTTCTCTACCTTCAGCCTTTAACGCTTCACCATCCATACTGACTTCTCCACCTGGAAGCGGTAATGAAGCATATTTACTTCGGATTATCCCCAACAGTTCCTTCGACAGTGCAAGTGTATACTTTCTGATCCATTGCCGTCCAGTAGAGTTTATTTCCTGATATGGTAAAAACTTATAGGGCGCGTTGCTGGGATCGGATACTCTTCCCTGAGTTGTTGTGTTCGTTGTTGAAGTTAAGTCATCTCGAACGTAATAGTGGAACCAAATCTTATCACTGGCATCTGTTGCTGTCGGTCTCGGAAAAATTTTTAATTTGTTATCTGCAATGTGGAATGAATATGCGGATTTTCTTATCAGATCGTTTGTTTCAATCGCCTGAGCTCTGGAGATGTCATATGATATAGGTCGCATAATATATGAGACTGCTGGAGCAGTATTACCCATACCGAACGCATCCAGCATATTGCGCTGTTCAAACGATCCTGCAAAGGGATCGTAAAATCTAGTTATTGCAGATGGTCCTTGATTGAATACACCCTGAATGACTAATCTATTGCCACTCTCGGATGCTTCAGCCCAGGTCTGTAGGTCATATTCCTGTTTGTTCTTCACCATCGAAACTGATCCACTCTTTAAATGAACGTCTCCTCCAACACCAGCAAATGTTCCGTATGTATCGCTCATGTGTACCGCAGTTCCCAGGTTAGAACTGATTGGATCGTTGCTTCCAGTGGACCCCAATGTGGATCCGGAAAGTTTGTTGCTGGTTCCGTAGTGTTCCCACATCCAATTCTTCATGTTGTAATTATTGATGTGAGTGGAATACTCACTAACGGCTTCTTCAAAGCAAGCATATATGCTACCGCTGTAGATCTCCAGTTGGAGTACTGGGTGTCCTAGCCGTCTAGCGGTCCACTTGGTAACTGTGAGACTATCTGCTTGGAAAATGGTGTCCTCATCGTATATCCCATACGGTGTACTACCACTAGCATGGTTTGATGGATCTGAGTATGTGTAATTAAATTTTGACATTTATGTCTCCGTCTGGTAATAAATATCGTCACCAGATATAAAAAAGGGATAGAATAAATCTATCCCTTTTCGGGTTTAAAACATTTTTAACTTTACTTAACTGAATATGATGTATCCGTTGAAGTGAGAACGTCTATAGCATTCATTATATGTCGTGCTTCTTTTAATGTGTATGCTCCGTGCTGTTGTGCTATATGACAGGCTTCTACTAAAACCTTTATATTTTTAAATATTTCTTCATCTCGTTGATCTCTTTGTCGGATTTCATCTCGATCTTTAATACGTAATATTTCTTCTGGTGTTAAATCTTTTAATGCCATTTTGTAACCTCCAATTTATTTATAAAACTATAAAATAAAAAAGGGGTGAAATCTCACCCCCTTTTATTATTTGTAACGTCTTTAAGGATTGTTCTTACTACGCGGCTGTAACAGTGCCAGTATTAGTACTAGTACTTGTTATATCAAGCGTTTCAATTATCCACATAAATTCACCTTGTGCAGATGCGTTTGTTGTTGCGATTAAATTGAAATATAATGTTCTTGAAGCTGAACTACCATGCAATCCTGCTGATGCATCGCCTACCGCAACAAGAGCCACTTCTTTACCTAATCCAGCTGCTAGTGTTGTACCACCATCAAGGATTGTATCCGTTGATGTTGCAACAATTTGAGCTCCTGAACTTGATGTACCGACTTCATATCCAATATCTCCAGAAGAGATAGTAGGAGCTGATGTGACTACGACCCAAATTCTAGTTAACAATGTATTAGCTGGTTGTGTCCATGACACAACAGAATCGTCCGAGTCAACCAGTGCATGACCTGTGATTTTGTGTAATTTACACTGACCGGTACTATCATCCTGAGCAACATGAGCTGCTAAGCGATCGCGATTGTCTAGATTATAAGTTATTCCCTCAAATGCTATTTGCTGTTTTATAGCCATTTTGATTTCTCCTATTATGAATGGGGGTCCCAATGGACCCCCATTCAATCAGTTAAGGTTTATAATTGGTCCAATGCGTCAACATAGATCTTACCATAGAACTCAGGTCTGATCATCTTCTTAGCGTAACGCGTCATTACACCCTTACGTGGAGTAAAATCATTAGGATCGTACACCAGAGGAGTCATGATTAACGGAACGTAAGGAGCATATACAGCACCAGTTTCCAGGAAGTTGGATCCACGATAACCCATCAAGATGGTATTTTCATCCATGTATGGGTTCTTATAAACCGTAAAACGGTTCGTAAGAGCACCCACCTTCTGAACGCCCATCGCGAAGGAGTTTTGATCGCCATCAGTATCAGTCATGTATCCAGGGATTGATTCCAAGATAGTAGCTACTTGTGGTCCACATACAACAAAGTTGGCACCGCCACGCAATGTTAATTTGTGAATCTCATTAGATACTTTCTGGATCTTTCCAACTAGTGTCTGATACCATTCAAAACGAGTACCGTAAAAAGTGGTATTCGTGAATCCGTCGGCACCATTGTAGTCGTTACCCTGTCTGACAGACCAGTAATCAACAGTCTGTGCATCAGTGATCAACATATCCAGGATTTCTAAATCAATCTCCATGGAGACGTATTCGGTCAACATAGCGGTTAATTCAGCTTCACCATCAACAGAGTGATAAGCATTAAGATCCTGTGCTAATTCAGGCGTCCAGACAGCTTTTAACTTTCTGGTTTTTGCCACGATAGCTCGGGATTTTAATTCTATATCAACCTGTGGAATCTGTAAAGAATCCGTAGATGCATCTCCACCAACATCTTCAAAGTCACCGCGAGCGGCTTCTGATGTCAGTTTTGGATATTGAACCGATACTGCACTATTTTTCATGGATGCTGCATCACCTGAATTGGCTGAAGCAGAAACAAAGAAAGTAATCGTTCCAGCTGTGTAATCTTCACCGGTGATACTGGTGAGTTCCGGAAAGAATCGATGGACTCCGTCTTGACCCGGTCCAATTAGACTACCGTGTGGGTTATCAGTACTGATAGCACCAGATACGAAGTTTGTAGCCCTGATGGCTGATTTATCGATGTCTGTTGCGGCTAATGCTTCAGTTACTTTAAAGATCTTGCCAGCATTCACGGAAGAACTCAACTCAGTATTAAAGTTGACGTCTTTCCAGGTTGCCAATGTGGCAGTCATAGCACCAGCAACTTCAGATCCAGTAGCCATGGAATATCCATAACGACCTGCACCGTAAAAACCACCAGCATAGCTGTCGTCACCATAAGGTGCGTTTGATCCGGATGGACTGTATTGACCAGTCTTACCTTGCAATGATGCATTTTTGCCCATTCCACCACGGTTAGATCCATACTGGAAATCCAGATAGAATATTAGACCGGAAGGTAGATTCATCGGTTGAACAGAAACGAATTCCTGCGCAGCGATTTCACCAAAGATCCTACGGACCAACGGTAAAGCTACACCAGACCATTCTTCATCACCCTTATAGGCACCAGCAGCGCCGGCGCTTGGGCTTGTTACAGAAGCTTCTTTGATCAATTCACGGGCTTGATTTTCAAGCAATTGGGCCATTCCGCCTCTCTTGAAATCACCATCAAGTCCATCAAGCAAACCAGTACGGTCCCATTTCTCAACAAGTTGCTTCGCTACTGCGCGCTGTTCCTTGTATTGGGATGCACCTAATAGAGCTTCATTAATATAATTTGACATTTATTGTCTCCTAATTAGATTTGTTCAAACCTGCTAGTTTTCTGAACCGGTCTGCAACTTGAGCTTCCTCAGAGATCACCTTACGGATCGCCTTTGAAGGTTTGGTTGAGCCGGTTTTGCTACTGGCTGATTCGGTTATTTTAGATTTACGTACGGGCTTTGAATCACCAAAGTTCTCTGCTAGAGTGCTATAAACCAGTTTAATCTCTCTGGTTGTTTGCGCTCTATCAAAGGTTTCGACTACTCTGAGCTTTTGACTGTTGTCAAGTGCGTATTCCTTAAATAGTTTGTTAGTAAATAAGAGTTTAGCATTCAGGATATTCACTTCGTGAATCTTGTCCTTTAAAAAAGTAACAGCTGCTTTGTACTCGTCCAGTTCAGATTGAGTCTTCGCCAATTGTTCCGCCATATCTTCGACATGATCAGAATTTTTGTCGCCTTCAACGTTGTCCGGATATGCATCATCTTCTTCTGTCAAATCAACGTCATAGGATTCTTCCTTAACATCGTCTTCAACTTCAGCTTCAGCTTCGGCTTCATCGTCGCCTTCACCCTCTGACATGTCTTCAACATGTTCAGAGTCTTTATCACCTTCAACGTTGTCCGGATATGCATCATCTTCTTCATTGATTTCTGCTTCAAGCTGTCTCACGATAGCTTCCAGGTCCAATTCATCTTCTGGTTCCATTTCTGGTTCCATTTCTGGTTCCATTTCTGGTTCTATTTCAACCGGAACTTCTTCATCCCCGGGGATTTCATCATCCTCCATGTATGAACCTTCCAGTTCTGGTTCCATAGGAATTTCTTCTTCTGGTTCCATTTCTGGTTCTATTTCTGGTTCTAACTCGTCATCGTCTTCTGCCAACTTAGCAGATAGCATCGATTGTAGTTGTGGGGTGAATGCTTCCTCAAGTGCCATTTTTGCATTTGCGAGTGCAGTTTCACGAACCGCGCGCGCGTCAGCAATGGCTTCTTTTAAAAGATCACTCATGTATCTTCTCCAAATATTTATATGTTATTTGTAATATAGTTATTATAGGAACTATAATAAAATTCAATTTATTTTTTAGACTCTGTAAAAGTGCGGGACAGAGTATTGAACTATATATAAATATAGATATGTATCAAATTCATATGAATTATTTTAACTAATCTAGATCTTTCTGGTGTTTTGCGCGGAGTTTTGCCAAATTCTTTATATGTCTCCGCTTTCTTGATGGTTTTTCGTAAAAAGATCTGCGTTTTATCTCTAGCATGAGACCGCTGTTTTTTACCTTCTGCTTGAATATAGACAGCGCCTTTTCAACGTTATTGTCTCTGACAGAGACGGCTAGACCCGGAAGATTATTCCGCCGCTTTTTTCGTTGTTTCACTCATAACCTCTTTAATTATATCTTTCACTATGGATCGCAATCTGGATTCCTGCAATTTCTTTAAATACTCAGTTGCTAAGTATCTTTCCTTACCATACTTGGCTTCCGTCCATTTCTTTCTGAGAGTCTTTGGCATCGTTTCATAATCTTCTGACATCTGATTGTTTACAAACCAAGCCACTCTTCGTGCGTCTGCATTGACGAGCCTTCTGTATCGGTTTTCTTCCAAACCTTTCATCCACCTTCTGATCTCTTTTACAGTTGTTCTTTTCATCGTTTATAGCCCTCAAAGTTTTCTGTTACTCTGTTCCAGTCTATAATATTAAATATCTTGACGAGGAACTTTTTTCGTATGAGTTTAAGCATCATCTTCATCTTCGATCAACTGTGCCTCACTGAGACAGCCTCGTGAAACGGCGGTGTGGGCGTCTTCAATCAATATGATTTCACTGACCTGCAGCGGAAATGTATCTGGATCGAACTGCTCATTAAACACATCTATGAATCCCTTCACTAGTGAAGTTCCGCCCCCAATAACAATTGGAACGGGATCTGGAAAGTTTGGTACATTGGCTGTTCCTTCAAACTGCGCCTTTAGATTGGTCAACAGATAAGTCACCAATGCACCATAGTAGGATCTCAGGGCATGCATCACAGCATACTCCTCAGAACCTTCTCCATAAATATCCTGTATGACTCCCTTCGTCAGATCTAACTGATTGGATGTTTCTTTTATATTCGTCACCTTGGCAATTGGTACTCCCGTATCCATACTGACGTTATTATCGATCCAATCTCCTCCTCGGGATACTGCAAAACTTAGAGCCGTCATTCCCTGGTACATTACGGCAATGTTGCACATTCCGGCTCCCATAGAGATGCTGACACCTGTGAGCTGATTGTCCACTAATCCTTCATAGCCTAGAGCTACGGCTTCTTCAACCTTCTTAGCAGTGTACCCATAACTCTCTATGATGGCCTGTAGGACATCTTCATGGTATGAAATTTCTCTCTCTACATCGATTGGTTTGGATGGAACACAATACACACAGACTTCTTTTGTTTTTGGCTTACCGACTAGTTCTCCGATGATAGCATTCAAAATCGGTAAACTGTCCTTTTCTGCTGGATTGAGCAGTCCATCTCTCATAGGTCTCTTCAGGGTTGCTGTATTGAAGATTTGTGCGTAGTTGAATGCGTGTTTACCCACGATGTGGACCTTGCCGGCCTTTTCTACAAATGGTATGTTTTGTCGTTTAAGCATCCTCTTGGCCTGTTCAGGATCTCCATCAACAGTGAGAAATGCATTACGTTGTTTTTTGATTGAGTCTTCTCTTGCGGATATGTAAAAAGATGTTCCGCAGTCTAATCCTACTGGCATGTATAACCCCCTAAGCTGAATGAACAGATATGTTCATCTTTATCATTTGTTCTATAACATCGTCAAAATACTTTGATGGAACAGTTAGTATTCCCTTGTTTCCCTTCTGGGACAGTGTGTATCCGACTTTGGCTTTCGGTCCCGCTAATGGTATCCTGAGTTTTTTCATGATTGCCAGGAGCCTCACTTTAGATGCTCTGTCGGTTGGAACTCCTAATTTTTGAAACTTTCCTTCTTTGATGACTTCTCCGACCAACTCCTTGAGTTCCGATCTAGTCACGGTGACTGATTCTTTGGTCTCATTCACCTGATCTTTCTTACGATGCTTAGTACTTATTTTCTTCCAAACTTTCCAAATGTTATTCATATCATGAACTGTAGAATTTAATCGCATAGCGATCTTTTTCATATAGACATTATATTCTTTTATAGCGGCATCATAATTACTTTGGTTGTTCCAATCATACGTGGCTGTTTCTCTTGGACCATAATCTATTACAGAACCATGTCCTTTAGCCAACTCTTTAAAAACAGCTACAAAAGATCTCTCTGTTTGATCCGGATCGGTTGGATGAACTTCAAACTTTGTATTTAAAGACTCGTTCAGTTTTCCTTCATTTACGGATTCATTTAAATTCTTTTTCATATATTTTAATTGCAATTCCATATAATTCGCAACTTCAAGAAAATCTTCATCATTTTGTTGTCTGTGATATTTCTGTAGATTTTTTACTTCTCTGGCAAGAATTGTAATAAACTTTTTAGACATATTCCAACCCTTTGGTGATACAGCTTCATTTACGGATTCATAAACATCTAAATCTGATTTTTTAAAATCTTTCAAATTCTTTACGACTTGTGGTAACTTACCAATTTTACCAATAACAAATTTGTTAGGTGAAACATTCAAATGTAAGTTTCCCTTTTTATCAACCGTAAACGGCAGGACATCTTTTCTCTTATTAGCTCGAACTTGATAGAACCCACCCCATATAAACTTACCACCTAACCACCCACTTTTCATTGGTGTATATTTTAGTTCTTTAATACCAGCAGTTTTTAATGCTTTGGAAACCCACTTCCACATCATTTCACCAGACCAATCAACGCCAGTAGCATCAAATTTAGCTTCATTTACGGATTCTTTCATATCCTTTTTGAGTCCCCCCAAATGATTTAATATTCTTGCTATTTTTCCACTCTCAACCCTATATGCAGTTTTATCAATTTGTTTTTTATCTTTCATCATTTCTACAGTTTTCGATTCTTTTTCCCAATGCTTGATAAGTTCATCAGTATTCATCTTAGAAAGCGATTTAGCTTCATTGATTGATTCATTTGCAAGACGAAGTGCGTCTGCTACTTTTTTATCTTTGGATAACCCCTTTTTAATCTTTTCAATCTTATCAGTAGCTCCTGTCATATTACCACTCATCTGTATTGCTATCATTACCGCCTTTTTGATTTGAGAACTTAATTTTCCTTCATCTACTACAGATTCTTTCTTACCACTGAATTTGTCCTTCAGGCGTTGGAACATACTCTTGGCTTTATCGTGTTGAGTGTGTGATTTATCATTCAATGCAGTCGTGGCTTTAATCTGCTTGCCCTGTTGGTTTCTCAGTTGAGTTGCAGCCATTGCAGCGGCTGCCATGGCGGCTGGATTCTCGTGAAGTGAGCCTTGAACTTCTCTGTAGATCACCTTAAATTCATTGGGATCAAAGATTGCCTCGGTAGCGGTTTCTTTGTATCGTTTAAGTTCTTCCCGGATGATCTGTTCAAGTCGTGTCTTTGTGATCTTCATCAATCCCAGTCTCCATAGGTTTTATCCAGATGCTTTTGCAACATATCGTGCATTTTTAAAAATTTGTTCCCAAAGTCCTTTAGCTTTCTGTCCTTTTCATACTGCGTGTTTCTCTTCGCGACCCAGAGTAAATTTTCTATCGCGTCACCGATACTGTAGTATACAGATCGGATATCCATCTGCTCTTTCAGGAGTTCTTCCCGGATGATCTCTTTGAGTTCTGATCTAGTTATCTTCATTAGTCCCAATCTCCGTATGTCTTATCCAGGTGTTTCCTCAACACATCTAGCATTTTTAAAAATTTGTTCCCAAAGTCCTTTAATTTTCTATCCTTCTCATACTGTGTGTTTCTCTTTGCGATCCAGATTAAATTTTCTACTGCGTCACCGATACTGTAGTATACAGATCGGATATCCATCTGCTCTTTCAGGAGTTCTTCTTCTAATCCCTCAAGGTTCAAATTTGCTAATTTCCACTTATAACCACCTTCCTTTCCAAGACTCTTCTTCAGTGTGTCTTTTAAGTGTTGAAAGACCTCATCATCGACATCGAAATCTACTTCCATTTGTCCACCACCGTAATCACGTACCTTAACATGTTTGATTCCAGCTTTCCTCATCAGAGGCAACATTTTCTTTTTCATGAACTTTGTGTTTCCAGTGAAGGTGTGACTGATCTCTTGAAGCTCTTGTAGTTCTTCTTTAATGATTTCTTTGAGTTTTGATCTGGTTAGTTTCATGTTAAGCTCCCATCTTCTTTAGTTTTTTCATAACATCTTTGATTTGTCTACGATTGAATACAATAGATGAATCTGACTTTCCTCCTATGTGAAATGTAATGTCACCGGTATCGTGTTTTGTTATAAATACGTTTCCTACGTTGTCCTGAGAATCTACGCCTTTAGTATATTTGTTTAAGCTGGCTTCTCTTAATTCTTCTCTAATGATTTCTTTAAGTTGAGATTTAGTTAGTTTCATGATTTCATTATCCTGTCGACTGATTTCTGATATTTAGTTATCCACGTTTTACCAAACTTGATCAATTCTTTATTTACTTGAACTAATAATTTTTGCATTGCTTCATATTTCTTCTGCCCATTAGTCATACCGCCAAAAACATCCCCGTCTAATGAATGATAATGTTTTATATTTTTGCTATAATGCTTTGCGTTATTTATGATTTCATCCGCCATTTTATCTATGTCTGTGGCTTCTCTTAACAGTTCTTCACGAATCATTTCTCTAAGTTCTGTTTTAGTAATTTTCATATTATTTTCCTAGATGCTCCCACTGTTTTCTGATTTAGTAAATTTCATATTATTCCGGAGATCGTGGATAGAACCTATCTAATTGGTCCCACCATTTCCTAAATGCTCCCATTGTTTTGCGATCAACTTTCTGTTTTTTAAAGACATTATGAACAGCCACCATTGCATCATGTAGGTTATTGTATACACCATCGTATGGATCACTAACTTCATTTAATTCTTCGCGAATCATTTCTTTTAATTCTGCTCTGGTGATCTTCATTAACGTCCCTTAAAATACTTTTCAAATCTCTTTTGTGCTGCTCTAACGTCAAATTGTCCACCCTTAATTCCGACTTTCAATCCATCCAAGAATGCAGCCTTTAATCCTGGAGCATTAAAATCTGATATATTCTTGATGATAAGTTTCACACTATCATTGACCGTCGAATACACCTTCCCTAACTTGAACTCTAATTTCTTTGCTGCTTTCATATCTGCATCAGCAACGGAATCTTCATCCGCTTCACTGAGTTCCTGTTGGATCTGCTGACGTTCCGTCTTAAACGGTGGGTTATCCTTCATGGTCCGGACCCTTCCCAAGTCTTTCTGATTTAGTAAATCTGCTAACTTTGCCATTTAACTTCTCCTGAGCCGTTTCAGTTTATCTTTTTGTGTAGAGACCTTACCTCTGATCTCTTCATCACTCTTGATACTTGAAATATTTGGTTTTTCCATAATAATGCTTTTCTTCATGACTACATCCACATGTTCTATTTTTTTCTTAGATGGTAACTTTTCAACAGACGTTGATACTATTTTAGTATTTTGGTTTGGTGTCTTACCATAAAATTTACTCAGCAGTATGTAGATTATTATTCCTATTTGCCACAACAATAGTGAGCAGAATAAAAATTCCTTAATTGCCACTCCCTACAGCCTTCGTGACAGCATCACGTCTGTTTGCCAGATAGTCGTCCGACTCATCAGAGTCACCATCATTGTCAACATCATCATCTTCATCACCTACCGGATCAAGCTCTTCCTGGATGTCGTAGTACCGATTCAGTATTCCACCCATATCCTCATACAGAGCAACTAACCTTTCGGATAGCGATTTATACTCAGTAGCTGTGCTCTTGAACTCTTTGACCATTCCGGTCATTGCCTTCATGTTCCGGTTCACTGATACTTTGTCGAACCAATCATCCGTCTCAGAAAGTACGTGGGTCTGTGCCGATTCAGCAATCTTAACGAGCTGTTCAGCGATCTCCATAATGTTGTGTTCGCTGTATAGTTTCTTGCCAACGATCCCATACTGGGATACTCCTTCTGCTACCGCTCTGCGATCGATCGGTGCTTCATGTTCTTCAAATACTTCAGCTAATAGACTTCGTAATTTAGCCATCACTATCTCCTATGTTATCTTGCCCAGTGCTTTCTGGGCTACTTGTAAAAATTTTATTGCTTGTTTGGGTTTATCATAAACGCCTTCTTCTTCTGCACCCGAGTGGTGTGATATCATATATTCTACTTCTTCCTGTGCATCCCTGAGATGTTGTGAAAATGGATTTGCTACTTTTTCATTTACGGATTCAGAAAAATCACCTCTAACATACCACTGCTTCTTCTGTGCCATCTGCTCTAATTTTTTCCAATCAGCGCCCATCTTTCTAGTAACTCGAACAAATGCCGCATTATCGCCTTTTCTCATATGCATCATAAATCGATATAAGCCTTCCCAATTAGGCTCTACATTGATCGTTTTTGCTTCATTTACGGATTCATTTAGATGTTTTTTCATAAACGAATCAGATTTACTTTTATTTATCCTACTTGCAACACCAGTTTGAGAAGTTAGTGAGATCAAAGCATCTTTCGCTTGTTTTGTATTGTAGCTACTCTTTAAACCTTTTGCCCACTGCTGGTATTTACTTTTACTTACTCTTGCTACTTGCCCCATAGCACCTAAGTAATCAATAGCAAGATCTTGTATGTCATTTTTACTTATAGCTTCATTATATGCTCGGATTTCCTGCCTGATCAGTCTTCTTAGAGCTTCAGCAACGTGCTCAGGTTTCCCCTTATGCTTCGTAGATGCAAAATCTTTTGCTGACTTCTTGGTCATCCCCTTTGCGGCTTTCTTCACGGAAGCTGGTGCATCTTTCATGTCGCCCTTGTTGTACGAATGAACCATACCCATGAAACGTTGCTGAGCTTTTGATTTAGCTGGCATTGATCATCTTTGCAAACATGGTAGCGGCTTTAATTGCATCGCTTCTATTTTTAACTAATCCAGCATCCATTTCAGCTTCTTTACCTTTCAACGTCATATAAAAGTTGCCATCAGCCCTTTGATATAGCATGAGCTTGCCTTTTCTGGTACCCTGCCCGCCAATCAGTTTATCCTTACTGACTTCGTTCCTCAGCTGAGTTGATTCCATGGAATTGATTTCATTGATCAGATTATCAAGCACACTAGGCGGCTGTTCTGTAGCTGGTGGCTTTTTTACTAAAGGCTTTTTCTTTGGACGAATCTCTGATAGACCGTCGTGAAACTCGAGCATCTGTCTTTTATACATAGACGCCATCAATCGCCCCTCATGATATCATTGATGATACCATCGACACCTGACCACTTTTCAATCTGTTTAGATCTATCTGTGCCCTCATTCATCGGATACATAAAAGCTCCGTGGGTGGATGGGTTAGAGACAAAGTCAAATGCTATGAGTTCAAAATCATCTTGCACCTCTACAGCATCATCTTCACGGATTTCCTTAACGGAACCCAATCCTCTAGATGAGATTCCTAACTTGATTCCCGACTTGAATAATTCTTTTAAAATGTTCCCACTGGGTGTTCCTAGCACCTCTACGGTACCCAACAGATCATCTCCGTCCCAGTGCATTTCAGTAATATTATGAGATGCATTTTGTAGATTGACTACTGAACTGTCTGGATGATCTAACTCACCTAGAGCTCTTCGCTCTTTTATCTGAGTGTCAGTGTACTGCGAGGCTTCTCTCTGTAGGATTTCTCTTGGATAGATGCGTCCATTTTGATTTTGAGCTCCTGCACGTTGCAGAATTCCTTTTACGATCAATTTGCCATTATTCTTTTGAATGGATTCATTGATCTTGTGTGCAGATATTTCAAATGGCATATAATCCACTAGTAATTGTTTATGCATTATGCTCCTCCTCGATATACGAAAGATACGTGACCAGTCGTACCTGCTCCACCTTTCCAAGCTATAGGATTAATGTTTATTCTTAAAGGACCATCAGCTGCCACTATTCCATAATCTACATACGTACCACCAGATTCATATAAAAATTCATATTTAGTAGCATGTTCTACATTTACTATTACATAGCTGGCTCTCTCGACCTCTGCTTCTGCTGCCGGTGCAATAGCCGTACCGAATGACTTTACCGGTATCTGCTTTGGCATTGATTTTGTATTATCAGTTGAATCTGCTCTGTATCGACCCATCTAGGTTCTCCTATCTATGAAGCCCAAACGCCACGTTTGATCCAAATATCTCTAAGGATCGCGGCCACTTCTTTTCTAATCATTTTTTTTATTGACTGCTCATCTTTGTTATCTAATTCTTCAGCTAAACTGTATCCAGTAGCCTTGAGAGCAACTTCTAAATCTTTATTTCGCTTCTTCTTGTTCTTCGCGAACGCGTTCGGGGTACTATACCCATCCACGTCTCCCGTCGTAGTGATCTCTTCCAGATCTTTTTGAAGAATCGTTCTAACCAGCTCTTTTAGTCTGCTTCTTTGCGACGCGTCCATGTTTCTTGAGTTCTTTTTCCAGCTCATAATATCTCATCAGCTGTAAAACGGAACTGTCTTTGATGACAGTTGGCTTGGTTGGAAGACAAATATCTCCAATACTGTTGATGGTCTCTTTCAATTTAATTTGTGTGACTTTATCATCAACATAGTGGAGCATGGATGTTAAACTTTCTCTCAATTCATTCACTCCGGCTGAAATGATGTCGCCTAGTGAGTTAGTATTGGAAACGTTATTGATATAGTTCTTCAGTAAATACTTTTGAGATCCGTTGAGATAATTATATTTTTGATTAAATCTCTCCAATAAGATCCTATACGTAATAGCTCGAAGTTCATCATTATATTGTAATTTTTTATTTACTGAGTCACTCAATTGAGGTTTTGGTTCGGATGTTATGTTTTCAATGAGGTTAAAGTATGTCTGCGTCTTATCTTCAGGTGCAAGTCTGTCCCCATATTCAAATAATTTATATACAGAAGCATACACCTTATAGTTGGGTACGGATGTAGATAAAAATTTGCTGAGATCATAATTTTTTTGTATTTCTGTGATCAATCGATACTTTTCTCGGCGGAGCGTTGAGTTATTAATTTTTGCTCTGGCTTTTATCACCTCTGATATGAAGAACCCTGCTTGTTTATCAGTTTTATATTTCTGATTGACTAACATGTTGTATAATGCTCGTTCGTTACCCAATTCCGAATGTTCGTTAAAGAACTCTTTTACGATTTTTAATGCTTTACTTTTATCATTTTTGTCTAAAACGTCTGCAGTGACCTGCCTTAGTAAAAACTCAAAAAGTAAACCAGAGTTGCGCAACTTATTATGCTTGATCTTTTTATCCCTCATGGATACAATCCCCATATATTAGTGTACAGTATTTCATATATAAATATAATCTTTTACTCCTTTTCGTCACTTAAAAGAGAGTTCTCATTCAGAATACCTGAGTCTACATCATTTGGTCCAAACTTTTCTTTCAGTGACGCTAGTAGTCCCTCTTTCTTTACAGCTGTAGCTCCCTTTCCAGGATACAGTGGAGATCCACCCTTAAATTCGCGTTTGCCCCATCGCTCTCTTTCATACTTGGTAGCATCTTTGGTATCTTGTGACGTTGAACGTCCACGATCCAGGTCTGGAAGATTTGGTCCTTTCTCGGATCCACCCCATTCACCAACATCCTCTTCCATGTCTTCAGCTGCGGCACCTGTTTCTGCTGGATCATTGCCTTCAGTCTCAATTTGTTCCATCCTGAATACTTGTTTTCGATCTTCAATGAGCCCATCAAACATAACTTTCTTATCCTGATCGTTCATGTCAAAGATGTTATCATATACCCATTCCCGGGAAAATAATTTATTATCCATGGCTGTGTTCGCGATATCCACCTGCTGAGTCAGCAGTTCAAGCTTCTCCTGTTCGTGAATCATCGATGGATTTGTCAGTTCGAGATCAAAATCTAATAAGTCGGTATCGTCAAAACCTTGTGCATACAGATGCACGATAGCTATCTTGGTGAGTTCACTACAGAGTATTTTCTGTAACCGCTCAATCGTTCGAGCAAACCTTACGTCTTCTGCTGCCAGAGTAGCTTTAGATCCGATTCCTTCTTCGTATCCAAGAAACGCCTTAGGGATCTTCAATGCTGCCATGAGTTTGTTTCTCAGATATTCTATATCATCGATGGCATTGTCATTGGTCAGTCCGGGTAATGTTTCAATTTCAGTTCCTGAGTCTCCTCCACGTACGGGTAGAAAATAATCTTCAGTAACAGATTCAACATTATATCTGAGATTGTACTCGCCTGTTTGCTGATCGATCACTGGAATCTTCTTCATCTTTTGAATTATCTTTTGCATGAAGTTATCGACTTCGTTTGGTGGTATATTACCAATATCCAACTTAAAGACTCTCTTTTCAGGAGCTCTCATGATCCGGTGTATCATCATGGCATCTTCCATCAGAGTCAATTGTTTCCACACTCTACGAGCACCCTCAAGGGTACTTTTTCCATATGGGAGGAAATTACTGTCACTGAGTAGGCGGAAGTGAGCTATTTCATAATTTTCATATAATCTAGTGGCCCCACCCTGTTGTGTACTTTTGGTTGGATCGTCGCGAAGTTCATACTGAACGAGCTTTGGATTTGATGGGTCGTGGTCTTCCAACCTGGTCACCTCATATGGTGACAGAGGTTTTATATTTACCACACCGTATTTATCAATAATGTCCATCAATAGATAAAAATCTCCATATTTAGTCAGGTTACGCATCCATGACCAGAGATTGAATTCAATGTTTAATACATCATAGAAGAGGTTATGCAGAATGCTGTGGAGCTTTGGGTTATCGGTCTTGATGGAAAGGATTTCTCCCTGAATGTTATCGATGAGCGATTCATCAGAATAGATATCAAGCGCGCTAGAAATGATTGGATCGCTATCCATGAGTTCATAATCACGAAACAACTCATTTCGAGCAATCTCATAGGCATTTCTTGCATTTTGATTATATGAATATTTACCCATTCGACTTTGGGATACAACCTTAGTGTATCGGTCGACGAAATTACTCACGAGTCCGGACTGGGTGAAATCTAGATCTTTTACGACTAGTCGGTTGTCATCCGTCTTGCGGATAATTATATTATTCCGGAATAATTGACCTAATCTGTCTAATATGTTGTTTCTAGCCATGTTTTACCTCATCTATAGGAGCCAATTAAGATTTTCTTTTTTACCTTCGATCTCAATCTCCCAGGGGTTGTCTTTTGGTTTGATCTGACCCTTACCGAATCCTTCATCATAACCATTATTATTATTTAAGAATGACCCTAACATTTGTCGTTGATAGTCATCATTTTCTTTTTTTAGCCTCAGGGCTGTATCACGGATCCACAGTGCTATACCGAAAGACATTACGAGATCATCATTGTATCCCGCCATGGCTTCTGCCCTGCTGTTGTGATAAATAAATACAAAAAGCTCTTCAACCAGTCGTGAAGACCTTATATTGATCATTTTTTCTCTTGTATATTCTTCCATTTTAGCAACCACGAGCGGCCTAGTTTTCTTTGATGTCGTGAATCCAGGAATCATATTTCTATCCTGAGATCTATATCGGTTGCTTTCCATGTGATGCTCAGTATCTACGTACTGAAGGTCTTTAGATTGATAGAATAGGTTTTTATACCCACGATCGATAATTGTCTGAAGTGTGGCCCACCCTACGTTGTTATTCTCAACAATCAATAGAGCGTCATTGTACTTAGTAGCGAGCTCAATGAGAAAATTACCGTAATCGGTAGTCGATAACTGACCTTTATATTCAGCTACTTGGTCGAGAGATTCTATCTCAAAAATTTGAGTTGCAGAGTAATCGGAGCCGTCTCCACGAGCCACGTCAGCTACAACAATATATTCCTTGGAATAGTCAGGATAGTCCCAGATCCAAAGATTCTTATCCACTCCAGCTCGTTCAATTGGCTCTTTAACTAGAGTCTCTTTGTACCACTGAAGTATTAGCGGATCTATAATGGAATTACCGGATGTGAGAAAGTTAGCGTCACATTCCTGTGCCGCCTTGGTTGGTCCCAATGCCTTCTCCTGATCATCTCTCCAGGTTTGATCGCGATCTGGATGTCGTTGCCACGGTAGTTCAATAAATGCAAAGTCATTAATACCATCAGTGGCATCAACCCACATTCTATGAAACCAATTTCCAACACCATTTGGAGTGGATAGGACAATACACTGACCACCGGTTGCTAAGGTCTGTTGTGCTGCAGTCCAGATAGTTTCAACTGCAGGAATAAATGCTGCCTCATCTAATACCAACATCGACAATGCTTCAGAACGACCGGCTTCCGGAGTAGCAGCAACTGCTTTGATCTGAGATCCGTTGCCTAGTCGAAATGATAATTTATTATCTTCATCCACCTTAGTCTTCAACCACGTTGGTAAATTATGAAACATGACACGAACCTTCGTGACCAGATTCTTTGCAGCACCTTTATCCTTGGCAATGACTAAAATATTTTTATCTTGGAAAAACAACATGAGCCATAAACTATATCCAGCCGTCAATGTACTGATTCCAAGCTGTCTAGACTTGAGAATTATACTATACTGATTCTTTCTCACCTCTTCGAGCGTTTTAGACTGAAAGTCATATAGATCAAATTTGATCTTTCCTCTTTGGGGGTGTTGGATTATCGAATACTTTTGGAGAAAGTGAGTGGGCTCTTCCACGCATTTGACATACTCTCTCTGTATGGCTTTTTTAATGTCAGACATTAGATCTTACCTAAGGTGAATCCTATTATTAACCAAAGATATTGGTTCTCATACCATTTTGGTTCAACCAACTGCACTAACTTCTCATTAGCTGCGTCACGAGCTTTTAACAATTTAATTTGTGCACTTTTAGCATTCAGCAGCAGAGAATCTAAATTTGCAGTTTCCTCTAAGTTTCCTACTAAACCTTCACAATCAGCAATCAATTCTTTCTGTGATGCAATTAATGAATCAGCCTTTTCTATCTTACCTTCCCATTGTGCATCTCGTTGTTTTATCATCTCTAACGCTTCTGCTTGTGTAAATGTATCCTGTGCATCTATGATTGATAAAGCAAAACAGAATATTATAAAATATTTTAGTATCTTCATTGTAGACCTCATTTATTCTTAGCAAACTTTTTTAAAAAATCTTCTGCGGATTCGATGTCATCTTCTTCGTAGGCTTTTTCCATCTTCTTGACTTCATTCTTACTACGCGTTAATTTTCTTTTTGCGGCTGTTATTTCTTTCTTGTTTTTCACTTTATCTTTTTCCAGTACCTCAATCGTCTCTTCTACCTTCTTCTCTTCTTTTTTGTTTTCTTTGATAACTGTCTTGAGTTCTTTCACTTCTTGTGATTTCTTACCACCAGCGAATAACATACCAGCAATTCCTGCAATTGCTGCTAAGATTCCCCCCAATATTTTAAATAACTTCATTATATATCTCCGGTATTTTTCTTAATCGTCATATCAACATTTTCATTTGCCATAGCGTTGGCTACTCTCGGATCAAATGCTTGATCACTACTGTCTTTCATATCCTTTAAGATCAGTTGGAGTTCTTCTTCAACGGATGTCCATCGCTGTTGCTCTTGTTCCCACACCCATTCATGCCATTTCCCCTCAGCCTTTAGGTCAAGTTCAAAATTCACCTGGCAGTGATAACATTTATGCATCCGGTTATAAGTATCCTGATCAAGCTGCTTGAGAATTAACTTTTCGCATTCAGAGCACTTGTCAAACCCCCGGGGTGGAATCTTAGTGATTTGTTTTCTCTTTCCATCAACGACTTCCCAGTCAGTACCATTTCCATCAGTCCAGCGTTCACCTTCTTTCCGCTGAATCGTCGTTTTGGCTTTATACCCAACTTGAATTTTTCGTTGGTGTGTTCCATCAATCATAGATTGAATCTTTGCTATGTTCTTACTCATCATGTTACCTTATATATAAATATATTAAAAATAATTATCGGCCAAATTTTAATGCACCGGTGATTTGATTCACTGGAGCAAAGGCTCCGGTAAACTTGTATGTGTTCCCCTTATATTTGAAAACCAATCCTTCGGATGGGACAACTGCATCGAATCCACCGATAGATTGTAGCTTTTCTAACTGAGTCTTCAATAATTTCAAATTCTTGGGATCTCCTCCCCTTTTCAGCGCAGCTGCTGCTTTCTTTGTGGCTGTTTTCATCTTCTGTGCTGACTTGGATGGGTGTACAGCAAGAAAATTACTAACGCTGTGAAGGATTTCAGCTCCAAGCTCAAAGAATAAAACTTCAAAGGGTTTCATATTTTGCTTTTGTATCTTTTGAACATCCACTTTATCCGTAGCCAAGGCCCAAGCTAAAAACTCCGGATGATCATCTCTCAATTCTTTCTTCATGTCCGAGATCTTATAAGATTTATCTCCAAATGCCCATCTTTTCATGAGTTTCACCAATACATCATTTGTGATATTCGTGAAATCGGTTTGATTAGCTCCATTCATAATCCATTCCTGCCAAAACATCTGATGCCACAGTGATAGAGTATCTGTATCTGCGAGTGCATATGTATCTTGAAGTTTTTTCAGCTTGTTAAAATAATATGTTTTCCGCTTTGTGAAATCTTGATTCTTCGGAACTGTCAGAAATTGTGGTTTAGCTATCTTGTAATGTTTCTGAATATGCTGGTTCACTTGGCGGATCATTCCTTCGAGTGTTCTTGCACTCCCTTTGACCTGACCCACTACAGTTCCTGCATCATTGTACTCGAGTGCTCCGTGGAAGACAATCTGGGCTACGTCATAATCAATCACGTTTGATGATGCCGGCCAAAGTACTTCCAGATTCATCCAAGCCCTTCCGTTCATGAATATCTTATCTCTCTGTTTATTAGATAGAGCTCCTATAGCTTTCTGTAGATCCTTTGCAGCAAAGGAGAACGCATTACTTATTTCACCTCTTCCACTAAACATACTCGCTATTCCTTTCACGGATAGAGCAGTCTTTCCGGCATTCTTGATGTGACCTTTATTTCGAGCTATAATGAGGTTACCACCTTTCCAACTTATCATTAAATTCTGACCATCTAGCTTTTCAGTCACATTATCTTCTCGATTGAGGTTTCCACTCAGCCCCATCTCTATAATATTTTTAAAATCTTTAAATGTTAGATCCCAATCATCAAACGGATGAGCCATATGTCCGTATGCACCACCTTCCGTGATAAGTTGTTTCCACCAATTCGTTGAAAAGGTTCCTTCCGTCTGTGTACCATTCATGGTCATCATGGCATCATATGCTGCTGTTTTCATATCAACGATCGTACCAATGAAGGGGGATCGTCTCAGAGCTTTAAACGCTAAATTCTCAACTGAAAACTCTCCACCTCGCTCTAATCCGGAACTTCTCATTCTCTTTAATCTCTCCTGAATCTTTTCCACCGTCCGGATTACTTCTGAGTACTTTTCCTCTTTCATTAATTTTTCCAACGTTGAAACTGATCCTAAATAACCTTCTGCTTTGGTGGCTATGTCTTCGAGATCAATCTGTAATTCTTTCTTCTTGGGAACTACCAGCCATTTGTCCTTCAGAATAGAGTATAGCCCAGAAGCGATGTGAGTGTCACCGATGTTTTCCACATACACCTCTACAGGAAAACCATACATGTTGATATCATGTTTATTGTTCCAGATGGTTTTCTTCGCCAGTACATAATTCTTTACAAAATTTTCATCCTCATCCACCTGACTGAAATCGATCCGTAGATGCAGATCTACATCTGAAAATTTGGACCAGTTGTAATTTGAAATACTTCCTGTGAGTGTAATGTCTTGGAGCTTTACCTGTGGTTCTAATTCCAAATCATCAAAAAAGTTCTTACCGATCATTAGTAGCTTTTTCCTGATCTGTGGTTTAAGTTTTTCACCGTCCCAGATCTTAGTATTCAAAGAATCCTGAATCGCAAAACTCTTGATCACGTCTGGTTTGATGTCTTCTGAGATTGCTTCCTCTTGAGTTGGATCCCGTTCCAGAATGTTTTTCCACCATCCAACCGAAAGAGCCCGCTCGGAAAGATCTTTCTTGTGTGGTTCATTCGGGGCATCCGGATCATCTGGTGGTTCTTCCATCTCACCATGCTGATCCTTTTCTCCCTTGGGTTCTGTTTCCGGTGGTACTTCGTTCCGAGGATCGAACTCATCCACTGGTTCATTTTTTGTCTGTTTGATAGAAAGATCTGCGTCGATCCAATCTACAAATGTCCAACCCAACTGTGTTACTGATCGACTAATATTCTGTACCCATTTCTTCCAGGCCTCAGTTCCTCTGACGTCCTTCATCACTCCAGTACCAGCTTTGGTACCCACCTTACCGGATGGATAGTACGATACAGCTCCAGTTGGACCATCTGGATATTTCGTGTCATGGATTTCAAACTCCTGCTCAGGTACTAAATAGTTTACAATCCGCCATCCTAGTTTGGCAACTTCTGCTTCTGAGGTGGTTCTGTAACTCTTCTGATTACCCCACCAGTATCGAGGTCCATCATCTACGACTCCACCACCCATCGATCCGATCGTCGAAGACTCTTCAAGAAATTCTTTCATATCGAATGAACTGATAAAACGCTCAATCAAATCTTCGTCTATATCATCAAAAATATTAACTTTTTTGTGTATCCTGAATGTAGTTGCTTTTCTACCATTAATGGTTGGCATCCCATGTTTATCTTTACCTATACTCTTGACCTTTATTTTTTTATTCTTAAACTTGCCCACCAATACAGTATCACCTACATTTACTGGTACGTTTATATCTTCAGCTTTCATGAAATGTCGGTCTAGTCTGTTGAGTAGATTTATCACATCTGGTTGCTCCATTAGAGCTTCCACTTCTTCTGACGTGGCCCATTTGTATTCTTGGTGCTCATCGCTGAGAGTGACCTTTGTAGTGTGAACCATTGAGAGAAATAGCGTAATGACCCTTTGTTCATCAGTGCCAAAGTTTACTAACATCTCATAGAAAAACTTGGGATCTACGGCTCCGGGTACTATCCCGGTTTCTTCATAGGTTTCACGCATTGCTCCATCCAGAAGAGATTCTCCCTGTTGGAGATGACCCTTTGGGAAGGACCAATGAGTATCATCTCGGAGCAATAGATATCTTGGTTGACCATCCACCATGGTGTATAGAATCACTCCAGCTACTTCATCAATATCCACGGCTTCGCCAATTGATTTTTTGATTTTAGTAACTTCTTCCATCAACTTAACTTTTGGAAACTTTCTCTTTAAATATTTTTTAGCAAAAGCCCTTGCCTGTTTTTCGTTTCTACCATCCAATTCAATGTTATAAACTGCCTTATTGGTTTTGACTTTCATCATCCAATCACCCTTAAATCTATATACGAATGCTGTATTTGGTCGATTGAAATAAAGTTCATTGACGGGATCAAACTGATACTTTTTATTTGAGTCTGTGTTTTTTCTTTGCTTTTTAACCTTACTCATGTACTTATCTAATTCTTTTTTATTTGGATAACCGTGACCAATCGTTGGTCCGGACCCTAAAGGCCATCCAAGTTCAGTAAGTGATTCACTGACGAATGCATCTACAAACATCTTATACATGTCATCGCTGTAATAACCAAATAATTTTTTAAATAATTTTTTCTTGGTTTTATCATCCGCATCAGAACCAAGTAAGTTTCTCATTGCTGTCCCACTGAGTTCTTGACCACCTACTTTCACAGATACATGTGGTGCAGTCAAGATGTAACCGTGTTCGTCATATCCGGTAAGATTATCTTTATTGGATTTATAATCTTGAAAGTACTTTCCAGACATGAGACGTCCTGCGTCCTTTTCTCCAAAGATGTACACAACGGCTGTAGTCTTGGAATCAAACTTCTTGAGTGTTTTATTTGCCACATATGGAATCTTCTCTTTGATGATTTTACTCTTGGGGATTCCCATTTTAGACATGTGGGTGGCTTTATCCCGAAACGATAAAGGATGTCGTGGAAGTTTTCGAATCCCAGACGTCGTGATATATGCATCATCAAACTTTGATTTCATCCACTCATAGGTTTTCTTGTGATGTGGACCAAATGGTTGAAATCTACCTGCATAGATCCCCACGATCTTTTTGATCTGTGTCTGTTCGAGCAGAAACGGTTTTATTATATCCTGTGTAAGTGTATTCATGAACAATTGTAGTTTGTCTCTTATAAATATCAGAAAAATCAAACTCTCCAGAACTCTTTTCCGGAAAACCTTTCATGGAGTTCTACCCCTAAAACATCTTGTGCAATGTAACGTCTCTGATACAGCTGTGGTTCAACCCTATGAAGATTCTTAACCCCATAGACTTTCTGATCGTTCTCTTCATGAGTAGCCACCAAACCAGAAAACTTATGCGGAAAATAATCCAGCTGAATGAACCGATAGAGTTCTTTTAGAATCTCTTCTGGTTTGGTTACTAAATCCGTCCGTTCAATCAGTTGTAGATTTTTCCTATTTGAACTGAAGTAGCTATCTTTGAGGTGTTGAAAACACCAACCCACTGATTCTGTCGTTTGTCTCAACATAACTTTACAACGATTCTCTGTAGAAATGATTGCTCCTTCTTGGCGAAGTTGATCATCTATAAAATTATTATAATCTCCACTCCGATCTATCAGATGAATAAATGACGCTAAGATGTCCGGAATGCTGTCTACGAGACAGATCACTTTCATCTCCGAACCGACTATCTGTCTGTGTGATTCCAAAGGATCCCTCATATGCCAAGCCCGTCCTTTATCAAAAACGATCTGTTCATCCACATGCGCATACAGACCTTCCTGGATATGCAACCAAAGATTTCTCAATTGATCCGGATGACTATACGTCTTGGTTTGACTGATGTTATTCTGCCAATCATCTACAACCCGATACATGATATTTGAAAGTGGTGATGTTGCACTGATATGAAAGTCTGGATTCTGATTCAGAATCGCACACAACACCGAACTACCCGTTCTGGGTAATCCAGCTATATAGAAGAATTGTTTCATTTCCGGTACAGAATAGATTTCCACTGATCAGTATACTGCTTGAGGAGTTCTTCTGCAGTAGATCCTCCGTCCCAGATATATCCGTGCTTTTTTAACTTTTTATTCATGCTATAATTGCTTGTGAACATTTGGAGCAAAAATCATCGTTGAATCGAGCCATCTGTTTAGCTCGTTCATCAGACTGAATCAATTCCTTTAACGGTTTATCCTTCACTGAACCAAAACTGTACTTCTGAAAATAATCATGGCAGCAGAAATACACGTTTCCATCTATTCCGAAGTACAGATTTTCGAAATAGTTCATTCCGCATGCGAGTTTCTTTCCCTTGTAATCGACAGAACTGTGTGGCATGGATTGTTTGTCCGTCTTGACGCCCTTGAGCATTTCAGCCCTATCCACCAATCCAGTCATGGACAATTGTATATTGTTAAATCGTTTAAACTTTTCATACACGGATAGAAAGGTCTTTTTATGTGAATCGGAGCCGTCTCCGTTCACCATCACCGTGATGGGAAAATTTAACTGATCCGTTCTTTCAAATAAATAACAGAGCTCGTAATACTGCTTGTACATCATCTTGACTGATGTTCCAGTGACATTTTTCCAATCTTGTTCATCCATAGTCGGTATGTTTAGTCTGACATCATAGATGTTTTGAGGATATCTAATGAGGAAATCTACTAATTCTTTCGTCATACCAGAACCGTTACTGAGAAACCAGTAGCTGAATCCCATATCGGTCATGATTTGGAGTTTTTCCTTAAACGTAGGATCTAATGTTGGCTCATTATATACCGAAAAAGAGATCACATTCAACTCTCTTGGTGTGTAGACGGATCTGACTTCTCTGAGAATGTGCTTGAAGAATTCCAAGTCCATGTGTTGTGTTTTTGAAACATCGTAGTGGGCATTTTGACAGAACCAACACCGCCAATTACAATTGGTGTTGTTTTCAATCTGAGCTATCCTGAATGTTGTGGGGTTCATGAGCCCCTGTATGGAATTTGATTCCGTGCTTGAAAGCTGCGTGTTCTGTTCAGCTAAGGAATACGTGGTTTCCATTGTGTCTGGTCTTCACTCTTGGATCGATAACGACTTGATATCCAAGCTGTATTAATGTTTTGCATACGTGGTAATCCTCTGATAGGTATACTTTGTTTTCATCTATAGACACTTTAAAAACATCGTAATACTCTCCATCATTGGGTTGCTGTCGTGTATTATTTGTCGCCATTGATGTTTTTGTATAAACATCATTGTTTTGAATTGCATACTGGATCAAACTAGTGACGGCCTTTCTGGATAGCATCATGGCAGCATTTCCAACATGCTTTACTGTTTGGTATCCGCCTTTTATGTTTACTGGATCGGAAATGTTGAGATGGGGTGAGCCGTCTGGTTGTAATCCTTTCAGGGCAACCGGTGCACCTATCACGTCATGTGGAGAATTCATCATTGAGAGTACGTCTCGACCATCAATCCCACAGTCTGCGTCTAGGAAGAATAGACGGTCTACCGTAGTGAGTTGTTCATAGAAGACTCTCAAGAGAGTGTTGCGGGCTCGAGTGATGAGTGATTCATTACCCAGACAGACCGTTACGACTTCTATACCGGCTCGATGCATCGACATGATGGAGTCATGCCAATCCGTATGAACCATCCCCCCATATGCGGGGGTCGCGACACATAACCGAGGTTTCACTACAGGCTATGCGTGTTCAGTCTTATACAGCCATTCGTTCTTAATGATTCCCTTGACACCAATTCGACGAATTACAGCCTGGTGGGCTTCTCTGAATTGCTCACACATCTGATCTAGAAAGTTATACAGATTGTCCACAGTAGGTGCCTGTCCGGTACCAATGCTCTGATCGTTATCAGAGATGTACTGCTGTACAAGACGTTGACAAGTCTGAGGATGGACTCCATACTGTTCCAGATACTCCAGAGTTCCCATTCCGAGTCGACCATGGGCCATAATATCTCGGATCGCGTGTCGGAATGCCATTTTGAGGTGAGCATCAATCTCTTCCTGTTCGGAATCTTCTTCATCCCAGTTCTCCGGAATGTTATGACTGACCATAATCTCATTGTAGATCTCTTGGAAGAATCCAATCTCCTTCAGGGCCTGTTCGATCCCTCTGGTGGATTGTTGGATCCCATACTCGAGACGTTCTGCTCGAGCGACGGAAAGTTCATCACCGCGTTCCCGGAACTGTTTCGCTTTGATCTTATCCTCCTTGAGTCGGAAGTAAGAGTCCTCAACGGCAGATTTCTTTCTTGAGATCTGTGCGAGAACCTGACGGAGTCTCCGATACGGTGAGTCGTTCAACATCGTCAGAGACATCAACGTGCTGGTGGTCTGTGTGTTCTTCCGATCCACTGCCTGTGTGGCTCGGTTGATTTCCACCATCCGTTCTGAGATCAGAGCTAACTTTTCATCCGTGATCGTCGTGAGACCACCCGGTTGGTTGAGAATCTCAGTAAGCGCGGATTGTTGGATCTGTTCCGGATCAACTAGTGCGGTTTGTGTATCAATTTGTTTTGTTTTTGCCATGCAAGATAACCTCCATTAGTGTGTATATCTATATATATGAGTTCAAATTAGAAACGATTGAATTTTATCCCTACAGAGCTGAATTGGATGTGCCTGGACTTCCGTAGCCGGCTTGAGTTATACGTTCTCCAAACTCAACTGCATTACCGAGTGAATTAATTGTTATGTACGTAATTGCTTTTGCATCAAGGTCGAGAGCTGTTCTGAGTCCCATAATGCCTCGATTCCCAATTCCATTAGAAAACCCCTGGTTGGTAGCTCTCTCGGTGGTGTCCCCATCTAATTTTGCGGAGTCGCCAAAATCGATAGAATCCGATGGTGTGGATATTGTAATGTATCGAATGGTGGAATTGTTGTCGAACAAAATACCACGATCGTCAGTGTCATTGGATAGAGCTCCACCATACGAGTCCCCCGACCATGTCTCATTACCAAATCGGAGGGAATTTCCTCCGGATGATATCGTCATATAATCCGTGCCGGCTGCTGCGGCTGGATATCGTCCAAAGAATATTCCTCGATCATTGCGTCCGTTTGATATACCACCTTGGAAAGCTGATGAGAAAGAACTTTTGCCAGCATAATCGGTAGCATTCCCGAGCGTCGATATGGTATAATATCTGATAGTACCGGCGTAACCAGTACTTCTCATGAGTACAGCGCGCTGATCTGTTCCGTTGCTCGTAAGTGCACTGAAGGTGTTGGGTCCATCGTGGCTGAAGTGGGTTGAATTTCCCGTTGTGGATATTGTGATGAATTCCATAGTTGGATCCGTAAGAATGATACCTCGTTGACCGGTCCCATTACTGGTTGCATCATAATGCTGATCGGTTATATTCGTGAGATCACCAAAAACTGCACTATTTCCTAAAGTGTCAATCGTGATATACTCTATATTGGTGGCGTCGTGGGTAGCACTGACTCCACGCTGTCCTGGTAAGGTTTTGGCTGAAAAGTCCACGAGTGCTCCATAATCGACTGATGCGGAGACTTGACTCGAGCCTGTACTGTTCATGATCCGATCAGTCACTACAACCATTGAACCAGTACTGAGTGCTGAAGCCTGAACAAGTGTTCCTCCAGATCCGGTAATTGGTCCAGTCCCTCTGGTGAGATCCCAATAATTCACTCCGTCATATCTAAACTTGGTTGTGGATCCGGATGCGTACGCTATAGAACCGGAGAAAAATGTCGGTCCCACTGACACAGATGATCCAGATACTGTCATTGGAGTCGCTCCATTATCTAAAAAGGTATTTTTGTAGTTAGCATCTTGCGCTACTATCAGATCTCCAAAATCTACCGTATCGGCAGGTGTACTGAGTGAAACGTATTCAACTGCTGACAAAGTATTTGACCCGCCACCAAAGACTGCTCTACCATCTATACCATTTGAACACGCTGCGCCTGCTTGGTTTACCGCTAACGTATCTCCAAAAGATAAACTATTTCCAAGTGTGCTGATTGTGACGTAATCGATTGTATTAACTTGGCCGCCGCCGTTTAAATAATAGCCACCAAACTTTACACCTCGTTGATCAGTATCATTGCTGGTGCCGGTTTCCCCTTGGTTATTTGTATAATCTAGGGAATCTCCGAAATACCAACCGTTTCCACGGCTGTTTACCGTGTACGCTTCAATTTGTTTCCTCCAGTTATACCCTGCAGATCTGAGAGTTCGTTGATTCACTCCATTGGACATACATGGAGAATATCCACCTGTATTCATCAATGATGTTCCAAATTCAACGCCGTCGCCACAGCTACTGATCGTGACATATTCAATTCCGGTACTGGAATTGAACATAAGTCCTCTATCATCAGGTCCATTACTGGTACCGTTAGATCCATAACTCAAATCTACAAGTGTATAATTTCCAAAATCGATTGCGTCACTAGGAGTGCTGAGTGTGATGTATTCGATATCTTTGTGATTTCCTCCCTGCGTGATGCCTCTATCACCTATCCCGTTAGTGGTTCCGGATGCTCCATGGAGATTATGTACTCCATCTCCAAAATCTGTTGCGTTTCCGGTCGTGGATATCGTTATGTATTGAAATCCAAGGGTACCAGTACCACGCATCACGCCTCTCTGTCCTGGAAGTACTGATCCGGACGCGATGGTTTTCCATTCGCCCCGATAGATCGTGTTCGTTCCCGGGAGTGCGGTCGCTGCGATTCTTCCCGCACTGGCTGAATCGGATGTGGCTGAACTACCACTGCTGAATGATGCTGATACGTTGTACGCGTTGTACACGGAAGCACTCGCGTAGAAGGCTGAGCTGCCTGAGAATCCATGGAGGGATCCTATCGATCCGGTTGCATTGTATCCAAGTGCCAGCTGTGTAAATGCTGGAGAGGATCCCGTCAGATTGGCAACCTGGTCGGGTACGAGTCCTGCCCAGACTTCAAAGATTCCTGTTCTCCCGGTAGCCCCTTCGGGGAAGTTCTGTACAAAACTGTTAGATCCGGATTGACTCCCTGTGAGATTCGTATGGCTGCCACTCGGAGTAATGATCGGTGTGCTGAACAGACCACCTGATGCGATATAATGTTGTAGAGATCCGGATGCGAAGGACACTTCAGTCTTCGACTGAATGACCGTCATTGGATCTGTTGAGAATCTCATCTGTGGGTACGCAGCATGTGGGTAGAATGACTGACCGTTATCCATACCAGCACCATATCCTTCAGCACCTCCATTGGAGTCTGTGAGATCTCCAAAGTCGATTGAATTTCCAGGAGAGTTAATAGTGATGAATTCCATTGTTGCAACATCTATACAGGTTGAAGCTCCCATGACTGCACGGTTGCCTCGACCATTTGATACACCATCTCGTCGAAAATCTGTTAATGTGTCTCCAAAGTCACATGCGTCACCAAAACTGGTCAATGTGATGTACATGATGGTATTTTCTCTTGGTGATCCATCTCCACCTGCAACCTGTATACCTCGCTCACCAGTGTCGTTAGATAAACCTCCTGGAAACGTTGTATTTAATCCATTACCAAAAAAGACTCCATCGGATGGTGTAGAAACTGTGACCACACTCATGTGTGATCCATAACTATCTCCACCAAAAAATATAGCTCGATCGCCCACACCATTTGAGAGACCAGTGCCTCTTCTTGTAGCGTTTGAAGAATCACCAAAGTGCAAACTATCAGCTAAAGTTGAAATTGTTATATATTCGAGGTGACCTCTTCCCAATTCGACTGGTCTAATATAACCCATACCCACCATTCCTCGATTGAGTGGTCCATTACTGGTACCGCCTTGACCCATGAAAGCTTCTATTCTACCAGGACCAATATTACCAAAGAAGAACGCCGCTCCTGGTGTGGTTAATGTGATGTATCTCAGAGTCCTTTTTCCGTCGGCCGTTATGCCTCTACCCAGGATACCATTACTCATACCGGTTTCTTTATTCTGGGATGTTGATCCAAAATCTACAGCATTGCCTGGAGAATTGATTTGAAAGAAATCCATCCCTGTAGCTCCGTAGGCAAACACGCCAATATTTCCAGGTGGTCGATTTGATGATAGTGTGAGTGAACCAGATGCTATCTCTTCAACAAAAGTTTGTGAAGATCCAGAGTGCTGATCTAATGGATGAGATGCTGATCCACTGAACCTGGATAAATATGATCCAGTTAAATTTGTTTGTTCGGTTCTATCCGCTAATGCGGTAGCTGCTGATGCAGACGTGTACAACTTAATTTGATCAAACGCGTTCTCATATGGCCAATCTGAAGTTGCTGCATTAGATGCCGCGGCAGGTGATTCATGCATTACTGCTGAATCTCCAAAATCCAATGCATTCCCGAGCACGGATATCGTGATATAATCAATGATGTTGGTTTCTGGTGTTGTGCCTCCTGCAGAGATTCCTCTCTCATCAGTGCCATTTGAAGTCATACCGAGATTTCCTCTCGAGACGGTCATATCACCAAAATCTTGTGCATCTCCAGTAGAATCAATCGTAATAAACTCTATGATGTTCGTATTGGGATTATCTCCTGCAATGACGGCTCTATTATTCAGATCATTTGATGTTCCGCGGTTGGTACTTCTTACTTGTGTGAGATTACCAAAAAAGTGTGCGTTTCCGGTTGTGCTGATAGTAACAAAATCTATAGTATCGGTAGCTGGAGTGGCTCCAAAGAAGATTGCTCGATCATTGATTCCACTATCAGTGCCTCCGGCGTAATATCTTTCTTCAGTCAGATCACCAAAATCATTAGAATTACCGGTTGTGCTGATTGTGATATACTCAATAGCATTTTGGTTATCTCCAACTCCGGAGTCACCGCCCGCCGCGAGTCCTCGTTCATTTGGTCCATTTGATGCACCTGCTGGTGCAAATAGGCCGGCCAAACAATATAAATCACCAAAATCGATAGCATTACCGGCTGTACTGATCGTTATATAATCAATTATATTATAAACGGGTGTGGCGCGCCCACCTGCAAATGCTGCTCGGTCATTGATTCCATTGGACATTCCGGCTATACCTCTTCTGGCAGCTGTAAGATCACCAAAATCGCTAGCATCTGATGGTGTCGAAATGGTCACAAATTCTATCACATCAATGTTGGCTGGGGAGTCATATCCTCCTGCCATGATACCCCTCTGTCCGGGTGGTTGTGTAGAACGGGATCCACTTGGCAGCTGGAGTGCTGTCACTGAGCCCTTCCAGGTGTTCAGAGGAATGTGATCCGTCTGTGGGACCTGTACGTTCTGGATGCCTGATCCGGAACCCGCGAACTGTCCAATCGACATGCTGGATTCGTTGGATCCACTGAAACCGTAATGGAGGAATTCTAGGCCTCCTGAGATCTCCAGTGATCCGGTCAGACTGTGTTGATCATCCGGAGTGTCTCCGAAGATTGAACGACCTGATCCGAAACTAGCTGTGTAACTGGTCTGACTGGATGTCACCACGAAGGCTCCCGCCCTGAGTGATCCCGTCACGGTCATGTTCTGGAAGGTTGGACTGCTGGTTGTGAGAACCTCTTGTCCTCCGACCTTCGACTGAATGTATTTGAGCTGTGATTGAGCAGATTGTGAATAAAAAGAACCGTGCTCTGGTGGTGCATCAATGGTTCGAGCGGATTGAATGAAGGAAGCTGAATAAGAATAAGAGTTACTGCCCGTGAGGGGATTCTTTGATCCAGTACCGAAGGATTGATCTGCAAATATCCAAGCCATTATTTATGTATCCTCGTTGTATGAGCCACTCGTGACAGTCCAGTAACTGACCAGACTGGATGTGGCGGTATAATTAGTTGTCGTCTTGGAAGCTACATCGAATGGACCTTCCGCTAGATCTGAAATTGCTGATGCTGATAGACTGGATGACCAGATTGCCACTTCGGCAATGCTTCCGAGCCATCCGGATCCGATTTCATCCGTGAGACGACCAAATCTGAGTGTTCCCTGTCCGGCGGTATCCACGAATGATCCAGTCTGGAAATCCAGGCTGGCAGTCTCGTAGAGTTTCCCGTACGAGGATCCAGATCCCTGGACGTATCCGATGATCTGTCCACTTCCACCCTCATAGGTGAGTGCGTAGTGAGCGAATCCACTGGATGTCCCTTCAGAGTTATTGTCCGGGATGGCATGATCGGTTACAAAGGAGGCTGTCGCGCCTGCTGAGGACCCCGTCAGTACGGCAAATTGAAAATTATTTGTTCCACCCTTTCGGATTTCCCACCCTTGACGGGCAGCATCACCGATCAGGTACTCTTCTTTCAGACCAGTTGTTCCGACTTTAGCCCAGAAGGCAATCGTAGCAGCTTTGGATCCCGATAATGCTACCGGATATGGTGCTTCTAAAGTGTTCGCCATGGTGGGTGGTGCATCGATGACTCTATCATCGATGGTCATGTTGACGGAGGATCCTGAATTGGTATGACCTGATTGATCATAAATATCCCAATTAGAACCATCAAATGAAGCACTATTTCCATTCAACCATAATTTAAGGCTACCTGATTGGTCATATGATCCTTTATTGGATGAAAGATCAGTGGGTATACCGCCATTGTATAAGGCAGCTACAGCTGATGAGGATAAAGCAGCATTCCAAGCTGCTACTTCAGCTATTTTTCCACTTGCATGTCGGGGAGTCCCAAGATCTTGGCCTCCTATATGAAAATTAGGAACCCATTCATCCATATCATTTCCTGCGGTTACACTTCCTAAAAGCACTCCATCTTTATATAATCTGAATGTGCCTCCAGATTCATGCACCATTACTGCATGATGCCATTGACCATCATTTAGTACAGCTGTACTATCAGTAACAGCTGCTTCTGCCCCATCTGTCCATGTAAAAGCATTTAATTGATTACCGGATAGTCGAAATGCCCATCCCTCATTTGTACCATCATTGTTTACAGAAACAAAAATTCTATTTCCACCGGCTGAATCTGTTGTACTTATCCAACAGCTAATAGAAAAACTACCATTAAATTGTATTGAAGCATCATTTCCACAATCTACATAATCATTCGATCCATCAAAATCAAAAGAATATTTGTTCGCTATGGCTGACGATCCCGTAAAGGGAAGGTATCCGGATGACGATTGAGCTGAATTCCAAAACTGCATACTGTGTGGTGCATATGTGGAGACAAATGTCCCAATGGATCCCGAAATGTCTTCCTTCAACTGTACTGATGATGTAATGAGTCCAGATGGATTAATGTTTGTGATTCCGGTGCCGACTCCGGAGAATCTATCTGCGGTGATCCTGCTGAATGAGCTGTCTACGACCTCTGTTGGCATGCCATTATCTGCAGAACCGTGCTGCTGCCGATCGGCCGTCAATAATCCCCCAAAATCTTGGGTGTTACCCGTCGTACTGATTGTGATATAATCTATTATCTTCCGCCAACCACTATGTACATTTCCAGTAAAAAGTCCTCGCTCCCCTGTAGCGTTATTGAGCCCGCCGTGTCTCGATCGGTTTCCGGTAATGTACTCTCCAAAGAGTTCGGCATTCCCGGCTGAATTTATTGTCATGAATTCTATATACGAGGCTTGTAGGGGCTGAGATGGAGAGTAGCCGCTACCACCTATTATGCCTCTCTCGTTATTTGCGTTTGATACTGTAGCACCACCAGGAACCAAAAATCTATCACCAAAACCTGCTGAATTGCCGGTGGTTGATATTGTTACGAATTCAATACCATAATTCCCTGGGCCTCCAAAACCTATTGCTCTATCGTGGACGCCATTAGAGAGTCCTCCTTCATCATTTAATCCAATCCCATCACCAAAATCAGTTGAGTCACCGGTCGTAGAGATCGTGACATATTCGATGATATTGACGCTCCTGCCGCCCATGATAATTCCTCTGTCATTCGGACCATTCGACGTTGCGCCGGCGGGTCTGCCCGCAACTAACATATCTCCAAAATCTGTTGCGTCTCCGGGCGTGGAGATCGTAACATATTGGAGCACATTGACGGAGCTGGCTCCGTCGCTATTACAGAAAATTGCTCTCTGTTTGATTCCATTAGAGAATCCCCTGCTGTTAGCACCATGAGTGTGAGTACCGGTCAGGGTTCCAAAAACTATAGCACTTCCACGTGTAGAAATTGTTACATAATCAATGTCCCGGGACCAGTCTCGTCCTGCTGAAAGCCCTCTCTGTCCGGGTGCGGATGACGACATGGCATTCCCGTAAGAGAATCCGGTCTTCAGACCACCTGAGACGAACAGCTGATTAGAAAGAACAGACGCGGACATTTCATTGCGTCCGGACTGATATCCGATCGTGCTCGGAAGGCTTCCCGTTCCGGAGTTGTACAGGGCGGTCACTTCAGGAGCCGTGATCGCTCTGTTCCAGATTGCTATTTCATCGATATGACCTTTCCAAAAGCGCATCAAACCGTAGTAATAAGCACCTATAGTCGTTAATGCGCCATAGGTCATACTCCCAAGACCTGATGCGTTGTATCCTTCTACACCATCCATGTAGATTATAAGTGTTTTGGTTGCACCAACGAAGGAGAATGCTACATGATGCCAAAGTCCGGGTGTCAATGTTCCACCGATTCGCCAGGCAGCACCATCATAAACTTTCCAATCTACTCCGTTTACATTAACATAACCGAGTATTCCGCTACCGCCAACAATATTTGTAACTCCGACAGATGCATCTATCTTTACCCAAGCTGCAAAACTTACATTGGGTGAATTAGGAGTGGAAGCTAGAAAGTAATCCTTAGCTCCATCAAAGGTCATAGCATGTTCGTTCACGTAACTGACTGATCCGGATCCATTGAAGTGTGATCCCGTCAACGCGAGAGAACTGGTCAATGATCCAGTGCCATACGATATTGCATGGTTTCCATGTCCGGACATGTCCGGAACCGACCAAACGCCTTCACCGGATCCACTGGCTTGTCTCCCGGCCGTGGAATCATTTGAGAAAGCCAACTCCGTGTTAATCGATCCAGACAAACCAAGCTGGGCTCCATCGCCCATTCGATACCATCCGACCAGATCCGAAGATCCCAATGCGGACTTCAGAGATCCCGTCACGGATGCTCCGTCAACCTGAGCGGATGAACTAAAAAGTCCACTCGGTAACGTGTATGTGATCCCTGTGCCGTCTCCGACAAATCGGCTTGCGCTGATGTGTGCGAAACTGCTTGAGACTCCAGCGGATGATGATATTCCACCTCCAAGTCCCATCAGTGATCCAGAATGGAATTCATTCAGGAAGGATCCCGAAATTCCATCACTCAACTGTACT
>Ga0208299_1000431_pt1 | contig 39039 bp, 51 predicted proteins | sample 15_taG_FD_184089 | JGI IMG/M metagenome (GOLD analysis project Ga0208299, IMG submission 184089) | Marine viral communities from the Subarctic Pacific Ocean - 15_ETSP_OMZ_AT15312 metaG (SPAdes) (version 2) | ecosystem: Environmental > Aquatic > Marine > Oceanic | place: Pacific Ocean | collected... | reverse complement strand
ATCGGTGCCCGGCAGGATCGGTGCCCGGCAGGATCGGTGCCCGGCAGGATCGGTGCCCGGCAGGATCGGTGCCCGGCAGGATCGGTGCCCGGAAAAGCAAGAGCAACCCAAGCAGAGCAGCAAGCAAGCAGCCTAGGGCGCGTTTCTAGGGGGGGGTCAAAATGGAGGTATCTGCAGTCGAAAAAAAGCTAGGCGCTCTTTCTAGGCCCCCTCTCGCTGATCCTATGGGGGCTATAGTGGCGCAGTATCCCACCAAAAGACAGCCTAGCCCCAAAAAGTCCCTATTTTAGGGGGGTCGAAAAGGCGTTTTCCCAAGCAGCAAAAGAGCGAATTTTAGCCCCCCCTAAATGGGGTAGGGGCTGCGCATTTGTCCTATTAATAGGTGAAAAAAGGGGGGAGCAAGAGCAGAGCAGAGCAGAGCGAAAAGAGCGAAAAGCAGCAAGCAAGAGCAACCCAAGCAACCTAGGGGGCAAGAGCAGAGCAGAGCAGAGCAACCCAAGCAACCCAAGCAGAGCAAGAGCAGCAAGCAGAGCAGAGCGCAGAAACTGCGCATGCATGCACAATACATAAGCTTAGATGCGCGGGGGAATATCTCTCATGAACAATAGATAGAATACATAAAGAAAAGCTTATTAGTTCTAATGGGGTACTACCAACTAGCTACCCCCTCTCATGGATTTTCACCCATCAACGTGCGCTGATACTACGCCCGCGCACATCGAAATCGAAATCGACTGTGCACATTCGCACACCACCTAAATGGCGAACTGTGCGTATATGCACACCCCCCGCACGGTGGCGAAAAAAAACTAAAAAAATCTAAAAATTCGACTGACAGTGTACGGATGTGAAGATCCGTAACAGCAATTCTGCACATTTTTATTTTATTTTTTTTCTGCAACTCCAAGGGGCATAAGGACTTACGTGAAACTGAAAATGCTGGGGGTCCTGAGCAGACAGAGGGTCCAGGGGTCGCTGTGAAGCCGAGGTTACTGCGTCCACCTGCACTCGCTGAAGGACCGAAGGGCTGAAAGACAGCACTAGAAGACCAGCATAAAGCCCCGGAATAATTTTCGAGCGGGCTTTACACAAGTATCCGTTTATCTGTTCACCTCTGTTTCACTGCACGGTAACAGGCTCGGTGTTACTGTTCACCACCGCTTCACAGGGGCAGCTTATATACATATAACTTCCAATCGCGGCGGCTTATAAAAATTCGTCGAGGGGGGTTTTGCCATTCCCGGAAGCTTAAACCTGGGAAAATCGTTGCTTTTGGTGGATTCGGGGCTCCAGAACGTCGATATATCCAGTAGGGGGGTATGCCGAGTCACCGTCAGCAAACGACTTAGGGTCCCTTTTTCACTTTCTCTAGGGGGTCAGAGACTAACTTCTCAGAGATGGGACCCCCATCAGGGGGGTATAGGGAAAGAGGGTATTATTCTTCCGATGCCGGTTGACTTAATCGCAAGAGATCGCTATGCTGGAGCCATGAGAGTTAACGACTGGACCTACCGATCTGATTGGCAAGAACACTACAACGCCAGCCGGGAATTTGACCTTGGTCTCTTCCCCCTCAAGCGGCTTTATAGTGGAGACGCCCAGAACTGGTTCTACGCCAGCCGAAACCTTTATTAGGAAACCCCTTGAATAAGACCTCCCACCAGTACAAAGAAGTTAAGATGAATCTCTGTATGGCTCGCTGCCGCAGGGGAATCGTCCCTGTTAAGAAGCTCTATGCTCCTAAGTCAGCAAGAGCCTATGGACAGTGGGTTTACTGCCGAGACTGGGATCATTGGGAGGAAGACGAATGACCCCCGACGAATCCTACAGAGAACTTTGGCTGCTGTTCTGCCCCGCAAGAGGCGAGGGAAGCTCAGTCATCCCCGTTAAATTCCTCTACTCCGGAAATTGGGCCTATTGGACCTGTACAAACCTCACCAGATATTAGGAGAAGCTGCCTAATGGACGAGAAATACTCCCGCCACCATAAAGACACATGTAAACAGCGATATAGCTGGGAAATGGTTATCCCTGTTAAGAAGCTTTATACAAGCTGGAGCCATGACTGGTGCTATGCTGCAAGAGCTATTACCATCGAGAGTACCTCTTAGAGATGACGAGAGTCCGGGCGAAGTTCCTCTACTCTTCGCGGATCTGTCTCCCGCAGAAGAGGCTTTATGTAGACGTTTCCTATGGTTGGTACGCTTGCAGTATTTACAAGGAGGTCGAATGACGTTCAGAGAACCTTGTTGCCGAGTAGACTGGCAATCACATAAGGACCTTATCGAATGTGAGAGGGCTGAAGATAAGAGGTACGGCTACTACTTTGCAGTCATCCCTGTCAAGAGGCTATATGTTCAGGCGAACTATCGCTGGGACTACCTAAGAGTCACCGGAGACCTGGAATGAGAGATACCGAGTATTATAACGGCCAAGACATAAAGCCTTGCTATCCCGATTACCTGGAGGAGCGGAGAATCTCCCGAGGTTGGCGTAGATTCTCCGCTAAAGTCTGTCTCCCTATCAAGAGGCTCTACGGCGATGATCCCTACTACTGGTTCGCCTACGCAGTAAGGAGACGCTGATGGTTAAATGGGGAGAGGCAGAATGTAAGAGAAGCTATAGGGCTCGCGTTGATGCGGTTCGTCAGGGCCTAGACTACGATAAAACACAGCAACAGGTCTTCGGAGTCTATCCTCTCAAACTCTTGTACAGCAATAAAGGTACAAGTGAGTGGCGATACTACTGCCTTAATAAATAAATCTTCCGACCCCGGTTGACTTGTTATGAGGATGTTGCTAAGGTGCTTATATGAATGAACGCATTTACAAAATGGACTGGGAAGGGGTCACAGAGTCTATCCGCGAGGACGTTGACTACGACCGAATAGATGGGAGCCTTTTTATTGGGGTTCCCGCCAAGCTCCTTTATTCCAAGTCTGTAATGAGATTATCTAAATATGTGCATTGGCGTTATATTTGTGTGGGTCGGTAATGAGATTATCTAAATACCTGTATTCGGATTGGAAAGCCTTTATGCACACCCGCAGTGTAAATAACAGGGCAGCGCTCACGGTGATCCCAACCAAGGAACTCTATACCGCCCACAGTATGGGGTCTTGGACTTTCGCTTACTTTCCAAAGGGGAGCTAGAGATGAAGTGGAGTAGAAGTTTCTACAAAGCGGAGTGGCGATACTTCAACACGTATAAGGGAGATAGTCTGGTTGTCCCCTACAAAAGTCTTTATGCAAAGGTGGGTATGCCTTGGTCCAAACTGCGGAGGCAGGTGATATGATAATTCTCCGCGACTACATAGATCTTAAAGCTCGACGAGCGGGGTACGCCCACGTTACCACCAAGATGGCGGTGGTCCCTAACAAGCGTTTATACAGCAGTCGTTTCCGTTACTGGGCCTACCTTACCTTCGTTTGAGAATTATGACAGAACGCCACTGCTATACAGACTGGTGTGTTTGGAAAGAGGACGCCCACCACAATTTCCCAAAGGAGGACCCCTCCCGGTATCGCCATGGGTTCGTGCCTGTTAAGCATCTCTATACTCGCAAGAGATTGTATTGGACCCACGTACTTCTCACCGGATAATAGGAGAACCGATGCCGCCGAATCTTGTACCTTTCAAATCCGTCAAGCAACTTTATGTTGATCGATTAGGGCTGATAAAGGCAGCACCCCCTAGTTTATCGAGAAGAGGTGTCATGCCTGTGAAGCGAGTCTACTGCGAGAAACCTTTTCGACACTTTAACTGGAAGATACTTCGGCTCAAAAAATGAACCCAAACAACCTTACCCAACAAGTCTACTACCAAAACTGGTTCGGGTATAACTACCAGCGGGACAAGAACTCCAGAGTGTGGAGACGTATGGTCATTCCGGGGAAACGCCTCTATATCAACATAGAACACAACTGGTTATGGATCACCTTTAGAAAACCATAGGGGAGACCCGGATGCGTAACGATAGAGCTTACCGAAAGCGGTGGAGGACTTACCACTCCTGCGCACGCGATAAGATAGAAGGGGAAAGGGACGTATACATAGCAATCCCTTACAAGAGACTCTACGCCCAAAGAGGCTCCGTCAGCGGTAGGACGTGGCGACTAATCCATACCACAAAGGAGATTTTGTTTTAATGTCACGCAACCCTTACGCCGATACTGATTTCGGTGATTACCTTTATGAGCGGGAGAGGCTACGAACGGAAGGCGAGAGTCAAGTTCTCTTACCGATCAAAAGGCTCTACTCCCATCACCTATTTTGGTGGTTCTCCCACCTCATACCAAAAACGTACATCAACGACTAAGAGGATCACATGGTTACACCTGACAGACGAAGACGTTACCGATTGCGGATGTTGAAAGAACGTCGCTGCATACGATGCGGGAAGACCCCGCGACCTCGAAGAGACGGAACACCTTCTATTTACTGCGAGTACCATCACCAGAAAACCCTGGAAGGTATGCGTAGGTATCACCTTCGACAGCGGGAGAAAAACCAATCAACGGATTAGACTACGTTTGCCGCGAGCAGTACAAATCAGCAGTGCAGTGGAGCGATGCTAGACATATCCTTATGCCTTTAAAAAGGTTGTACTACCATGAGGAATATTTTCACACCCGAGGTCACTGGGGTTCCTTCTTCGTAGGAGGGAAGAATGAATAAGACTTACAAAGATAAGAGACAAGCCCGCAAATCGCGAGAGACTTTAACCATATACTACCTCAAGAAGCAGGTTAGGGATCGTGACCAAGAGCCGCGAAGCATAAAACTCATGCTAGTGCCTAGGAAGGCTCTCAATCAGCGTTCTAATATTGTACGCCTAGATGCCTTTACCTGTTTGGAGATTGTGAAGTGTTAGATTTCAAAGACGAGGTCATGGTTCGCCGCGACTACGAACAGACGCTCGACCTCCTTAGCGTGGATGAAAAACTCTTTCGGGCTGTAGTAGTCCCTTTGAAGCGACTTTACAAAACTAATGAGCGGGAATACCCCTTTAACCTTGTGAGGGTTTTTAACCTTTGATTACCACCCCCGCTCTTACCGAAAAATCTGGCAAGCAAAATTCATAGCAAAGCAAATAAACTCTGCTACTAGGTTGGCCTTGATCCCTATAAAACAACTTTACCGTTTTGATGCGTACTCCTGCTCAAGTTGGATTTACCTACGATGAAAACGTACAGAGACAATCGCGTGAAAGGTCACTTCTATCGCAAGAGGTATCTTAATCTCTACCGGCATAAGAAGAAGGTAGGATGCCGGGCTATTATCATCCCTTACAAGAGGATGGGGTACGACTATAATGGAAACTGGGCCGTTGCTTGGACTCTTGTTTTGCAAGGGAGTTCCGGGTGGTAAAACGCTTTGGGGGTGGAGGTCACTTTAGAGCAAGGCTTAGACCTTGGATTACTGTGGCTATACCTGACATGTGCCGGAACCTGCATACACGTTACCCCGAAGGCAACTCCAATGTAAAGATTCCGGCGAAGATAAACTCGAACGCGGGAACAGCAATAGAAGAGATCCTCAACTTTAATTGGAACGATATACCGATTGATGTAAAGAACTCACCTGATGAATGACGATACTTATAAAACAGATTGGAATAATGCGGTCTTCCTGCGGAGAATGTCACCCGCGAGTTATACTGTTGTTCCGTTAAAAATCCTTTATGTAACCTCCCGCTGGGAAGACCCAACGTACCTCTGGGTCTTAACCGGCTCTAGCCGCTGATATGGAAGTCACTCAACCTACTCCAGGAGAACAAGATGTTCGCAGGTTTACCAGATGCTCTTTTGATTGTGGGATCAGGCACTCTGATCTCTCTCGCCGTTTCCGCTTTCTGTAAGGAGTGGGGTGATACCTACTGCCCTTACAAAGCACTTATGCTAGTTGCGCTCGCAAGCTCCGCTGGTCTTCTCTCTGCCATATTCGTGGCAACTTGGTTAGCACCGATCTCCTCGGCTTTCCGCTAACCAAATTCATCTAGCTCTGAGCCCCACCGTAAGGTAGAGTGGGTAGGAGATTTGGAAGGAAGTCTACCCCTCACCGAGAGGACGCAGCTATGCACGCAATTTCTATTACGTTTGGCAAAATCAATCATCTCTTAATAGGTTTAGAGCAGGACGAGGTTGATCTTCTTCGAGAAGAGAAGCTCTTGGAAATCGGGGGGAACGCCTTCGATGACCGTATCTATAACGAAGCCTACTTTACCCTCTGTATGCTATCAAAGGAGGGTCACTGCATCACACCCGAGGATAACGAGGATCTTCTAGGCTACGCCACGTTTACCGACGAGGACTTGGACTTCATGTTCAATGAGCCCGTCATGCTCGAAGAGGTGATCGTAGATCACACTATCTTTGTCTTTGGTGTCAACATTCCCCGCGCTCCAACGATGGACATAGATCGCGCAATAGCTTACGCTACGACTTTCATGGATCACCCTTGGTAGGAGTAGCAATGGCCGACGACACAGCCGTATACGAAACGATTTTGACAAGCTTGACAATGGCCGGAGTTCCCGGTCCCCCGCTGGACTTCGTTCGCCCTTTACTCCGAAACGAGTATGAGCTGCGAGCCACGCTGGAGACGTATAGAACTCTGCAAGACCCTGCACACAACGAGAAGCTCCAGGCACTGGAGATTTATCACGCATCTTTGGTGTGCTGTTTGAAGGTCTGGTTACGACAGGTCCAGGTGGATATACCCGCCGCCGCCGGAGAGCTATTGGAGAGTCTAGAATAAGTGTTATAATGCCGAGATAGGTAACTTTCTCTGGAGCTTTAACATGACGCGAAACTATCAGTCTGCAGCAGACGCTGCTCGTATATTAGGAGTGTCCGACCGTACCGTCCGCAGCTATGCGGAGAAGTACGAATGGTTCGGATGTAAACTAGGTCATTCTGAGACTTGGGTATTTACCAAGGACGAGATCGACCGGATGTTTATTCTTCCCCGACCAGGGCGAGGACGTCCTAAGAAGATCAAGCCGGTCGAACCTGTCGAATCGGTAGAGTGAACCTCGGGCCGGAGAAATCCGGCTTCTTCTTTACACTAGAATTCTCTTACCCGCGAGAATACCAATATGGCTAAAGCCAAAGACAATTATGACACACTCACCGACCGCGAGCTTATAGAAGAGCTGGCGTACTACGACGAGGACGAGGAGACCGTTCTGAGCCGTTGGGAGTGCGATTTCTACTCCAACATGGTTGAGTGGCTCAAGACGTCCCCGCTGACTCCTGGGCAACGATACAAGGTACTTCAAATCATAAGGAAGCATGACTAATGCACCAAACCCAATGGACGACAGAACTCGTCCTAACTTATCGCGTTTACCTCCGGCAAGCCACAAACACCGACGACATGGTGCGGGCTATTTCGGAGAAAATTGATTATCCCCATAAAGTTGAGGACTCCGGCGAGACGATAACTTGGCCTATGGACCCCAAGGACTACCAAGTCTGCAGGGACAAGGGTTTTCTGATCGTCGATGATGGGGCTCCCAAGCTTCTGATTGACACCAAGACCTTTATTATCCCCGTAGCCACCCACGAGGATGCAAAGAGGATTTACAGCGACATCCAGGGTCTGGTAGGTGACGTCTTTGTCAAAGCCGAGATCCGGCAGGTTGCCGACATTGACCTAGGACCTCAGTGATTCCCCTATTATTAGGCGAATCAAGAATTTTGGAAAATACCCGTTGACGGAAGAATTGATTTAGTCTAGACTCCCTTTATCTGAAACAACCAACACCAACCGGAGACCCAAAAAATGCCAAACGTAATTCCAAGCACTCTGACCTACCCAGTTATCTCTTTCTACATGATGGACGGCATCAAGGTGGCAGTCGATCAGTACGGCATACGCCATCTCCAGTCGGTTGCCGGTAGAATCTGCGGCGACCTTCTGCCCATTTTCGTACAAGAGAGGTTTGCTTCCGTTATCGAACAAGTAAAGAAGGACAAAGTCACTCTGCGAGGTTACATCTGGAATCACGAGATTTCCAACCAGCAGATGCAAGACACTCTCCAGACCGGCGATAACGTCGAGGACTGGGGAATGTTCATCTACGATTTCCGACAGAAGGGGTCCGACGACGGTTTCAAAGCCCGCATCGATCTCTGTGAGGCTTGGTGCGAAGCTACTCAGCATGAGCATCTCTATGCCATCGACACTATGGAATTGGAAACTCCCAAGATGGTGACCCAGATGTACGACCAAATCCGCGATGCGGGGCATCCAGGGATAGATCTCTACAGCCTCGAAGGCAAACACCTTGGTCACCTACGTCAAGCAGAGATGCACGCCACTTCCTAATAAACCAAAACACCCCCTTTTTTACCCAGGAGACTATTACCACATGAGTAACCCTACCCCACACGAATCGAACGAGGCTCGCCTCCAACTTTGGCCCATGGACTTGATCGAGGTGAACGACACCAGGATCACGTATCCCATTACAGGATGTGCCTTGTTTGATGGCATCCGGGTCCTCTTCACAAAGGACGGGATCTTCGACCAACAGAACGTACAGTTCCCCGACTTCGTGGACGACCGTTTCAGCGAACTACTCGCTGCAGTCAAAGAGAGTGACTGCGTCTTGGAAGGCTACCTCTGGTCTCCCGACATTTCCTACCAGCAAATGCTGGAAGCTCTTCAGTCATCTGACAAGGTGACCCAGCTCCACTTCCATGTCTACGACATGCTCTCGTCATCCGAGTGGAACGATGACGACGGAGCGGGCCAACCTTACATCGCTCGCTTTGAGGAATACACCCAGTGGGTCGAGAAGCAGCAACTCGATTACGTCTACCCCGTTGACCAGATGATGCTGGACAACGAGAAGATGACCAACCAGCTCATTGAGCAGTGCGTCGATGCAGGTCACGAGGGGATCGTCCTTCGCAACCCCATGAGCCTTTACCACCATGGTCAGGTGGAGTTGGACGACCGTTTGGTCTTCCCCTTCAAACGCCCCAAAGAGGGTGAGGCTGCTGTCCAGAAGCTGGTTAATATTGAAGGACACCCCTTCTACCCAGACGGGCCTGGAGCCGTTGTCAAGTTCACCAAGGAAGGTGATAAGACAGAGTGTCTGCTTGCCATCTCGAATGAAGTGCAAACGAGTCCCAAGTGGAAATCCTTGCAGAAATCTCCTCTAGGGGTGAAGGTGCAGACGTCTTTCACCCACTTCGGGCGTAAGGATATTCCCCGCTTGGGAACCATCCAAGAACTTTAAACCATCGGTGTGAGGCTGTCCTGCTCTGGTGCGGGTGGGACAGCCTCTGTTTTAGATTTGGAACACAAAATGCAAGACTCTGCCTATAGCCCCTTGAAGGTCTTCCACCAGCAGGAGACTCTTCAAGCTCTGGCATTAGAACAACAACCCAATCCCCGCCATGTCCAACTGATTATCTCGGACCTGTGCAATCAATCCTGCGGATTTTGTAGTTATCGCATGGATGGCTATGCCTCTAACCAACTGTTCACGCTAGGTGCAGATCTGGCTAAAAGCGGAACCAACAACCCAAAGCGGATGATGGACTTTGACAAGGTCCAAGAGATCATCGACGACTGCAAGGAGATGGGAGTAGGTGCGATCCAGTTGACAGGAGGTGGAGAGCCTACGGTGCATCCCCGCTTCCAGGAGACTTGCGAACAGATTATAGATCTTGACATGGACCTTGGTCTCGTCACCAATGGGCTCCTCTTAAAGGAAGGGACTCGTGAGCTTCTTATGGATGCCTCTTGGGCGAGAGTGTCTATTGACTCAGGAACCCCAGAGACTTATGCAAACGTGCGAAGCGTCCCCGCCATACAGTTCGACAAAGTGTGGGGCAACCTTGAGGCACTCTGCAAACTCCGAGACGAAAAGAAATCGGACCTTATCGTAGGTGCAGGCTTCGTAGTCACCAAAGACAATTGGAGGGAGATTCCCCTCTTCGCTAAACGCGCGAAGGAGACGGGTGTGGACAACATCCGCTTCTCTGCAATCTTCCAGAATGGAGGTAGCCGATACTTCAACAGCTTCTTTGACGAGGCTGCTGAGTTGTGCAAAGAAGCTGCGGATCTGGCCGAAGGAAAGTTCACCGTCTTCAATGGCTTTGGTGATCGCGTAGCAGATCTCGCCCAGAAGGCTCCTGACTACGACTTCTGCGGCTACCAGCATTTCACAACATACATCGGAGGGGACCTTAACGTCTATCGATGTTGCGGGTATGCTTACAATGAAAGGGGTTTGATTGGCTCCCTTGAAGGGCAGACCTTCAAACAGCTTTGGGCCTCCAAAGAGAAGAAAGAAGACTTCGACAACTTCTGCGCATCAGAGTGTGGAGTTTGTCAATTCAACCACAAAAACAAGGCTATCCTTTATGCCTTGGACCCTAACCCTCGACATGTGGATTTCATATGATTGCTGATGGTTTTATATTTTTTAATGAGTTCGAGCTTTTGGAACTTCGACTTCAAGAGTTAGAAGACACCATAGACGTCCATATCCTAGTGGAGTCTGCTCACACCCACACAGGTATACCAAAGCCTTATTACTTCGAGGAGAACAAGGAGAGGTTCGGCAAGTGGCTTAATAAGATTAGGCACATTAAACTTGAGCTGCCCCCTAAACTTCTCAACAGCGATCTACCCGCGAGAGATGCTGCCTTCGCCCGTGAGGCTTGGCAGAGAGACCAGATAGCGCAGGGTTTCTGGGGGTTAAAGCAGAACGATTGGGTAATCCTCTCGGATGTTGATGAGATCCCTCGCCCCGACCTAGTAAAATGGGTAGCAACTAAGATGGACGGAAAACCTGTCACTCTTATACAGAAACTCCATTACTACTACGTGAATCTCGTTCAGCAACAACCTTGGTATGGCTCAACAATGAGTACACGCGCCTTTACACCCTCCTGCCAAGAGGTAGCAGGTAATCGAGCCCTACACCCAGGCATCCGAGACGGAGGGTGGCATTTCTCTTTTCTAGGAGGGGCCGATTCCATTATGAAGAAGATACGATCTTACTCAGAAACTCAAACTGATACAGAGAGGACACAAAACAAAGAGTTCATAGAGCAGTGTTTAAACTCAGGAGCGGACATCTTTGGCCGACCGCAGGAGGAGTTTAAAAAGACCTTCGTAACTTTAGATGCTTCCTATCCCGCAGCCCTTCCTGCGTTTTTAGAAAAATACCCACACTTTGAAAGGAAAGATTTCTAATGCGACTTTCTATCCTGATCCCAACTTTGTCCTCCCGTTTTGATTTGTTCCAACCTTTGATACAGAAGTTGGAGAAGCAGATCGCAGACGTAGGAACCGATCAAGTAGAGATCCTTGGTTTACTTGACAACAAGAAGAGTAGCGTTGGTAGGAAGAGGAACCAGCTACTAGATTTAGCACAAGGAGAGTTCTTGCTTTTTATAGATGACGACGACGACGTCTCCGACGATTATATTAGTCAGCTACTCTTTGCCTTAACTGTACCTGATGTAGATCTCGTTCTCTTTGACGTTCTTCTTCAGTATCAACAAGAGCCTCCTCGAAATCAAGCAAAGGAGGTTCGGTGCCGATATGACCAAGGTCTTAACAACGGTCGTAACATTCGCCCATCCTTTTATGAGGGACCTCCTGCGCATACGCATGCGTGGCGAGCTTCTAAGATCCAACATCTAAGGTTCCCTGACAAAAACTTCGGAGAAGATTCTGACTGGTCTCTTCGGGCAAAGACCTTTGTAGAGAAGGTAGTCCGTATTGATAAGACTCTTTATTTTTACAAATTTGACAAGGCACGAACGGAGACACGAGATGGTAGATAAGTTTGAGTCACCCCCACACTCTAAGCTTGTAGCTTCCTTGGCAGAGTCCCTGCAACCCTCTCTTTATTTAGAGCTTGGCATACAGGAAGGTTACACCTTCAATTTGGTGAGTAGACATGCGAACCGCTCAGTTGGGGTCGATCAGACCAAAAGGCTGTATGGAGGTGAGGTTTACGTGGAGAGTACCGATTCTTTCTTTGCGGCTGAGAGGTTACAAAAGTCTTCCGTTGATTTAGTTTTTATTGACGCAGACCACAGCTATGCTGCTGTGGCTTCTGACTTTGCGAATGCCCTGAAGCTCTTAGTTCCTGGGGGTTGTATTCTCTTGCACGACACTGATCCTAGGGAGAAAGGTCTAATGGTTAACCACCGTTGTGGGGACGCTTATAGATTTGCCCACCAACTGGAGAGTAATCCAAACTTTAATGTAGTCACCCTTCCCGTTGCCGAGGCGGGACTTTCCCTAGTTACCCGAGTCGAAGACTCAAGAGTTCACCGACTATTATAAGGAATCCTACCCATGGACGTTGAATGCTCAATTGTCATAGCTACCCGAGAGAAGGAGGTGGAGCTTCGACGGACTCTGACCACCATCTTCCGACAGAAGCCCCCCTTTAATTTTGAGGTGATTGTTGTAGATGATGGCTCCCCCGGCGATACCGGTTTTGTCTGCGAGAACTTCCGAAGCTACGGAAATCTGATCCGATACCACCGGTTGGAAAAGGAGAAGTATGGTAACCCTGCACACGCGCGTAACGTAGGCTACAAGATGGCAAGAGGGAAGGTAATTATTGCCCAATCCGATGATGTCATCCATGGCGAAAAGACTACCATAGAACGACTTGCACTTGCTGACAACACAGAGAAGTTCACTATAGCCCTCGTTCATAATGCTGTGGTGAACCAGGAATGTCAAGTAACTCGAAAGCTGCCGTTGTTTACAGGACCTGACAACCCTCGCCCCCTCTTCTTCTTAGGCTCTCTTCTACGAGAGCATGTCTATGAGATTGGCGGGAACTCCGAAGACTTCACTGAGCCTGGGTATGAGGATGATTGGTTTGCACAATGCCTGATTCACGGCAGAGGTTTGACGCCCATCTTCCGAACTGACATAACAGGTTATCACCAACGGCATACAAGAGCTTGCGTTCAAGTCTCTTACGCAAAGATGAAAGAGTTATTTGAGTGTAAGTATAAGGCGGCGTCCGAAGGAAAAGCTCCCTGGCAAGGAGGACCCCCTTGGGATCTGGAGTAAGTATAGCTGTAGCTTACCACCGACCGGAAATCCGGGATCAAGCTTTAGCCTCTCTAGGGAAATACGACATCCCTCCTGTCTTCTCTGTAGATGGAGGCTCCCTGACGTCTTGCTCCCAGCTTTGGAATACTTGCATTGATCGATGTGAAACGGATACACTTATCATCTGCAACGAGAAGGCTCGCCCTACAAAATATCACATAGAGAAGGTCCAACAACTTCTCGACGAAGGTTTTGGTTTGGTCGGGCTTTATCGTTTTGGTTTCTTTGGCTTCCGAAAGGATACTATAAGAAAGATAGGCTTTTTTGACGAACGGTATGTGGGAGGTCACTACGAGGACAATGACACGATCCTTCGGTTAAAGGAGGCTGATATAGCTTACTACGAAACCGAGGAGACTCCTTACATACAAATGTCAAGTGCATGGCACCATGAACAGGCTAAGTCACATTGGAAGTCTAAGTGGCGACTTACGAAAGGTCTCTACCAACGACTTCAAGAGGAGGAAAGCTACTCCTACAAACTAGGGGAACCTGCTCCCCAAACTCTCTTGCCATGGTCGAGAAGTAAACTCCTGACTATGTCGGGAGGTCACCTAAATAGACAACTTATAGAACACCCACCTACTAATAGGAGAAACTATGGCTGCAATTTCATTCGCGATAATTCGAGTTCTGGGTAATGACATCCCTACTCGACATGACCCCAACCAAACCTACACAAATTTAGACTACATCCTCTCCCGCGAGGAGAACTTCGCAGACACCACCAAGATCTTCTGTCTTAACAGGATTGTTGATCCCGACATGTTGACGAAGTTAAAGGATCGCCTCGATCAGGCCGGAGTCCAATACTGGGAGATCCCTTTCGATAAAGAACACTACGCCACACTCCGAACCGATGACAAGCGGAAGCATTACCTCACTAACGTCAATCCAGCGAGGAACATGTGCCTGGACATGCCAGCTATCCGAGCAGACTACCGAGTCCTACTCGACGGGTCCGTCTTCCTAACTCAGGACGGCTGGTTTCAGATAGAGGACATGGTCTACCAACACCGCAATCAAGAGGTGATGGGTTGTGCTGTCTGCCGGGTAGACTCCATCGAAGAGTTAGAATCGCCCAAGTTCGTACCCAACATCAAAGAAGCTTACGGATGGGGAAACAGCCAAGTAGTCTCCTCTCGGGAACCCTACCTCATTTTCAAGGACGGGTGCGAGGACCGATTTGATGAATCCCTCACCTACGGCAAGGCAGACAAGGCAGAGCTGCTCTACCGGTTAGGGGTTCCAGGCTTCTGGGACAGATGGGAACCTCTTCTGCGATCTGAGGCTCTAAGAAAGCCTTCTCCCAACTTTGGAACGGTAACCCTCGGGGGTTATGCCGTGAGATTACCCTCCTATACCCACGGGGGCGGGGGCGGGAATAACCGCCAGAGAGGTGCCGACAGGAAGAAAGGCTTGCAGCTATTTGTTGAAAGTCTAAGATAAAGCGATATTGATTCGCCCAAATTCTGCCATAAGATGAAAGCTCCTAGGGAAGTTATCCTTGGGAGCTTTTTTCGTACCCTGTGATTTGGAGCGTTAGTTATGTCTGAAAACGTAGCTGGTCTGTCCGCAGACATTAAAGCTTTGCTCGATGAAGAGGCAAAGCGAGTAGCCGGTGTGAGCGCTGGTGAAGATGGAGTTTTCTCCTTTCGTGATCTTATGAACGTAGTCCTGATCGTCTTTAACGACGGTCGCGTGACCCAAGCGGACTTCGAGCCCGTGACTCAATACGTTGAGCAGTTGTTCGAGGAGTTCGTTCGTCCCTTTGATCTTCCATACATCCCCGATTTTCTGGAAGGGAAGATCGATGACGCCATTAAGGCGAGCATTAGACCCATCCTCCAGAAGTTGTTTGATACTTACACAACTGAGTAAGTACAGGGTTGCGGTGGGACGGTCTTCTCCATAGAGATCGTCCTGCCGTTTTTTCACCTAACATCTGGAGAGCTTCTATGCCTCGCTTCCTTCTGATAATGCTCTTGCTTGTGTGCATGCCCGCCACAGCACAGGAGATTCAATTGACGCACCAAGTGATTGCGTCGAGCCCTGTCGAAGCTTCAGCTTATAGCTGGACCGTACTTGTCGATGGGGTCCCCCAGTCGCAACAAAACGCAGACAAAAAAACAATCATTGTCACCTCCCACGGGGGCAAGAGCGTCGTTTTGGTTTTGTCTGTCACAACTGCCAAAGGTCTTCAAACCTTTGTCACTACAGCAACGCCTGGACCTAGTCCTAATCCGGTTGACCCTGTTACACCCGATCCTGTCGTACCTGATCCTGTAGTCCCGGATGGCGACTTCGCCAAGGCTGCACAAGGTTGGTTGAAAGCTGTTCCCGCAAAATATTACTCTAAAGAGAAAGCATTAGAGGTGTCACAGAATTACGAATCTGTGGCTAGTCAGGGAGGAGATCCAGCACGATCCAAAGGATGGACTGTTAAAGACTTCGTGGAGCAAACAAAGTTTGGTAACACTTCCACACTCTCAGACCCAACCGAGCGAGCCGCTTGGACCGAAGCCTTCTTCAAACCTCTCGCCCTCTACCAAGAGAAGCTCCTCGCGGACGCAAAGGTCACCACGACCGACACAGCGGGGATTGCTGAAATTTGGGGGCAGACGGCGACGGCGATAAAGAAAGGAGCTTTCTGATGACACGAGTAGAAAACTACCTGGGTGACGTTCTGGACGAATCCCTTGCCGCTGAAGATGCTAACCCCGAGGTCTACACACCCTCGGAACTGGAACTCGTCTGCGCTAAAATTGCATACGTTGCGCAGGGAGGGGATGCAGAGGACCTCGATAAATTCGAGGACTTTGAAAGCTTTGGCATCGACCCTCTTACGATCATCGCGATCTTAAATATCATCCTTCGACTCTATGAGTGCATGAAGGAACGACGGGAGCGTAGAGAGGCTCGCCGTGAGCGAAGACGAGGTTGGTTCCGTTTGCAAGAGTATGCTAACGAGATTAAACCTCTTCGCCGCATCAAAATCGACGCCCGAATTGAACGGGTTATTCGTCAACACATCGACGGGACTCCCGAAGAGGTCACACGGTTACGTGAAACCATCACTACGATGGGAACTAGCTTGACCGAGGAGCAATTCGAGGAACTCGCCCACGAACTCGCCCTGGAGAATGTCTGATGCAGAAACCCTTTGTCAACTCTTCGTTTGAAGAAGCACTCGCCACTGTAAGAGGCGGGAGGACGACAGCCGCAAGCCTGAACACAGGCTGCTCCCCCTCAGAGCTTCACGAGATCTACTCCAAAGGTTTTCGCGGTGTGCGACCTGACAAGGTCACCCCCGACGAACGCAAAGCCTTTGGCGATATGATGGCAGCTCAACCGGGACTCTACGAGGTGTTCCCGTGGGCGAAGGGTATTGGCAAAGGTAAAGCCTGTGCTGCCTACCTCCCGCAACTCCACTTCGACGAAAACTTTGGTGGTGATGAAGCGCAGACCGTTGGGAGCTGCTTTTTAGCTGGAACCCAAGTCCGTATGGGAGACGGCTCCCTTCGACCTATTGAGCAGGTTGGATTAGGGGATCAGGTGGTTACACATCTGGGTAATGTTAAAACCGTTACTAACTTAATCGAGAAGCCCCACAACGGTCACATTGTAGAACTTGCGATAGAAGGCTGCACCCGGAAGTTAAAGGCTACCCCCGAGCATAAGTTTATCCAGTACCCTAATCTCTGGGACACTTCCATAAAGAACCATGATTCTCGCCACAAAAGGAGATCAGAGGTTACCGAGTGGAAGCGAGTGGATTCTTTAGTAACTGGGGATTATGTCCTACTTCCTAATCAAACCGGGGAGGTAAAGGAGCATACTTTCTTCTTAGACGAGTTCCCCGAGTGCTACTCCTCTAAAAATCTCCCAGATCGTATAGAAGCCCCCTCTCCTGGAAAGGTCCGCTGCAAGAACGGGCGATACGAGGTGAATCGGGAGATTCCCTTAGATACACGTTTAGCGTGGGTATTAGGCTTATATGCTGCGGAGGGTGGGGTGCAGCGAGGGGGGCCTAAAAACCACCCACGAAGAACCACCTTCACCCTTTGCTCTGCCCAGAAAGATGCAGGAGTTATCCTCCAGTTGAAGTCCTTCCTCAAGGATCTTTTTGGGGACGACTTGAAGATAGAGGTTAGGAAACCAAAGGAAAGTGTGATTAGCATCAGGGTTAATAGTATACCTCTTGGCTACTTGCTCTCTTCTTTAGTGACCGGGAATGTCTATTCTAAGAGGACTCCTTGGCAGTTAATGACTTCTTCTCCCTCAGTACGGGCAGCCTTTGTTAAAGGTTGGTTGGACGGAGATGGGCATCTAAATACCAAGAGACGCCCGGAAGCGAATTCTAACTATTGCTCTGTTACTGGAGTTTCTGTTAGCAGAGGTCTTCTGGAAGATGTCTTTGATATTCTTGTTTCCCTTGGTTATAGCCCTAAGCTTACTAACCGAAAGGCTAGAAAACAGTCTAAGAAGGCGGGGCAGGTCAATCTGTATGGTTCCGACGTCATGGGGTTGTACCCAGATGCCTTAGCTCCCACAAGAGTTAAACGGAAACACCTGAAGACCCGACTGGGTTTAGCCGCCAAGGTTAAATCTGTGACAGCCGAGCCGTTCACCGGGACTGTTTACTGTCTAGAGGTGGAGGATGACCACTCTTTCATAGCCGAAGGATTCGCCGTCCATAACTGTGTCTCCCACTCAACAGCCAATGCTGCAGCCATGGACTATTGTGCTGACGCCCTCTGGGGTGAAACCATGTACAAGGGTCGTATCGTCAAAGAGGCGATGTATAAGGCTCGTGGCTACAATTCCCATGGCTGGTACTGCGGCACTGCTGCTTCCTACATTGGTCCCGAGGGGGACGGTGGACTTCTCTATCGAAAGGAATATGGAGAAGGACGGGATTCCATCGACCTCTCTGAATTCTCCCGCGATACGGAGCGATGGGCCTCGTCAGGTAGCCGGGGTTGCCCTGCGTGGCTTGAGAAGCTCGCAGCGAAGAATAAAGCCCAATGGATCATTCCCATCAATGGTGATCTCGATGTCTATCGGGATGCCATTGCTCTGGGATTCGGAGTCTCGATCTGCTCAGGTTATGGCTATTCCAACTCGACGGATTCTAACGGGGTAGCACGTCAACAAGGTTCGTGGGGACACGCAATGGCCCATACGGCGTTCAATGACACCAAATGGGCACACGACACCTATGGAGGCATGCTAGGCGGCGTACAGCAGTCCTGGGGACGCTGGAACCGGATTAACGGTACACCCGAGGGCTCTCCGAAGATGGCAACGGGTATGTTCTACGCCCGAGGACGAGATGTTGGTAAAATGATCAAAGGCTCTGACGACTTCGCAATCTGCGGAGTGCAAGGTTGGGACCGGATCGCTTGGCAGGATCTTGTCGCGGGAGGCTCTATCCAAGATCGCAAGGCTGCGATGGTAGACCACTTTAAAGACTCGACGATCTCTGACTACTACAAAGAACGACAAGAGAAAGGCTTTGCGTTGGTGGACAGTCACCTCGATGGTGGCTCTCTTCTGGCTATTTAACATTCCACCAACTCCCCTTTAAGAGGGGTACTTTTTCTCCTATTATTAGGACAAGTAGCAATGACCTTCCCTCTCCTGGTGCAAATAGTGACAATCGCAATCCAATTCGCCGCAGTGGGGTTTTGTTTCCTGGTCTGGACTGAGAAGAGGACGACACAGTCAGCCCTCTTCACACTTGGACTCGCCTTCATCTTTTTTGAACGACTCCTCCACGTATCCACAGCCGTACAAGGCAACACGCCCCTAACCTTAGCCGCCGCAACTACAATCCCTATCGTAACGTCCGTTGTCTTTCTTGCTGCAGCTCTTGGCTGGTGGAGACACTCAACAGCAGAGACCGAAGTGTTCAAAGGATTGTCTCAACAGTTAGGGAAGAAGAATGATCAACTGGGAAAACTTGGCCGAAGTTGCTAAGGTCGTCGCTGGAGTCTTAGGAGGGGGTGGTCTCTTAGGTTTGCTTTATTGGTGGTCAAAGTCGCGTCCCACACAAATCCGGGGGGAGTTGCAGATCGTAAAAACGGCTGCGGACTTCTCGTCTATGGTAGTCGAGAGAGTCGAGGCTCTGGAGCTGCGAATGGATATTAAAGAAGCGGACAACGTAAGATTACGCGAGCGGGTGCGAGTCTTGGAAGATGAGAATGAAGCTCTTCACGAAGAGAACAGGGCGTTTACCACAAAGGTGGAGACTCTCCAGGCAAAAATCCAGACATTACTCAAGGGTTGTCCCCCAGATTGTGACTTCCGAGGGGAAATTGATCCCCCTTAAACTGCATCAAACGGGAAGATTCGGTCTTAATTGGCCGAATCCGAAAACTATTTAACCCCGTTTTCCCCGAGGATTACGGGGTTTTTCTATATAACTTTGGAAAACTTTCCGAATATGGAAGAATACCTCTTGCAGTCTGCCGATAAATAACCATAATCAAGTACATGAGTCAAGCAAACGCCTGACCCAAACAAACACTTTAACCAAAGGAGACCACCATAAGTGAGGACGCGAGCGGCAGGCTGATGAGGTCTTTACTCCTCTGAAAGCAACAAGTCAAGGCGGGCAACCCTGTCTAAAGGAGTCTTGACGGAGCCGACATTCAAAAGGGTACTTAGTGCGAAGCGCGATCAACTTGGAGATTCACTTGTTGACGGTCAGGTCGTACTGAGTAATAACCGAATCGGTGGTCCTGGGACGGACAACTACTTCCTGAGTCGTAACGATAGAGTAAAGTGGCTTTATACGTGAGGGAGTGGGAAACTTTGCATCGGCTAGGCATTGGCGAGCCTAAGTGGCTGTAATCTACCCGCCTTCGGGCTGTGGGGGTTCGATTCCCTCTCGATGCACTGCGGCCTGCCCTTGGCTCCATGCCGGGGACAGTTAAGAGGTGAATCAACACCATCCGCTCCAATACAACATGGGTCTGTAAGTCTCCAGCTATATGGGAGGCTGATATATGGTATCCAACCTAATCGTTGTCGGAGGGTCATCCACCCTCCTTAGTTAGCTGCAAGGGTTAAGGGTAGTGACGACTACCTCCCTTTGGTGCGGGAGCATCGCGGCAAAGCGTCAACAGGTGATTAGGCCAATGCGAGTTCGAGTCTCGCTAGACCTGCCCTACAGCTTTAAACCTTTTCCTCTTATTAGGAGACCACTTCTATGTTGACAGCCAAGCAACTCTTGGATTCTTCCCACCCCCTCCACGCCACTTTCGTTAAGTGGTGCAAGGACAAGACGCCCACAAAGCGTCAGGCATCCCGTTTTCTTCAGAAGTACCCAGCGTACAGAAAGGCGGCATAGTTTGGACTATTCCCAACGCATCCTCATCCTCCTCATTGCAGGAATAATGACAAGTGTAGGAGTCGGTTGTCTCACCCACAGTGAGCCAGCAGGTTTCCTTACCTTCGGAATCCTTCTCGTTTACCTCTCCAACATCAAACCATGAGGTTCCTAGAACCTTGGATCTACTCCGCGTTCCCGGCTGTATTGGTAGCAGTTGTCTTAATTGAGGTTCTGTTTCCAATACAACCTGACGTGGACCATCCCCCACATAACTATCACCTTTCACAAGAATGGAAAGATGCTAATGCCCTTTAAGAACACAATCGCAATCATCTTAGCCACGGTAGCAGGCATGGTCGTCTGCTCCTGGCTCTCTTAAAAAGGAACCCGCATGCCCAAATTCAAAAATGACGTCACCGTAATTTTTAACCCCGATACCGACGCTTACACCCGCTCACGGCAGGTCCTAACTCTTCTAAATCTAGCGGCAGAGAGAGGCTATAAGAGAAGTCCATATTGCAAGAGAACCGGGGTGAAGTACATCAAGGTTATTCTCTTTGAGTCTGGGAAGGGAACTTGGCAGATCTTTGGAAACATGCAAGACTACCGGGAGTTTCAAAAATCACCCTTCTTGGTCCCTTCTGTGGCTATCCAGAAATTCAGTATAGAGGAGGAAGCACATGTCAGGGCTAAATCTAACGAAACTAATAGCGGGCCTGATTTTAGAGGGACTCTTCCTGGGCCTGATCTGGTTTCTCCTAAACTTGGACTTCTTAATCAAACCCTCCTCGTACTGATACCCGAGACTCTAAGCAAAACTCTCTACAACTCTTTGATCGAGGCTGGAAGGGCTTGTGGTTATGTCCCGATCTGTGTCCAAAGCTCAGAGTATCTAACCACCCACGCTTTTTCTTTCTCTAAGACAGGGTCGATCTCCGTCGTAGACAGTCACTGGGCAAAGACGCAGCCCGACTTCCCAACCTTCACCCCCGAGACTATGCTCAAGATTCTCCGGGGAGAGCTTTATCAAGAGCATTATCGGACGGTTACAATCTCCAACGAGGACGTCTTGGCTACAGGACCTATCTTGAAGCTAATCGAAGACTTAGTGCAGAAGAGGGTCAAGGTCGAGGTCCGAAAGAAACTCCAAGAGATCTTGGAGGCTCTTTGATGCACATCTTCCACACACCTGTAGTCTTGGTGGACATTGAGACGACTGACATTTTGTTGGAGAATGTAGAAGGCCACTTTGCCCCCCAGATAATCCAACTCGCCGCACTAGCCCTTGATGAAGGGTTTGACCCTCTGTGTGATAGGGGTGTTTTTGATGTGGATATTCGTCCCAAGTTTCCTGGCTTCGTCTCACCCTTCATCGAAACCTTGACCGGGATCTCAGAATCTTCCCGGCGACTCTGCCACACCTGGGATACCCATTGCAAAGATTTCTGGAAATATACCTCAGAATCTCGGCTACCCCTGATGTCTTGGAGCAGCCCCTTTGATAAACTGGTCCTGGAGAGGGCGTACAGAGACCTGGGTACGAAGAACCCACACTCACCTAAGTTCTTTTGTGCAATGTCCTATGCTCGCTGCATGGCTAATGTAGTCGGTCTTAACCCCAAAGGAGATTCCCTCAAAGCCTTTTGTGAAGCCTTGGATATTGAGCCCGAGGAGTCGCATACAGCCCTTAGTGGAGTGACAAAAATGTGGGAGGTCTTGACAAACCTCCAAGCTTTAATAAAGGAGTAGTATGGAAATCTTTAAGGAAGAGAAACAGCCCTGGAGGTATTCAGTACCTAAGCCTCTAGAGTTTGATGATTGGACCCAAGAGGAGCGGGTTGAGTGGCATCTAGGGCGATCCGAGAAGGAGTCTGCCCGTTACGAGTTGCTTACAGCTCACGGCATGGGTCTTGACCGGCGAGAGGTAGAAGACCGGCTCGTCCAGGTACAAGATGCAATCTTTAAAATTGGTAAGCTCCTAGAGCTTCACCAGAACGAAGCGTTCGCCACCAACTGGCACTCCTTAAAATGTAAACTGGCTTCCCTGTTGCTCTTGGATAAAGAGCAGAGGCAGATAAAGATTAAGCAATTCAATCGCAAGACCTTTAAGCTGGCACCTGAAGAAGCCGAGCGTCTTATCAAAATCCGTCAGCAAAAGGATACACTATTAGAGACCGGCGAGGAAATCGAACTTGCCATTCTTGAAGTATGTTCAATCTACAAAGTAGATGCTGACCCAATGATGTTAATAGAAAGGTATATGGATGCACATCCTAATGAAAACAACGATGGGGGACTTTCTGGATCGTCTGACAGTCCTGGAACTAAAAATGGCAAGGTGCCAAAAAGAAGAAGCCCGAGTCGAAGCGAAATCCGTCTACGAGCTGATGTTGCTGGATCTAATTCAGTTTCGAGCCCAGTGGTCGATCCAGAACGACTCCTTCCCGGAGGAGGAGTTTCAAGCTGGCAAGAGGGTATTGCTAGAAATTAACGGTGAGTTGTGGGTTCTCGAAGACGAGATCCGAGCGTTACAAACCAACCACCCAACTGAAGTCTCAGTCATCTCTTACAAGAACAAACGGATCATTGAAAAGAATGCTGCACGCTCTCGCGCGAAGCGAATTCTCGATGGTCACTTTGGTCAAGTAGGCGAAGTCAAAGACTATCTCTAATCCTATTTAGAAAGAAAACTGATATGGCAAAAACAAAATTGATGTTGGCAACCGTCTACACCCTCAAACCTCTTCCACAAGAGTTACGAGGGACCTTTCAAATCCCCGCTTACCCCTTCAGTAAAGACGGAGGGGAAGTCAACCCAAAGTTTCTAGAGTGGGCCAAGGAGTTGGGCATCGTCCATTACCGAGACTCAGTTCTCAACAAAGGGTTGATTATTGATCCCGACGAGGACACCGATATGGAAGAACTTTCAGGCTTCGATTGTTACAAGTCTCAGATGCGTTTACTTTACAAAGGTATGAAAATCTGGGAATGGACCGCTGGTGACGAGCCTCGAAAGTTGGAGAAGATCCGCAAAAAGCATGGGGACATCTTCGCGTGGGACGAGTGGAATAACTTGTTAGTCATCGGGAAGATGACGACCCAAGCTGTACAGATAGCGAGGTAGCCCATGCCTCCGGAACACGATCCCATACTCACCGAAGAGATCGAGATAACTCTCGGTCCCTTTGAGTGGACTAACCAGTTTAAAAAGAAGAAGGACCAGCCCTGCGACTTATGCTCAACGCAGGGCGAGTTCCTCCTCCACTTCAAGAGCCTCGCTCCGAAGTACCATGGCACTAATAAGAGAGTCTACTGTTGCCTCAACTGCGGTGGCGTAACTCACCTTCTTAGACGCTCTCGCATAAGTGTAGCAGAAATTCATCTTGACATCGCGTCTAAGACTGCCGGAGAGATGGACAAGTTTGAGGAGGGTGCTGTATCTGTAAGTAAAGCTCCCGCACAAAACTGTGCTGACTCCCTCAAACAAGCTAAGAGGCAGAAACTAGCCATCGAGCAGTTTGAAAAGCACGGTGAGCAGAACTGGAAGATCATGCCAGATCTCTACAAGCAAATGAAGTCGGGGAGAATGATGTCCCCAAAGCAAATGAACATTGTTGAACGATACCTTAGATCCCTAGGAGGCTAACATGCCCGCATTTAAACCGCTCCCTACCGAACCTGACGAACTCCGCGAACTTCTTGCAAAGCTAAAGGACAAAGAGCTGAAGCTTGAAGCTGATCTTGCAATCCGAGATCACTCACCCCTCGAAGACGAGATCACCACTATCGCGTTGGCGATGGGTGAATTAAAGAAGATCGATGCAGCCGCCTACAAGCACCTCTCGTGTACCGAGAACTTAGGTGAGTCGGAAGTCGCTTTAAACCTAGCGGTCGCCGCACGCATCAAACTGGACGCTGCTATGGCTGTTCTGGGAAAGAAGACAGACAAGGGTAAACTCCTGGTCGAAAACAAACTGAACCGACGTCAAGCATTGCTCCAATTGAGTAACTCCGTCGATTCGGCCCAAGAGCAGTTCAAGGATGCAAACCTTGACATGAAGACGATCATCCCCTCGGTGACAAACTTCGTGAAAGGGTTGTAGTGAGTTATTACGAAGGTTGGGAACATGCACACAGTGGACGACTATAGTTACTACGTTAATTGGAAGTGGCATTGGAAGTCCCGCTGTAAAATGGGGTATCGCTCGCTCTGCCTTCCTCGAAAAGCGTTGTACAGTTCAACGAAGTGGCAAGGCAATAAGTGGCGATTACGACCTATAATTCTCTCCTAATAATAGGAGAGGCCCTTTTTCCCTTATCGAAGCTTATGGTTTTTACTATAAGCTTCTTTTTTTATGCAAAAATGTCTGCGGCGAACGAAACAAATCTTATACAACTTCCTCCAAACCCGAGAGAAAATGCAAACCACCAAATCAATGCTCAACACGTTTGACAGATCCAAAAAAAGGCTTAGACTGTCAGTCCTTGGCCCTGCCCGGTTTTCTAACCCATGGAAAGAGAAGACAGCACACACATGGAGAGAGGGGGGTCTGGGGGGAGAGAGGTTTCTTGACTTGTGTGTGGTGTGTAGGAGGAGAGTGTGTTAAGGCGGCAGACGTATTTAGAGCGGTGGGGGATTTGTAACTCCTCTCTTTCATCCGGCGGGTGGAAGGGTTATATTTGTCTCCCTGTGAAGCAGCTCTTCCGCGAGGAGGAAGGGGTAGGCAAACGAGGTTGGTATCTCTTCCAGGTTGTAGAAGATGTTTGACAAGCACCTAGCTAAACGCAAGGCCCAAGGATGGGGTGACTTAGAAATCTCCGACGCTGTACTACATAGGGGTTGGCCTAAGTGGGAAGACTACCCAGCACGTATGAAACATGTTCCTCCCCGCTGGCTTGTTCTCTATCCCGCCGCACCCGAGTCCTCTGTCTACAGTGTCTCCGCTGTTAAAATTCTAAAGAGAGTCTCAAAGTCGGTTGTCATTCCCCGCAAGTTTCTTTATGCCAAATAGCTCTCCGGATAATAGGCGAAACCTTGTAAGAATAAAGTCAAGAAAAACCTCTTCCCCCATTTGCAAGTTTTTACCCAACGGACTAGACTGCCTTTAACCAAAGAAAGGAGTTCTGCTATGCTTGTACTGTCCCGCTTCCGCGACCAAAAAGTTATGATCGGAGATGACATCTCCATTACCGTTGTAGACATTCGTGGAGATAAAGTACGTCTTGCCTTCTCTGCACCCCGTGATATAATCATACATAGACAAGAGGTTTATGATAAGATCCAAAAACAGAAAGACGAAGATGCCAAGCAAAAAGACCAGGACGCCCTCTAATTTCATCGATCTAACTGGAAAGAGGTTTGGCCGTCTGCTAGTACAATGTCGTGCTTCCCCAAGAAGGAAAAAAGATAAGCCCAGGTGGGCTTGCCTTTGCGACTGCGGAACTGTGCTTGAAACTCAAGCAAGTCAGTTGAGAAGGGGGCAAACGAAAAGTTGTGGTTGCCTACAGGTGGAAAGGACTAAAGAGGTCAACACTACCCACGGAAAAAAGGGAACCCGCGTTTACAGGATTTGGAGTAATATGCTCACTAGGTGCCGGAATCCAAGATCCAAAGATTATGCCCAGTATGGCAAGCGTGGTATACATGTTTGCCAAGAGTGGTACAGTTTTGAGTCCTTTTACGAGGACATGGGAGAACCTCCGACAGTTTCCCATGAAATTGAAAGAGTGGATAACTCCCTGGGTTATAAGCCGGGCAATTGTGTCTGGGCAACCGACACCCAGCAGTCGCGTAATCGTCGATCCAATGTTCTCCTTACATGGTGTGGTAAAACTCAATGTATTTCGGCATGGGAGCAAGAACTTGGGTTCAAGGCGGGCCGACTTTCTCGACGACTCCGATCAGGATGGGACTTAAAACGGGCGATTGAAACTCCTATAAATCACAACTTGTCAAGATACTAGCAGCAAAGTTGACAAGAACGCTTGACTTAGTAAACTATGTGCTGTGTTTCTTAGGGGCCGAGAGGACGTTTTATGCGGGCGTCCTCTCGGCAACCCCTCACCGCTCACGACCGCAGACCACCACTTAACTTGTTTTTATTATTTTTTGAGACACCTACCTTTGATACCTTCGTACAGTATCGCCAAGTGACTTGAAATGAGAGGATGATAAGAACTTTACGGTGGTCTGCGGTTTTTACCTTTTCTAAACAGGAGCTATCCTATGCCTGAGACAGTCTCTACTCTCCCTGCAACAGCCGATGGGGTCCCTATCACGCCAGGGATGACGTTGTATTATTTTGCTGGGTATCAACCGGCCTCCCCCAACTCCTCAAAGGTAGGGAAAGTCAGTGAAACCTGTTGGTATCAAGAGGGTGCCACCAAGCCTGTCACAAAAGTTTGGCCGGAAGGTTCCCCCTTCTTTGCTAGTGAGGCCACAGCCCTTCGCTATCGAGCAAACTTCCTTCGGGAAGTAGCAGACGAAGCTGAGAGTTTAGCCTTGCAAGCTGAAAGTTAACTAAACACTTGGAGCCGACAGGGCTCTCCGCAGCCGATCCTGTTTCCCCTTAAAAAAGGGAAGCAGGGTTTTTAAGACAGGAACCGAAATGAATGAGATCCCCGATGCCGACGAGATTGCCGAAGAAGCTTTGGAGTCTGAGATCCAAGAGCTGGAGAAGAAGATCGAGCTAATTCGATTAAGAATCCACACTCTTATTGCCACGTCCCACTCCAACATTAAGATCCCTGTCTTAGACACAGGGAAGGGAAACGCGGTAGAGGCTCAAGGCTTTGCGCAGATCTTGATTGAGATGAAGACCAGCCTAACACAGCAAGAGACTCTCAATGCTATCAACAGTGCAACTCTTCAAGCCTTCATGGACATTCTGCCTTCCGAATTCTTGGTGAACTTTCCGGAGAAGCTTGAGAAGAATCTGAAGCTGACTGCAGACGCTTTAGAGCAGCAAGCAGAGGACCGGGAAGAGGCCGCGAAGAAGCCAGGAATCCTTACCCCTGAATCAAAGAAGTTGATCAAGCTTTGATGAGACCCTACACCGAAGACCAACGCATGGAGCTAGGGGACGACGTCTACGACCTAGCAGCCTCTGCCTTTGTGAAGTGCGCTCGCCGCGACTCGCATCGAGCAGAGAACTTTGCTAGGGTCGCTTGGTGCTTGGAGCCTCTCTTATTTGAGAAGAGGCTCTGGTCCTTTCTTTGGCAGGACGCAGCCCGAGACGTCACCGCGCTCCTGGCCTTCTATCGGTTTGAGCATGACAACACCTTTGAAGCTATCCAACCTCTGATCAAGGCACTCACCAAAGCTAGGAAGTCCCGTGAACCTTGGGCAGTCGGAAGGCTCATCACCTCCGATCTCCCTTTGGATGAATCCCGAGTGGATTCTAAGATCCTGGAGATCAAAGAGAGGTGGAAGAGACACTCCTATGGGTCCTACGACATTTGGGATTTCGGAGTGGGACGTACCAACTATGACTGGCTCCTTGAGTTAGCAGACCGAGACGGGGACTCAGGGGCAGGAGTCCCCTACTTCTTCCTTCCAGGTTTCTACGAGGATGCTAAAGCTGTGGAGGAGGAGAAGTCCCTAGGACGCCTGCACGAGGGCTGGTTCCCTTATTGTGCAGTAGATGCCCAAACTCGTCCGGGAGCGGAGTGTATACGCCTTGCTAACGAACGTAAGGCACCTTTCACAGGAAGTGGGGAGGGCTTTGTAGACATGCTCTGCCTTTATGATGGTTATAAGTCGAAGAGGAAGCTGAACTTTTCTAAGACCTTCGATCCTTATTGGCGAGAACTCGCAGGGCTCCCCGTCTACAACGAAGCCCACGACCGGATCTACAAGAGACACACCATCCCGATGTTCAACGATATTCGAGGCTGGTACTTCAGCAACAAGCTCCAAGATCAGATGCCAGCCTTCCAAGCGGCCTACTCCTGTACGGGAGTCTTCTCTGAGTGATATTGATTTCCGAGACCAGCAGTTTAAAATAACTCTCGGAGGAATCTATGACATCACTTACCGACATGCTGAAAGACCTGAGTGCTTTCCCACCCCCACCGACTACGCCGGAGGAGGATTATAAGCACACCCAGCAGACGCTCCCCGAAGAGGAGAAGCATCAGAAAGCCTGGGAGTGGAAGATGCAGGGGGTTGGCCTCGAACGCATCGCCAAGGTCTTCAACGTCTCTACAAGGACCATCCAGGTCTGGCAGAAAAAGCATCGACAACGCTTTCGGGACGAACTCGAAGGCGAAACCGTAGTTGATCTTCTCGCAGGGCACTTCTTGTCCCTTGAGAATATAGAACGCACTGCCCTCTATGAGATTGAGCAGCTTACGGCAGAAGGCTACAGCTACGACCACAAGACCGGTAAGGTTGTTGCTCGAAACCCTGATGGGGACAAGGTCAAGAACCTCAAAGCCATGATGGACGTCGCCCTCAAGGCGAGGAAGATGTCAATCGAGCTGGGCATCACCACAGGTATTCTCCCCACCGACGTGAAAGGTATTCACCAGACAATAGGAGAGAAGTCCGGAAAACACGACGAGGACGAAGGTCCCGTCAAGGTTGTGGACAAGGAAATGCTCGTTGCTGACATTATGAAGCAATACGGAAGTCGGAGGTCAGTCACCTAATGGTAAAGGAAGACTACGACGACCAGTTCAAGAATCTCTCGCTCCGCGCGTTGAAGCAAATCAACAAGCTGGAAGCGATCCGCAACGATAGGTTGCGTTTTGTCCAGGATCACCACACGAACACTCGTGGGGAAAGAATGACCCTGGACAACTGTCCACACATCCATGCGTTATACGACTCGTCAGCAGCAGTCATTATCGTCATGGGATCTGTTCAGTCTTATAAGTCTGAGTGGTTAATCATCGACCATTTTGCCGCTGCCTTCAATGGACTCAATGTCTTTTTCGTGCTACCCAAATTTGATATGCGTAATGCCTATGTGCAGAACCGAATTAACAAACGGGTAAACGAAGTCAAAGAGTACAAGAAGATCATCGGCAATGGTTTTTTTGATTCAATCCAACTGAAAGACTTTGGGAAGGGAACCGTAAAGTACGTGGGATCTAATGTCCCTGCCGACTTTACAGAATTCCCAGGTGACATTCTCTATGTAGAGGAAGTTGACCAGTGTGATAAGAAGAACGTCGAGATGGCATTGGATAGGCTCCGCGCATCGGACTACCAATTCAAACGCTACCTTGCCAACCCTTCTATCAAAGGGGAAGGCATCCACGCTTTCTTTTTGAAGTCGAACCAGAAAGAGTGGTATATTCCTTGCACAAAGTGCGGGGAGTTCGCAGAGCTGGACTGGTTTGACACCATTGTCGAGGAGGTCTTAGATAAGTCTGGGAACATTGTAGACTACATCCTTCGAGACAAGGAATGGAAACCTGGAATTCGCAGGGACGTCCATTGCATGTGTCCAAAGGAAGGCTGCGGGGGTGTTCTAGAGCGAGGCTCCAACGATGGTAAGTGGGTAGCCCAGAATCCCGAATCAGACATTGACGGCTTCCACATCTCCATGATGTGCAGCCCAATCAATGCTATCGCTGAGATGTGGGAGAAGTTTCGAGAAGCCCTCAACGATCCAGGGGTGTTGAAGCTTTTCTACAACTCCTACCTAGGACTCCCTTTCGACGCAGCAGGGAATAAGGTTACAGAAGCTATGCTGGAGCGTTGTGTAAAGGATGACCATGAATTCCTTATTCGTCCAAACTGTGCATATATTCCCGAGGACGAATCGTATGAACCCTGCTCAATGGGGATCGATGTTGGGCAAACCTGCGACGTGCGAATCTCGCAGCCGGGAGCCCGAGGTGTTAGGAAACTGGTCTACTCCGGGAAGATCTCAGCCCATAGAATGGATGAGGTCCACGAGCTTATCGAAAGATACAACGTGGAGGTAGCTGTAATTGATGCAGGTCCAGAGCTTATGCTGTCCTTGGATTTCCAGGATAATGCAGACTGCCAAGTTTGGCTCTGCAGGTATGGAGCAGAAGGTGGTGAGCGAGGACGCAAGTTCAACACTAGCGACTACGTGATTAACATCGACAGGACGGAAGCTTTGGATAGGACCTACGGGTGTATCCGAAGGCAGAAGGTAATTCTCCCCCACAACTTCAAGGCAATCTTGAGTGGGCAGATGGTTGACGAACTTTGTGGGCCTGTGAGACAGATTACAGAAGACGCTCGCGGAAATCCTAAGTACGAGTGGACAAAGTGCGTGGATCACCAGAGGCATGCAGACGTATATGACTTCCTAGCCGCAGAGGTTATGGGAGATAGCATTATTGGAGACATAGACATTGGATAATGAAATCTGGAAAGATGTAGTAGGCTACGAAGGTCGTTATCAGGTTAGCAACCAGGGGCGGGTTAAGAGTACACGATTCAACAGATTGTTGAAACAAAACTTCTATAAGAAATACATGTATATAGGTTTGCGAGTGAAGGGTAAATTTAAAAACTGCCTAGTTCACACCTTGGTTTTAAACGCCTTTGTAAGCAAAAGGCCCGAGGGTAAGGAGTGCTGTCATGGGGATGGAAATCCCCGGAACAATACCTTGGAAAATCTAAGGTGGGGCACTAACGCAGAGAACGTACAAGATCGAATCCTACATGGTATGAGTGGGAGAGGTGTAAAACACTCCCAAGCCAAACTCACCCAAATTCAAGTAACCTATATAAGGTCCTCTCCTAAAACAGGGGTAGCCTTAGCTAAACAATTCAACATGAGTCCAGGACATATCTCCCGGATCAAACGAGGAGAGGGTTGGTAACATGCCACTAGGACCGTATCAGGACTTTGAATCATGTATTGTCGATCAACAAAACAAGGGCAAGAGCGAAGGTGCTGCCCATCGCATCTGCGGTGCGCTCAAAGAGCGTGTGGAGAAGCAAGCCTCGGAAGACGGCAACTGGACAGCCGAAGAAAAGAAGCTTCGCAAAAAGGCTGCAGCCGAAGGTGTCTTCGACCCCGCTCTGATGACAGAGCAGGAGATTGAGGAATACGCCAACATCCGTAAAGGTCTTGAGGGCATAACCGAGGATGAAGTAGACGTTCTAACGAAGGGTGAACTTTATGAGGCAATGCAAGCTCTCGCCTTTGATCCTGACGCAGACCTCTCCGAGCCTGAGATCACCGAGGCATTCATCACCGAAAATGAAGAGGGTGACGAGCTGGAGTATGCCTCTGATGTTCTTTCTCGCATGTGCCGAAAATCTCTCCCCTCTCTCCAAGCCCATTCGGTCAAAACCGAGAATCAAGCAAAGACTGAAGAGAAGGCTCTTATCCAGCGAACGACTCGTGGAACAACCCAGCAACAGAGCGAGCTAGGCGGCAGCAAGTTTACTGCCGACATCTCCAAAGTTGACATCATTGAAACTCCTTACCCGCCTGAGTTGATGATGGCTTTTCTAGAGGCAGACGAAACGCATTATCGATGCTGCCGAGCAAAGTCTATCGACGCAGTTGGACGTGCATTCAACGTCGTACCAACCTCCACGGTTCGTCCGAAAGAGGCAGGCGACAAAGAGAAGACAGATCGGGATGGAGTTAAGACTCCCGCAACCGAATCGGACGACGACATTCGTGATAAGGATGGACGTCCCGTTCCAGGCAAAGAGCAGCAGGACATCATGTTTGGGGTTCCCGTGGGACCCGACGCAATCGCACTACAAGGCTTAGGTGCTACTCCCGCAGGCGAGGGTCCAGGTGTTCCCGGCATGGAAAACCTTCAAGCAGCTAGTGGTATTGGAAACATCAAATCCGCTAACAATGGAGGTGGAGTTGCTACCATCTCAAAGGCAGTAGCCGACACTTTGAAGAGCGTCCTGAAGAACCCCTTCAAAGGACCTGCACGAAAGAAGATCGTTGAGCAGAAGACCATCGACGAGGAGACGCAGATCGTCAATGACTTCCTGCGGGATGCCAACGACATGATCGGAATGGAAGGCGTCCTGGAGCGAGCCGCCATGGATTATGAATCCATAGGGTGGGCCGCAATTGAAGTCATCCGCTCTGTTAACATGAAGGTAGCCCGAGTGGCCCACGCTCCTGCGCTCCGCATGCGAGCCCTTAAAGCATGGCAAGGTTTCGTGGAGATCGTTTCCAACGACCGCTCCGATGGCTCCCGAGTTACCTCGGGCAAATACATGTACTACCAGCCCTTTGGCAGCAAGGTGCTATCCAAGAAGCGGGTTGATCCTATTACCATGAAGAACCTTCCTTATGATCCAGAACTCGACGGAGAGCTTTCCCCTGCAAATTGTGTATGGAACTACATCGACCGATCTACGGGCAAGCCCACCACCGATCCAACCAGGGCCGCCAATGAAATTCTTTGGGTGCCACGGCATCACAACAACACCATATACTACGGAGTTACCGACGTACTCCCCTCTCTCGGATGGTTGTTGGCAAACATACATATCCGGGACTACCTCTTACAGTTCTTTGAACATAACTGCGTACCCCGTTACGCAGTGGTAATTGAAGGTGGACGCCTTTCGGAAGGTGTGAAGAAGCTGATCAAAGCTTACTTCTCAACCGGTGTAAAGGGTAAAGCCCACAAGACGCTGATCATTCCAATTCCTGCTATGCGTGGAGAGGTGAAGGTACGCTTCGAGAAGCTTGATGCAGACAACAACGAAGGTGGTTTCCAAGAGACCAAGAAGAATAATGCTGCGTCGATTCGTACTGCTCATGGTATTCCTGCTGCTGTCCTTGGTGTTTCTGAGAACAGTGAACTTGGTTCCGGTAAAGGTCTGTCCCAGGCTGAGATTTACAAAGATCGAATCGTCACACCGAATCAGAAGTATTGGGAACGTAAACTCAACAAGCTCATTCGTCATGGCTTAGGTCTTACGCAAGTCCAACTCGAATTCTCCCCGCTCGACATCCGGGATATGGAGATCGAGAAGAACGTGATGATTGCATGGCTCCAGACGGGAGCCTTGACTTTGAACGAAGTCCGGAAGAAAGCAGGACTAGGGGACCCACTTCCAGGTGGGGACCGAGCCTTCATCATCATCGGAAACCAGATCTACTTCGTAGACGAACTCACCACCATGAGTGGTCCGGAGAAGGAAGAGATGGAAGCCGAGATCGAGAACTTAAAAATCCAGGCTGACGTCAAGAGCAAGGTTGACATGGCAACCAGAGCCGCGCAAGTGGGAGGTCCGGGTCAGCCAGGGGTGAATGGTAACAAGCCGAAAGCTGGGGAGAGAACCTCGGGCGTGACTCCAGGAAAAGATCCCGGCAAGAACAAGCAAACCGATGCTACCCAAGCGGGAGCAGCAACCCGTAAGAATTCTAATGTCGCGAAGCGCTAGATCCATAGCGATAGCAGAAGTCCAAAGTCCTTTCCGCTTGAATGTGGAAAAGGCTTTGGAACGCAAGATCCGAAAGATCCTTGAGAGCTGGTTGAAGGAAGTCCTCCAACAGATCCAAAGCTTTGGTGTGTACCAGACGCTGGAGAGGTTTAACCGGACTATCCACACACGAGGTTTAACTCCCCAACAACGGAGAGAGGCATCAGATCTTTTTCTGTTGGATTTGCTGGATGGAATGGAAGCCTTAGCAAAGGAATCCAAATACCGCCGCCAACTCGAAACATTACTCTTTAACCACTCTGTCTTGATCTACAACGATGGTATCCGTACAGCTAATCTACAGATGGGGTTCCCTGCGAAGCTCTCCTATTATGTGGCGAAGAAGGAGAACATCCGAAGAGCAGCGGACGACGAGGAGAGTGGGGTAGCCTCCTTCTTCCGATCAGCCTTAGCCAGCGTAGGAGTAGTCCCATCCGCAGGCGCAGGCTCAACCGCTCCCCCACCGTCTGGAGGTGGGGCTGCTGTAGCAAGCTCTCCCCCTCCCATAGAAATAACAGCCGGGCTCACAGACCCAGAGGTTATCTTTCAACTGGAGAATCGCACTCTCGTTGTTGGAGCCCGAACTTCTGTAGCCACTATCAAAGAAGCCAGGAAGCTTATAAAGGACGTCATCATCTTAGGAGGAGGGTCCGTCCGCGACGTGGAGAAAGCTCTCTTTGCTACAGGAGGTATGCCTGTTTGGAAGGCAAAACAGATCGCTAGAACAGAGATGCACTCCATGTATGAGCAGGCGATGTATGACACCTACCTAAGATCCGGGGTGCAGTACATGTCTTGGATCACTGTAGGGGATCATCGCGTTCGACCCGAACACTCAACGAATGAAGCACATGGACCTGTCAAGCTAGGAGACGAATTCCCCAATGGTGCAATACATCCGGGTGAGGAAGTAAACTGCAGATGTACGTTAGAGCCCGATCTCTCAGATCCCAACATACTTTTGGAATCTTGGCAAGGAGGTCCTGTACCAATGTTGGGAGGCTTCAACCCCAAACCTTTGGGTATTTAGCTCTTGCATCCCGGTTTGGCTGATTTAAAATCGAAGGAACTAGGAAAACTTTATGCCATTATCTCCAATACGCGAACTTCTACATTTCACAAGCCCCTTCGATTTTCGTGTCGAAGGCGAGGGCGATGGTGAAGCGTTAGAGTCAGCCGTCATCAAAGGTTTTGCCTCCATCCATTCGATGGATCGAACGACAGATATTGTCGATCCGAATGAGTTTAACTTAGATACCTTTATGGCAGCGCCCACGCTGCTCTTAAACCACAAGTTCTGGAACGACCCTTACGGTAATCAGGTTCCAGCAGGTGCAGTCACCTCGGCCAATGCCGCTGTGATTAAGAAGCACAAAGACAAAACACTTTGGTCTATCGTTGACATGAAGACCAAAAAAGAAATCAACACTTACCCCAAGGCGTCTGTTCCTGATCTAGGAGCTGGAACCGAGGGGTTGTTTATTACTGCTGAGATTGAGATCCCCGAGATTATCTCGATGATCGCAAAACGCGAACTAGGTGGACTCTCTTGGCAGGGAATGGTCGTCGTTAATATAGAGATCGGACCTAACGGTCGATCACGGCGACGTTTTTCAAACATTGATCTCTATGAGATCAGCGTAGTCTCGAAGCCGAATCACAATCAATCAACCTTCGTAGTTGGTAAGAATGTGGATGGTGAATTTCAGGAGACGGGAGAAATGGGCATCCAGGATGTACAGCTTCTGAATGTTCAGCTACCTAAGAGTAGCTTTCCAACAGAAGATGTGGCGAAAGCCTATCTAAAGGAGCATGATCTCTCGTCCACTCTGACGGGGCAGGACAAAAGTTCGTATTATGCGAACCAGCAGCCTGCCGACGATTTTGATGTAGAAAAGACTGTACGAATTCAAATGGGCAAGTCATTCATGTGGATGGCTCCTCCTCTTGTTGAGGAAGACGTCCAGCAGTCAAAGGTACTTCTTGAAGAAGAACCTTCAACCATCAGTAGGCTAGTCGCTGAAGTTATCGGCGTAGCCAAATCCCTCGGAGATCCTAGCATGGCTAAGGAAGCAACCGGGTCGGCTACGACCCCCGAAGAAGAAGTCAAAGAAGAAGTCGAAAAGAAAGTTCCCCCACAGTTTGAAAAAGACGGTGGCGAGGAAAAGGGCAAAGAGAAGGACGGCAAAGGCAAAGAGAAAGAAGAAGTTGCCAAGTCTGCCGATCAACTCTCTCAGTTGGGTACAGCTCTAGGCACGCAAGTCGCCGCACAGTTGGCTCCCACCTTTGAAGCGCTCAATACCAACATGACGTCGATGGGCACTGCCCTAACCGCCATCGTTGAAAAGATGACGCCTGCTGAAGAAGTCAAGCCAGCCGGTGAGGAAACGGAACCGAATACGGATACGAAACTGAATGTGGAAAAGTCAGCACCAGCTCTTGGTGATCTCGTGGGTAATATTGCCCAAGGTCTTGCTAACCAGCAAGCTGCAAGCGAATCGTTGGCGGGTCAACTGCTAGAGATCGCAAAAAGTGTCGATGCGATGGGAAGTTCCATTGCTACTCCCGAAGCTACCCGCGACGAAGTCGTAGAGCAGAAGGAAAGCGTTGAGAAGTCTGTTAGTGATGATCCAAACGATTGCATGGGTAGCTTGTTTACCTTCGTTGATCCTCCCCAAGGCTAAGACGTAGTCGATACCACAGTTTCGTAACCAATCTTTTTACTATTCGGAGACATTAACATGTCCTTAGAAGCCTCAATTCGGTTGCCTCTACAGCAACTGATGCAGAAGTCGGTAGTTGACAGCAACTCGCTGCCCAACTCCGTCTTGTCTCGCCAACAGGCAGATCGTTTTATCGATCTCGTCGTTGACGAGTCTGTCCTTATGAAGGAAGTTCGCGTTGTGCGAATCGACCACCAAAAGGGCGAAGTCAACAAATTGGACCTCGGCGGTATCGTGACCGAAGGTGCGCACACGACGTACCAAGCGTCTACGCATACCCCATCAGAACGTATTATGACCTATGATACTGAAAAGTATCGTTCGGCATTCGATCTGAAGACCGACTTCACCGAAGACAATATCGAAAAGGGTGGCATTCGTGATCGCCTTCTCTCGATGTTCACCAAGCAGATCTCAAACAACGTCGAGTTGGCTGCGATCAGTTCGGATGACAGTCTTCCAACCGGCGATGCTCAGACCGCAGAGAACAACCTCTACGGTGTGAACAACGGCTTCCAGAAGATTCTGGAAACCATCGTTCCAAGTGCGCAGGTTATTGATGCTGGTGGAGCTGCTCCATCGAAGCGTCTCTATTACGATATGAAGCGACAGGTGCCTAGCCGGTATCGCGCGGCTCTTCCAGATTACATCTGGATCTGCCCCAGCGGACCCGCCGACAAGTGGTCGCTCGATGTGAGTGATCGTGAAACGGGTATGGGCGATGCAGCTATGGGTTTCAACAACCTGAAGTCTCGTCGTCAAGCTGGTCCTTGGGGCATTCCAATGCTCGAAGTACCTTTGATGCCTGAAGATCTCTCCTATGGTACTCTTGGTGCCGTAGATGGTTCGCAGATCTGGCTAACGCCAACCCAGAACTTGGTGTACTTCATCCAACGCGATATTACTATCGAGTGGGATCGCAAGCCACGCCAAGATATGTGGGAGGCAACTATTCATTTCAGGGTAGACTTCCAAGTAGAAAATGGAGATCTTGTGGTAATGGCCGACAATGTCGCAATGAGCGGCTCGGATTACACTGGGTAAGATTCTTTAGAATCTCCTTGACTTTAAATAAGAGATGCGGTATCCTTTGGGTATCGCATCTTTTTTTATACACCAAGGAGCTACGAATGGTTGCTGCAAACGTCTGGATCGCTGAGAAATTCCCCAACCCCACAACCTCTCCTGAGCAGGATTACTGGTTGGGGTTCCTAATGTGTGATGGTTACATCCAAACCACAGACCCTGCTAAGACTTGTTTCTCCCTCCATCTAGAATTGGCCGAGGTTGACCTAGAGACTGTCCACGCTTTCGCGGAGTTTATTGAGGCTCGCACCCGCAAGCCAAAAGTAAACCGGAAGCGAGTACGAGTAGGAAAAGCCTGTACCAAAGAGATGCACCTTCTGGCCGAGCATGGGATAGAGCAACGCAAGACCGGGAATGAAGTCTATCCAGAGAGTATCACCAACCATGCCGCATTTGTCCGAGGGGTTATGGATGGAGACGGAAGTGTCAATGTGAATCCAAAGAAAGCCAGGAGTTTGGAGCTTGCCTTCTACAGTCAATCAGTTCCCTTCCTGGAGAAAGTAGCAGTCCGACTTGAAAAGGATTTAGGATTCCCTATTCCCAAGCTGGGAAATGCGGATGGGTGCAAACGGGTCTCCTATTCTCTAGGGAAGCAGCGAGCCAAAGACCTATATAACTATCTGTACTCCGATGAATTTCACCGGCTTGATCGCAAGCAGGAGATCATTCGTAAGTTTGCGGATGGACCTCTCCCGCCAGTAGGACGTCCCGCGACTAAAGAAGTTGTGACCGTTGTCGTAGAGGATGCCAGCTTCCTCCCCGAGACCCTCACCTGTAATACCTGCGAGGTTACCAAACCTCTGGCAGGATTCCCCAACAACAAGAAAGCCAAATACGGGAAGGAGAAGAAGTGCAAGGAATGCACCAGCGTTGAACAGAAACGACGTAAAGCCTCCCCGCGAGCGAAAGCCCAGGAAGAGGCCCGGAAGCTGAAGAGGGAAGAGGCTCGTTTGACAACCCCCGCTCCTACAAGTAAGGTGTGTGGGGACTGTAAGTTCAAACTACCCATTGGACAATTCACCCGCAATGCCGCTACCAAAGACGGCTATGCTCTTCGTTGTTCTCACTGCCAACACATCTTCAGGAATACCGCAGAGGCTAAGGCTTCCCAGAAGATCAGCAAAGAGAAGTACCTTGCCTCAGAGAAGGGGCAAACCTGGAATGAAGCCTACCAGCAAACACCTGAACGTAAAGCCTCGAAGAAGTTAGCCAACGCCCGATACCGAGCCAAAGTGAAAGCCCGCTCCTTAGCAGATAACCCGGAGGAAAAATGAGATGCTACTTACTTTGTTAATTGGATTAGTTATTGGTGGTTTAGTGGGGATACCTTTAGGGATGGTGATTGGAGATATTTACTTGTGAGTGTCCAC